>Ga0209166_10002684_pt1 | contig 13230 bp, 15 predicted proteins | sample Coa_R1_3_FD_187151 | JGI IMG/M metagenome (GOLD analysis project Ga0209166, IMG submission 187151) | Surface soil microbial communities from Centralia Pennsylvania, which are recovering from an underground coalmine fire - Coalmine... | ecosystem: Environmental > Terrestrial > Soil >... | reverse complement strand
CAGCGCCGGCGCTCCCGCTGCCCGCAGCGGCGGCGCTCCCGGTGCCCGCAGCGGCGGCGCTCCCGGTGCCCGCAGCGCTGACCCTGTCCACGCCTCCGCCGCCTTGCAGCCCCATGCTCGCAGCATATTTCCTTCGGTAGGAAAACACTACTGACTGTAAGAGGACGGGCGCAGGAGAGGGAGGCTCCTGCCGGGCTTACAGATCCAGTGCGGCGGCAGTGGTGGTGTGCGGGCCCGGGCCCCCTCCGGGCTCAGCCGGTCAGGTCCATGGCGAAGACGACGGCGCCGGTTCCGGGGAGCTGGGTGAAGCCGATGTGGCGGTAGCACTGACAGCCGCCCCGGGAACTCAGGCGCTGGCCAGAAATGCGAAAAGGCCATCGCGGCCGGGAAATGAGAAGAGGCCGATAACCGGCACCCGGTGCCCGGCAATAAACACGGACAATGAGAACATAACGAAAGCGGCAATAACACCGGGGTCGCGGGCCATGCGCAGCCGCACGAGATCACGCCGTGCCGGTCAGGATCTCCTCCGGTCCAGGCGCTGCAAGAGGTCGTGCGCGGCGAGCTCGATCTCCTTGTGCCGCCACTCGGCCGCGCGGTAGTGGCAGGCGATGATGCCCACCCGGTGCAGGAGGCGAAAGTCGCCGTAGACGAACGCGTAGCGGGCCTTGGTCTCGTCGTTGGCGCCATCGGTGAGCCCCAGGTGCCACTGCGCGTATTCCGCCCAGGAGTGCGACTTCAGGAACTCGTTCTGCTCCCGGGCCCGGGGCTGGACCTCGCCCCAGTCGCTATCCAGCACATACTGTTCACTGTCGATGAGGTGCTGCGCCCACGCGACGCCCTCTGGGTTCACCGAATACGAAGCCACCCCGCCTTCCTGCCCGGAACGGACCCAGCTATACGCCGCCGCGCCAAGACCGCGCATAGAATTAACGCAAGGCCTCAGGTGCTCTGGCGGTTCGAACACCATTCTGCGCACCAACCGGGGCGTGCAGGCCGTCGGCGCCGGCTCCGGCGGCGCCTGGCAGACACCGCTGGCCGGCAGCGATGGATGGCGCAGGCCGGGGAGGCAACCGTGGATACACCGGACACGGACTCAGCAGGACCGGCGCGAGTCATCCCCGGGCCGCTGGCCGACCTTCTGGACCGGCCGCTGATCGCGCACCTGGCGACGGTCCGGCCGGACGGCACCCCGCAGGTGAATCCCACCTGGTTCCGCTTCGACGGCACAAATCTGTGGCTGACCACGACCAGCAAGCGGCAGAAGAACCGCAACTGGCAGGCTCAGCCCGCCGTGGCGCTGTCGATCGCCGATCCTGACCAGCCGGAGCGTTACCTGGAGATCCGCGGCCGGGTTGAGCGAATTCTTCCCGACCCCGAGGGCGCGGAGTTCGTCCGGCTGGCCGAGCGGTACGGCGTGCCCCAGGGACCGCCGCCAGACGCTGCGGACCGCATCGCCGTGGCGATCCGCCCGGAGCACGCGACCCGGCAGTGACCGGCACGACTATTCAGTGACCGGCCCGGCCCGGGTCCGCTCACGGCGTGAACCACAGCCATTGCCGGAAGTGACCGGCCGCTGCCCGCCGGTTGCCGGAAGTCACCACGCGCCTTCGGGCAGTGGGGTTTCCCGGAAACGGATAACTCAGCGCAGCGGTCCGATGTGCAACGTAAGCAAGCCGGTCATTCGGAATACTTTACGCCAGGCGGGTGATTAGTTTCCCTGGCAGCTGTTCCTGATCTGCGGCGTTGCGACTGTAGTAAGGAACACTTAACTGGGTACGGTGCAAGAACCATCCAAGGACCATCGCAGTTTGGGGAGGTTTAAATGGCCCAGAGGGTAACCGTCGCACTGGAAGACGACCTGGACGGCAGCCCGGCGGCCGAGACCGTGCGGTTCGGTTTCGGCGGCACGGACTATGAGATCGATCTGAGTGCGAAGAACGCCGCGGCGTTCCGTAAGCAACTGGCTCCGTTTATCGAGCATGCCCGCAGGGCCGGCCGAGCGCAGCCGCGCCGCGCGGCGCGCACCGCGGCAAGCCGTCAGCGTTCCGGTGATATCCGGGCGTGGGCGAAAGAACACGGCCTGGCGGTCAGCGAGCGCGGGCGCATCCCGGCCAACGTGGTGGAGCAGTACCACGCCGCGGCGGGGAAAGGACGCTGACGCGACGCCGCCATTGGCACGGCCGGTAAGCGCCGGCAGCACGGCTGCCCGGCGCCCCACGCGGGCAATCCGCGGACCGATCCCGGTAATCCCTGGACCGGCCTCGGTAACCTGCGCACCGCGAACCGTACCTCTCGCGGGGTGGATAGCGGCCCGTCCCGCCATGACAGCGACGTCGTGGTCAGATAGGCACAAGGGTGCCGGCGGAAGAACGCCTCCGCGTATTCCTCGAGAGCGGCGAGGGTGAGTTCATCGCCCGGGCAGCGGTGCTGGCCGGGGCCGAATGCCAGCCACGCCCCTGCCTGGGGGACAGCTGAGGCCAGCGAGGGGAGGACCAGGGTTCCTTCGGGGACAGGCCGCTGGCCTATCCGTGCGTCTTTGCCAGCGACCAGCGGCGGGGTGACCGGGAACAGGGCGCCCTGCACCATCGCCTGCCGCACGGCCTGTGCCCAGGTTCTCTCGCCGAGAAACACCTCCGCGACATAGTCGGGGTGCTGGAGCAGCCAGAGCAGCGCCCTTTCCAGGACCGGCAGCAGGGCCGTGGCGCCGTTGCTGACGGTGGCGACCGCCCGGACGGTTTCCTCGGTCGTGTACCCGGCTTGTCCCATTGCCAGGGACATCTGCGCGGCCAGCCCGCCGTCGGGGCTGGCCTGCTTGGCTGCGATGACCCGCTGGTAGTACTCCCAGATGCCGCCCCAGGCAGCCTGGGCGCCGGCCAGCCCACCGCCGGGCCACACCACGCCGAACGCGGCCTCCCCCGCAGGCCGGATGACGGGGACCCAGTCCGCCAGGGGTATCTGCAGTGCGGCGCAGACGGTGGCGGCGGTGGCGGGCTCGGCGTAGTCGGCCCGCAGGTCGCCGGCCCCCCACAGGGCGATCTTGTTCAGCAGGTGGGCGGCGGTTTCTCTCATCTGCGGGCGCAGCGCGTTAGCCGCGTCGCGGGTGAACAGGTGCCCGATCGTATGGCGGAGCTTGCGGTGCGCGGGGCCGTCCATGCCCAGCATGTGCCCCGGCGGCTCGCCGCCGGGGATCTCGGCGCCGGTTAGCGGTGTTTCGCACCGGTTTGCCATCCGCCACTCCCGGGAATTCTTCACGCTCATCAGGTCCGCGTACCGGTGGACCACTCGCATGGGTGCACCGCCGGCCGGGGCCGTGACCTCGGCGTGGTCCTCGGTCAGCGCCGAAGGGAACCGGCCATCGGGCTCGGCGGCGAACGTGAGCGGGCCTGCGGGGGCCCGGCGGGCCATGGGGCAGGTTGTCGTCATGGCGGTCACTCCTTCGGGCGGCACCACGCAGCCCTTCGCAGCCAGGAACTGAGGCACCGGGACGCCGTCCCGGCGCCTTTGGCGGACCCTGAGCGCTGGGACGGCACCCTCTTCAATTCCAGGCGACCGCCATTGCGGTTATCTTGATGCGTGCCTTGCACCGCAGGTCACGGGCGCTATGGGGGGCGGCAACCGGACTTCCTGGCCGCCATGGATGAGTTGCTCGACGAGTCCGCCGAGGCGCAGGTTGCGGTGAGGTGCAGCGAGAACGTCTGGTGGCGGTGCCACCGGCGGCTCATCGCCGACTTCGCAGAGATCGCCCGCGGCGTCCCGGCCCGCCATCTCATGCACGACGGCCGACTGGCCCCGCACCGCCACTCGCCCGGAGTCCGCTTCGCGTCGACGGCCTGCTCGTCTACGACGGGGCCAGCAACAGCTGGGCTAGCGCCGGGTCCCGCGCCTGCCGACGGCGGGGGGACACTGGGGTTATGCGTTATCTGAGTAGCGGTACCGGCAAGCAGATCTCCAAGATCGGTCTCGGCACCTGGCAGTTCGGGTCCAGGGAATGGGGATACGGCGACCAGTACGCCGGCCAGGTGGCCCAGGCGATCGTCAGGCGGGCGCTGGAGCTGGGTGTCACCTTGTTCGACACGGCGGAGATCTACGGTTTCGGCCGGAGTGAGCGCATCCTGGGACGGGCGCTCGGTGAGAACCGCGAGTCCGTGTTCCTGGCGACGAAGATCTTCCCATTGCTTCCGGTCGCTCCGGTGGTGGAGCAGCGCGCCGTGGCCAGCGCGAACAGGCTGGGCGCCCGCAGGCTCGACCTGTACCAGGTGCACCAGGCCAACCCGCTGGTCAAGGATGGCACGATCATGCGTGGCATGCGCGCGCTGCAGCGGGTCGGGCTGGTGGGCGAGGTCGGCGTCAGCAACTACTCGCTCCGCCGCTGGCGTGCCGCCGAGGACGCGCTGCGCAGCCCGGTGCTGAGCAACCAGGTCCCGTACAGTCTGGCGGCCCGCTCCCCGGAGCACGAACTGCTGCCGTACGCCGCCGCGCACGGGCGCGTCGTGCTCGCCTACAGCCCGCTCGCGCAGGGCCTGCTGTCCGGCCATTACCATCCCGGCAACCGGCCGGCCAACCGGGTCCGCGCCGCCAACCCGCTGTTCCTCCCGGAGAACCTGCTGCGGGGCGGTGAGCTTCTGGGCGTCCTCGGCGAGGTGGCCGCCGCGCACTCGGCGAGCCCGGCGCAGATCGCGCTGGCCTGGGTCATCCGCCACCCGGCGGTCGCCGCGATCCCGGGCGCGTCCAGCGTCGAGCAACTGGAAAGCAACGTTGCGGCGGCGGAGATCGAGCTCACCGACGATCAGTACCAGGCACTGACCGGCGCGTCGGACCGGTTCCACCCGGTCACCGGGCCGGCCGCCCTCCCCCGCCTGGCCCGGGCCCGGCTCGGCCGCTGACCCGCGCCGCCCGGACCGCGCGCCGGGACCGGCCGCCCCGGCCGCGGACGGGTGTTCGCCGGTAGCGGAGGTGGCGCGGGCGCGGGGGTGGACCAGAGGATGCGCGGTTACGGTCGATGTGTGACCGGTGTACCAGCCCGCTATGACCAGATCGCCGACTTCTACGACGCGACCGCGGGCAAGGCGGTCAGCGACCCGGCCACCACGGCGCTGTTGCGCCTGGCTGGCGAGGTCAGCGGAATGCGGCTGCTCGACGTGGCGTGCGGACAGGGCCGGGTCGCCCGCGAACTGGCGCGCCGCGGCGCCCGGGTGACCGGGCTGGACATCTCGGCGGCGATGCTGGTCAAGGCGCGGGCACTCGAGCACGCCCATCCGCTGGGCATCGGCTACCTGTACGGCGACGCCACAGCTTCCGGGGTGCTCGGCGGTCAGGTGTTCGACGGCGCGGTGTGCAACTACGGCCTGTCCGATATCGACGACCTCGGTGGCGTGCTCGCCAACATCGCCCGCCTGGTACGGCCGGGCGGCTGGTTCGTCTTCTCACTGCTGCACCCCTGCTTTCCCGGCTGGGACCGCGACGCACCCAGCAGTTGGCCGCCCGATCAGGGTTACCACTGGGAAGGCTGGTGGCTGGCCAGCAACCCTGGGTTCCGTGGCAAGGTCGGCTCCAGCCACCGGACGCTCTCCACCTACCTCAACTCACTCATCGCGCACGAACTGAGCCTGGAAGAGGCCGCCGAACCACTCCCCGGCCGCGACTGGGAACACCGTCCGCGCGGCATCCCTCAAGTGCCGCTTTACCTGGTCGCGCGCTGCCGTCGGCGGTAACCGCGCCCGCTCCCGCGTAGCCTCGGGCACTGAATCCTCGCGGGCTGACTGCCACGCTAGGAGCGTGGCGGGCAGGTGGATGCGGTGGACCCGGTGATGGGCACCGGTACAGCCCAGCCGCTGCGTAGGACCGCGAGATCGGCAGCACCGGCGTGACTGGCCCGCGCTCACCTGGCCGGTGCGCTAACCTGCGAGGCTTCAGCCGCCAGTGTGGAGCTTGACGATGGCGGCGGTCGTGGCCTTGACGGTCAGCCTGATGCCCGCGTGCGGATCGGTGGGGAGCGTGCGCCACGTGCCGTTCCAGGGCTGGCCGCCGGTGATCGTGGCTCCGCCGAGCGTGGCCTTGTCACCCCCGGCGTTTCCCGGTTGCCCGCCGGCCATCGTCATGACCTCTGCGTGCTGAACCCCGGGGCCGGGGACTATCGTGACGGCGGCGTCCGGTGCGCCTGTGCCGTGAGCCTTGTTGATGACCGTGACATAGTCCTCGCCCACTACGCCGACGCAGTACACGGTCACGTGGATGCCGTTCGGGTTCTGGACCTTGGCGGGCTTGACCCGCCCGTTCGACCCGAGCGTGAACGCCTTGATGCCGTACCCCTTCGGGGTGGTCGCGTAGCGGCCGGGCGCAGCCGGGTCGGGCACGATCGTGTCGGTGTAGAGCCACTGCTTGTTGTGGAAGTTCACGCCCGCGGCACCGTGCGCCGCCCACCAGTGCAGGTGTTCCAGCGCCCACAACGCCGCGGCGTATGCGTTGCTCGCGCCGGGGACCCCGGTCAGGTAGTCATTGGATTCGGTGAGCCGGTAGCGCAGCCCAGTCGCGGCCACCGGGGCGAGGTTGTTCGCATGCAGCCAGGGATAGGGGATATAGGTGGTGCCGGCCGGCTGGGTCCCGATCGCGGTGCCGGTGACCCACTCTGGCGACAGCATGTTGCCGATCGCCTGCTCGGCGGTTGTCGCCCCGGGATCTCCTCCCACGTAGTAGTGCTGGGTGATCTCCGCTATCCGGCCGGAGTCCCGTTCGTCGCGGGCGAACCGCTCGGCCCATGACACCCCGCCGTCCGGATCGGGGGTGTAGGTCTTCTTGGTGTAGGCCCCGGCATCCGGCCCCGACATCGGCGCTCCCGGCGCCGTGGCCCCGATCGCGGCGGCCAGGCTGCGCCAGTGGGCCAGGTAGGACGGGTACGCGCTGCCCGGCACGTTCGCGACCTCTTCGTAGATCGCCGGGTCCAGCTGTCGCCCCGGCCAGCTGTGAAACGCGTGCCAGTCCGGCTCGTTGCCGATGGCGAAGCTGGCCAGCGCGTCCCGATAGCGGCCCCAGATGTATGCCGCCGTGCGGGCATTGATCGCCTGCAGGCCGCCGATGGGGCTCGCCGCCGGGCTGAGCATGCGGAACGTGTAGATGATCTTCACCCCGGCCGCGGCGGCGAAGGCAAACAGGTTGTCGATTCCGGTGAAGCCGTCCCTGCCGGTGCCCGCCGGGGTCCGTTGATCCACCGACCCCCCACCGATTCGCAGGCTGCCCAGGCCGAGATTGCGGACGAGCGTGACGAGCGAGGTGTTTTCCGGGCTGAACAGGTAGCCCGTCACGCCGGCGTGGCCCGGATTGAGCGGCCCGCGTTCGAAGCTCAGCCCGGCGAAGCCTGCCGGGACCACCGGCCCCGGATGCGCGGCATCAACGGTGATCGTGACCGGATGTGCGGCGCTGCTAATTCCACAGGCAGATGTTCCCATTGTTGTCGGCATGCTGGGCCGGGTTCACGGCCGTTCCGGTTTAAATCAAGCGTAACGGCCGACAACCTATCACCTGGTTCGGACGCTGGATGCGTCCGCAGACTTACTGTGCGTATCGGCTTCGGTGGCGTCCGCCCCACGTACGATCACTGTGTTCGACGTCCCAGACTGGGCGGGGTGGGAGGCGCCGTGGCGAATGTTGTGGTCACCGGTGGTGCCGGGTTCCTGGGCTCGCGCCTTGCCCGGGAGTTGCTGTCCGCGGGCTCGCTGGAGGTGGCCGGCGGCTGGCCCCAGCCGCTGTCGCGGGTGACGCTCCTGGACCGGGCGCCTGCCCCGGCCGGCCTGGCAGCAGACGATCGGGTGGCCGCCATCCGCGGTGACCTCGGCGAACTGCTGGACCCCGCGCGCAGCGGGCCGGACACGCTGGCCGGGGCGGATGTGATCTTCCATCTTGCGGCCGCGGTCAGCGGCGAATGCGAAGCCGACTTCGACCTCGGCGTGCGGGCGAACCTGCGCGTCACCGAGTCGCTGCTGGCGTCGTGCCATGCGCTCGGAACGAACCCGGTCGTGGTGTTCTCTAGTTCACTGGCAGTCTTCGGGGACTCCCGCGATCATCCGCTCCCAGCGGTCGTGGACGATCACACGCTGCCGAACCCGCAGTCCAGCTACGGCGTGCAGAAGGTCATCGGAGAACAGTTGCTGGCCGACTACACCCGCAAGGGGTTCCTGCGCGGGCGGGCCGTCCGCCTGCCGACAGTCTGTGTGCGGCCCGGCCGGCCCAACGCCGCCGCGTCCGGCTTCCTGTCAGGCATCATCCGCGAGCCGCTCGCCGGTCAGCGCGCCGCCTGCCCGGTCGGCGTGGCGACCGAGGTGGCGATTATCTCGCCGGCGCGGGCCATCGACGGGCTGCTGTGCGCCGCCACCGCAGCCGAGGAGTCCTGGGAAGGCCGCAGCGCGGTCACCCTGCCGGCCCTGACCCTTACCGTCGCGGACATGGTCGCCGCACTGGAACGGGCCGGTGGGCCCGAGGTGACCGCCCTGATCGACTGGATTCCCGATCCGGAGGTCGCCAGGCTCGTGACAAACTGGCCCGCCCGGATCCGCGCCGACCGGGCGGAACGGCTTGGCCTTGCCCCGGACCCTGATTTCGGCTCCATCATCAGCATGTACCTTGCCGAGTCGCGGGACTGGCACTGAACTGGGTCCCGGCGGTGAGCCTGGGTCCCGGCGCCGAACCGTCCCGCGCTGACACTGAGAGGACGAAGATGACAATCACCGGCGTGGCCGTGGTGACCGGAGCCGGGTCGGGCATCGGCCGGTGCATAACCCAGGCGCTGCTGGCGGCCGGATGGCGGGTCGCGGCGGCCGGGCGGCGCGGGGACACGCTACGGGAGACGCTGGGTGCCACGGCGGCGCCGGACGGGGCCGGGCTGGCCGTGCCCACCGATGTCACCGTGCCCGAATCGGTCGCCGGGCTGTTCGGGGCCGTGCGCGAACGCTGGGGGCGTGTTGATCTGCTGGTCAACAACGCGGGTGTGTTCGGCCCGGCGGGCGCGGTCGACGAGATCTCCTGGGCCGAATGGCAGCACGCCGTCAACACCAACCTGACCGGCGCTTTCCTTTGCGCCCACCACGCCGTGCGGATGATGAAAGCCCAGACTCCCCGTGGCGGCCGGATCATCAACAACGGCTCGATATCGGCGCACACGCCCCGGCCGAAGAGCGTCGCCTACACGGCTACCAAGCACGCGATCACCGGCCTGACCAAATCCATCTCCCTCGACGGCCGTGGTTCCGGCATAGCGTGCGGGCAGATCGACATCGGCAATGCCGCCACGGAAATGACCGAACGGATGAGCCACGGGGTGCCGCAGGCCGACGGCTCGGTGGCACCGGAGCCCACCTTCGACGTCCGGCACGTCGCCGCCGCGGTGCTCTACATGGCGAGCCTGCCGTTGGACACCAACGTGCAGTTCCTGACCATCACTGCCACGGAAATGCCCTTCATCGGCAGGGGATGACGCGCCGCCCCGGCGTGGGGCATGGTGCCGCCTGGCCGGCGGCATGCCCCCCGGAGGCGGTGCGCACGTCAGGCTCTCGATGGCCGGCTCTTACACTTGGCGGCCATGGGTTCGCTGGAGCGGAAGCGCGCACTGGTCACCGGTGGCACCACCGGCCTGGGCCTGGCAATAGCCGGGCGGTTCCTGCGTGAGGGCGCGCGGGTGGTGATCACCGGCCGCGATCCCGGCCTTGGCGAGCGCGCCGGGCAGGCACTGGGGCCGGGGACCCGGTTCATCGCGGCGGACGCCGCCGACCCGGACGCGGTCGCCTCGTCGGTGAGCGCTGCCGCCGGCCATCTGGGTGGCCTGGACGTGCTGGTGAACAACGCCGGGGTGGGAGTGACCGCACGGCTGATCGATACCCCGCTGGCTGACTACGACCGTGTCATGGATGTCAATGTCCGCGGGTACCTGCTCTACGCCCAGCACGCCTATCCGCACCTTGCCCGGACGCGCGGTTGCATGATCCACATTGCCTCGGACGCCGGGGTCTGGGGCGAGCAGGAGATCGGCTTGTACTCGGTGACCAAGGCCGCCGTCGTCATGCTGGGAAAGATGCTCGCATTGGACGGCGGCCCGGACGGCGTGCGCTCGAACGTGCTGTGCCCGGGCGACATCTGGCCAGGAATGCGGCACATGGGGCCGCCGGGCAGCCACGATCGGGGCGAGGAAAGCGGCAACTGGGTGGTGCCGCCGATCGGCAGAATCGGCCAGGCCGACGACGTCGCGGCCGCCGCGGTGTTCTACGCCAGTCGGGAGGCCGAGTTCATCACCGGGACCACGCTGCTGGTGGACGGCGGGATGACCGCTGGCTACCTGCAACGAGAGCGCAGCCCGGAGGTGTGACCGTGAGGAAGGTCCAGCGGTGAGGAGCGTGCCAGGCACCCACAGCCCGCACGCGGTGAACGCGGGCCAGCGGTTGGATGCGGTGGCCGCGGACCTTGAATACTTCCGTGCCAAGCGGCTCGAACCGCGCGTACTCCACCTGGTGCGCCGCGGCGTGATCAGCCTGAACGACCTGATCCGGGCCGGCCGGGATACCGTGGGTGATCGGCCGGCCCGGGACACCGCAAGTGATCGGACGAGCCACACCGCCGCGGCAGACGTCGAGCAGCGGCTCCGGGCGCTTGAGGACCGACTGGACGCGTTCGTGGCCGGCATCGCAGCGGTCGCGGTGGCCATTCGTTCCGCCGACGTCGTGATCGAGGACATCCGGCGCGAACGTGGCGACTACGACCCATTCCTGAGAATCGCCAAGCGTACCTACAGCGGTTCGGCCGAGGAGCGCATGAGCCAACTGGAGCGGGGGTTGGCCGACTCCGAGGAACTGCTCGATCTATTCACCCGTGCCCTGCTGAACACCGGTGAGATCACCGCGCGCCAGCTAGACCAGCGACGCCAGGCAGTGCGCAACCAGGGGTATCGCAACGGGGCACGGCTGGTGGCACGTGCCTGGGTGGATCCGGAATTCAAGCGGCGCCTGCTGGAGACCGGCCGGGAGGCCGCACGCGAGCTCGACATTCCCCCGGGCAGGCTCGGCAAGCTCGGCGTCGCGGAGAACACCGAACACGAGCACAACATCGTCGTCTGCACGTTGTGCTCCTGCTACCCGCACGACCTGCTCGGTGACCCGCCCTGGTGGTATCGAACCGACGAGTACAAGCGCCGCATCATCGAAGACCCCCGCGCCATGCTGGCAGAGATGTTCGGCCTCCAGGTTCCAGCCAACCGGTCGATCGCGGTGCGCGACAGCACCTCGGACGTGCGATGGATGGTCCTGCCGCGCAGACCGGAGGGCAGCGAGGCCATGACAGAGGACGAGCTGGCCGAGCTGGTGACCCCGGAAAGCCTCGTGGGGGCCGCAGAGCCGAGCGTTCGCAGGACCTGGCGTGACGAGTGACGTGCGGCCCAGCGCGCACCGGTTCTCCGTGGGCGAACTGGTGCGGGTGCGGGACGACCAGCCTGGCGGGAGCCCGCGGACGCCTGGGTACGCGCGCGGGAAGGTCGGTACGGTCGTCGCGCTGCATGGCCAGATTCCCAACCCGCTGGACCACCGGGACCGCTATCCGCCGCTGTGCACCGTGCGTTTCGAGCTCCAGGAGCTGACCGGTCGCCCGGCCCGCGACTACGTCACCGCAGATCTGCACGAGGACTGGCTGGAACCAGCACATCCCGCTCAGTTAGTACCCCAGCCGTAGATCGTATATGCCCTGGTTTGGGGGGCTGGCTACCGGCGGCGGAATAGCCGGTGGCCTCAGCGCACCCTCTGGGTAGAGTTGGGCGGTGCCCGAGCTGGAGCAGCTGCGTGCTGGCCATGCCCCGGCGGTGCTGGCCTTCGAGCTGGTGAACCGCGCCTACTTCGCCGCTTCGGTCTCTGACCGTGGCGACGAGTTCTTCGACCAGTTCCCCGGGGGGTACAGCGCCTTGTTGGCTGAGCAGGAGGCCGGCATCTGCGCCTTCTACGTGCTCGTCGCTGATGACGGCTCGGTTCTGGGCCGGTTCAACCTGTACGACCTTGAGGACGGCACTGCCAAACTCGGCTACCGAGTGGCGCAGCAGGCCGCCGGCCGCGGCGTGGCGACCAGGTCTGTCCGGGAGCTGTGCCGGATTGCGGCGGCGCGGCACGGGCTGCGCACACTGCGGGCGGCCACCTCCCACGACAACGCCGCGTCCCAGAAGGTGCTGGCCAAGGCCGGGTTCGTCCCGGTTGGCCCGGCTGACCCGGCGGACATCGGTGGTAAGCCCGGCACCTGGTTCCAGCGCGACCTGGAAGTCCAGCCGTAGAGCGTGATCTTGCTGGTGGGCCGGCTACTAGCGCCATAAACGAGGGCCGGGGCCGCCGGGAGGCTCAGCTCCAGCCGGCTGGCCCGGTGGCCCACTCCCCGGCGACGGATCCCCGGTCGAGCACGAGCAGCGTCCGATGCATGTTCGCCGTTGTGCAGGCGTGATTGGGGATGATCCGGACGCGGCTCCCGATCGGCAGATCGAGATCCCTGGGCAGATAGGCGATGGCGTGTTCTTCGTAGAGCCTGTCGATCGAGATCGCCGGCTCGCCGAGGACAGCACCGTACCCGGCCGTGTTGGGGCGCATCTGGTCGCTGGAGAGCGCCTTCGAGCCGGTGTCGAAGATGACTCGATCGGGGCCGGCCGCGAGATCACGGTGGGCAGCACCGTGAGGGCGCACGACGACTCATCCGCGACGCCGAGGGCGACCTGGGTCCGATCGTTGTACGCGTACACCCCGGGGCGGCACTGCAATCCGCGGGCGGCCTCATCCAGGTGATGGGCCGTCGGCGAGGAGCCGATGCTGAGCACCGGGCAGGGAATCGTCAGCGCGGCGAGCGCGGCCGCGGTGACCCGGACGGCGCGGATCTCCTCCTCCGCGGCACGCCGGACTCCTTGCCCGGCCGCGGCCGAATACACGTGCCCGGCAAAGGTCATGACCCCGCAGAAACGAACTCGCGTCAGCTGCCGCACGACCGCCGCCACTTCCGCCGCCGTGACGGGGCCAGGCTCGGTCCCCAGGCGCCCGGTGCCGGAGTCCACCTCCCACAGCAGCCCGAGGTCGCAGTCGGCGCGCTGGCACGCCTGATCTATCGCAACCGCCGTGGCGGCGTTGTCCACGACGGTGCTGACCCTTGCCCGCCGCGACAAGGCAAGCAGCCGCTCTATGCGCCAGCGGTCGACGGGCGGGTATGCCACCAGCAACTGCGCCGCGCCGATGT
>Ga0209166_10002683_pt1 | contig 13241 bp, 23 predicted proteins | sample Coa_R1_3_FD_187151 | JGI IMG/M metagenome (GOLD analysis project Ga0209166, IMG submission 187151) | Surface soil microbial communities from Centralia Pennsylvania, which are recovering from an underground coalmine fire - Coalmine... | ecosystem: Environmental > Terrestrial > Soil >... | reverse complement strand
GTGCCAGTCATCGGCGTAGATCACGGTCATGTCGTAGTCGCCGCCGGACTTCGGGCCGAACACGAACTGGCGGCCGATCACCCGGACGTTGGCCGGCAAACCCGGATAGGCCGGCACCTCGAACGGTGGCTCGCCATTGGCGGTGAGGTCGACCACGATCAGGTTGAGCGGCTCGCCGCGCAGGTCGGATATCGCGCGGGAGATATTCGCCGGCGCGACATAGAGCGTCGCGTCGCCGCGGTACTGGTTGCGTGCCTGCGCCCACGCGCGGACCACGGTCGGGCTCTGCACGTCGCCGCGCTCGTAGTCGAGGATCGATGCGGAGAGCGGCGAGTTGCCGAGCACGTCGACCAGGGCGAGGAGCTGGCCGGCCGCGCGGGTATGGGAGATCTCCTCGGTAGACCACGCGGATACGTGGCCGTTGGCGTAGCCGATCAGGTGAGGCCACCGGGTGGCGGACAGAGCACGGAAGTTGACGGAGTCGAGCGCGAGACGTGGCACAGCGGATGGTCCTTCCTATCGTTTCGACCGCGGCGGCCGTCGCCGCGGCTGGTTCCGATGCTCGGGCACGGCACGTTCGGCCGCTCGCCGGCGCGCGCCGGCGAGCCTGGCCGCATATTCCCTGGCCGTGTCCTCGTCATCGATGAGCTCGGCGAACTCCGCAGAGTCGAAACCGAACTCGAGCTTGTTACCGCGCTGGATCGCGGCGCGCTCGAGCTCGGCGAGCTCGGCGAATCGCGGTGGTGTCGGCGTCGGTTGCTGCCTGCCGGCGAGCCTAGGCCACTTCTCCAGGGTTTCGCGTTTAAATCGAGCCGAGTTTCCAGGCGGTTCGCCGGTACGGTCTGCACTATTTGCAGCTACCTCACTACCTACGGTGCCCGGACGTCCGGGTGGGGTCGGGGAGGGGTGAGTCACCGTCACACCACGTGGTTGACCTGCGGAGACGTCGCCGCTCGAGCGGTTTTTTTCCACAAGTTTGCGGAGTACCGGCCCGAGCTGGTGCAGCACGCGCGTGACACCTTTGATGCCCTGCTTCGTGGCGCGCGGCACGCTCACCCATGAGGCGGTGAAATAGCCCAGGAACACGAGCCGGCGAACCGCGCGGTTGACGGTCTCACGCCACACGTGGACCCGGTAGCCGATCAGGGCTTGGCTCATCAGACCGGACCTGACCGGCCGGAACTTGTTATCGAGCGTCTTGAGAAGCTGCAACGCCACGAATCGTTCGGTCTCACTGAGTGCCGGATCCGAATAAATGAACCGTTCTAGGTCCCACTTGGTCGACGGCGTAACGGTTACGCTCATGACAGGCGCGACACCTCCTGATCACTCCTAGGCGGGAATGACTCGAGCACCAGCGCCGGGGAGCGCCCGGTTACCACAGCGGAGGCCGGGCGCTCCTCCCATTGCCGGGGCGATCATGAGCGGAACCTAGCCGGCCGGCCCGAGCCGGCTCTGTAGCTGAGACGTGACTCGCCGGCGTCCCGTTTACCGGCCGTGCCGCATAATCGCAGGCTGGCCGGCTCTGTGTTCGTACACCGCGGCGCTGCAGCGCCACGGTGTACGAATGGACGTTCTACCCGCTCGAGCTCGAGCTCGGGCTCGGCGACGGGCTCGGCGACGGGCACACGATCGCGGTCTCGGCGGCCGCGGAATCCGCCGAGCACGTGTAGGTGGTGCCGCCGAGCTCGAGCGTGAACTTCGGCGAGAGCTCGTTGGCAACGAACTGGTGGTATCCGGCCGCGCAGTTGCCCAGCATCGTCGAGTGCTCTTCGACGTAGACCACCGATTCGTTGGCCGCCGAGACGCACTCATGCACCGGGCCTGCGTAGTACGGGCCCGCCACGCTCGGCGGCGACGCGACCGGCGGCCCGGCGCCGAGCACCGCGGCCGCGGCCACGCCGCCGCCCAGGGCGATCAGCGGGCCGAGCACGGCCGCCAGCACCAGCGCGATAGTCCTGCGTGTCATCAGGGTTGTTCCCTTCACTGTGGGATGATCTGAGCGCGTGAGACGAGGTAGCGGCCACCGGGAATCATCATGCATGGTCCCGGCGGCCGTTGCCGCGCAGCACGGCGAGCACGTGCCGTTGCCGGCCGATGCCGAGCCCGGCCAGCGGCCGCCGCACCTTCGGCCACACGTACTCGAGGAGATCGGCATACCGGGTGCCGCAGAGCGCGATAACGGGCTCGCCGAGCAACCCCAGATCACTTGCCTGGACGAATAGCGCCGCCCCTGTGATCGCGCCGGGCTCGCCTAGCGTCATGTCGTAGGGCTCGGTCGGCCGGCCCGGCGGGATGAGCCCGTGAGCGGCCGAGAGGATCCACCAGCTGCCCGGCGCGAGTACTCGGGCGGTGAGCATGCACGCACGGGAATACGAGCCGGTGTAGAGGAGCTGAGCCGGCGCCCGGTGCGGAAGCTTGGCCGCGCCGCAACCGACCACCACGATTCCGGCGGCCGCGGCGTCGGCGAGCTCGGCGAGCTCGAGCTTCTCGAGCGCCGCGGCGCCGAACTTGCGGAGGTAGCACTCCCGGCATAGGCAGGCGTCGGTCTCCCGGCACGCGCTCACTGTGCGGCCGCCGGGGAGCTCGCCGAGTCCGGGCATGCGCTGCATGGCGAGGTGGGCATGCCGGCGAGGCGGCCGCAGGATCCGCACCGCGGTGACTCGAGGATCTCACGTGCGGCCGCGGCCGCGGCGTCGAGCGGTTCGGGCGCGGTGACGGGCGCTGCGGCGCGCGGCGGCACGTGGCCGTCGACGGCGCATGCGATCGCGCAGCCGAGCCCGGCGCCGATCGCGGCGGTGTCGAGCTCGCTAGTGCTCACCTTGCCGAGCGCCGGATCCGCCTCGAGGCGGGCAAGCGCCTGGTAGGCGCCCAGCGCGGCGGTGAGGAGCTCGCGCACGTTCTCGAGGGTGTCGACATGCAAGGTGGCCTCGCCGAAATTCACCGTCGCGGTGTGGCCGGCGTCGTGGCGCCACGCCTGGCCGAATCTGGGGTGCCCGGCGTCGCTCATGGTGTGGATCATGGTCATTGGTCTAGACCTTCCTTGGTAGTGGTGCTCTCGGGCCCGAGGAGCTCCTCGAGCTCGGCCAGGCCGCGCCGGAGCGCCAGGCGGATAACGGCCGCCTGGCCAACCCCGTGCCTGCTGGCAATGCGCTGGATGCGGTCGACGTCGTCTTGCTCGAGCCGGATCGACGTCGGGCCTGCGGAGTACGGCATGTAGTCAAACCTACTACCAAGATAGGCCGGGGTTCTAGCGGGAGTACTCAGCCGATCGGGATTTATATAACCCGCGCGTGCCGGCCTGGTGAGCGGAGCTCGAGCGCGGCGATCCGCGCCTCGTGGCTATCGACCTTCTCGGCCGCCGTCGCCATCGATTTAGTGAGCTGCTCGAGCGCGACGGCCATACGGGTCAGCTTGACCACGACGGCATAACAGGCACCGGCCACGGCAATACCCGGCGTAATGAGCGCTATCCATTCCGATGCGTGCATCAGGGCACCGTTACCGATGTGCCGTTGACGATCAGGCCGCCGGGCGCCTGGATTTCGACGGCGCCATTGGCGCCTAGTATCAGGTTGCCCGATCCGTCATTTTCCACCGTTGAGTTGGCTGTCCAGCCCGCCGCTAGCGAGCCGGTGCCGTACGAGGTGAAACCCTCCCCTAGCTGCGTGAAGAACCCGCCCGCATTGTCATACAGGCCGACGCCGAACACGAAATGGTTGCCGAATCGATCGGTGCCGCCGCCCACGATATTCGTGTTTGACATGACCAGGTTGCCGGCGGCCGGCGCGCCCGAATACCAGAACTGGCCTTGCGTGTTGAACTCGAAATTCGAGCCTATGAACGTGGGGCCCTGTATGACGCCGGCGGTGGCGAGGATGCCCTCGGGGTACGGCGTGCCGTAATCGTCGGTGCCCGCGGCGCTGGCCAGGCTGATCAGCAGGGTTTTGCGGACGAATACCGGCGCGCCGGGCGAGCTGGTACCCGAGAGCGCGCGGCCGCGGCGTGCGCCTGGTGCTCCTCGAGGAGCTCGCCGCGGCGGCGTGAACGGCGACGGCGTCGGCGACACCGGCGCGCCGCGCGAGCTCAGCCCGGAGAGCGAATGGCCGCGCCCGGCGCCTGGTGCTCCTCGAGGAGCCCGCCGCGGCGGCGTGAACGGCGACGGCGTCGGCGACACCGGCGCGCCGCGCGAGCTCGCCGAGCGGCCGCGCCCGGCGCCTGGTGCTCCTCGAGGAGCTCGCTGCGGCGGCGTGAACGGCGACGGCGTCGACGTGCCGGCCGCCTCGAGGAGCGTGATTATCACGGCCGCCGACGCGAATACGCCGTTGCCGCCGCTCACGGTGCCTGAGTAGGTCTGCGCGGTGGTGGCGGTGACGATCTGGGAACCCATAATCAGCGTGCCGGTACCTAGCTGAATCTGCGCGAGGTTATTCCACGGCGCGCCGGGCCCGGTTTCCGACGTTGTTCCTGTCGCCGACGCGGCCACCGATGCGCCGACCACAACCTCATTGGCATTCGTCAGGACGCCGCTCGAGCCCGACGAGAATGTCGCGTTGGTGGTGGTGCCCGCATTGGTCTTGTCGACGGCCGCGCTCGAGGCTATGCCGGACCATTCCTCTACGAACGCGTAATTGTCGGTCTGTGACGCGCTGAACGTGCCGACTACCGATGTGGAGCTAGTGCCTATGTTCTGATCTGTCCAGATCTCGCAATCAAGATCAGAGAATGACGCAACGCCGATTTTCTTGGCCAGCGCGAAATTGTCAGCTACGCCGCCGATCTTCACTGATGACACGGATGGCGCCGCGGCTGCCAGTCCGGCGATCGGCACGACCAGGCAGTTACCGAGTCCGGCCGCGGCGCCGAGCGTGACGGTAACGGTCGTGCCGGTGCCGGTATTATGCGCCGACTGAATCAGGCTAGGCACGATGCTCCCTAGTCAGTAGGCCAGTCTGCGTCACAGCCTTTACAGCCGTGCTTAGCCGGATCCGCGCGTATCACGGCCAGCGCGGTGCCGGACGGATCTAGCGCGCGGATACTGGCGGCCGCGTGCGCGCCGCACGTGTAAAGGGTCTGCGTGGCGCCGGGCGCGAATTTGCTGATAGCGAATTCGGCCGGAACATCACGGCGCATTACTCTGACCAGTAGGCGACCACGCGGACGAGCATATTCGTACCGGCGCCGGGCCCGACCGGAACGCGCATGTAAACCGCGTAATTGTTAGACGGGAGTAGCGGTGTCTCAACCGCGGCCGTGTTCTCGTGATCCGCCTCGCTGAATGCGCCCGCGGTAAACGGGATAGTGCGGCCCCACCCGGCGAATGCGCCTTGCGTGAGCCCGGTGAGCGCCGTCGAGCCGCTCTTGACGGTGAGGTTGGACGCGAGCACGTTTCCCTCGAGCTGGACCGGCGTGAGCGCGGCGCCGCCGCCCACGGCGCCGGTGACCTTGAACAGCGAAAAGTTGATATCCGAGTTGCTCGGCACAGTCGGCACGCTGGCGTCGACTTCCACGCTCGGGACCATCTTGAAGATATTGGCGTCCGCGGTGGCCGGCGCGGAAAAGTACAGCACCGGCGTGAGGCCGGTGCCGCCCACGGCGATAAGGCCGGTGTCGGTGACATAGGTACGGTGCATTGACATGGTGTAAAACTCCTAACTGTCCGCGTAAATGAAGATTGCGCGCTTGTCCGGCCGTACCTGAATCTCGTTCTTCCCGGTGGGGCCCGGCGCCGATATGGAGATACCGGGCCCGGAATAGGCATTAGCGAACTGGTCGGTACCCGGACCCGATGCGATAGCCACCACCAGATTGTTGTGAGCCGCGGGACCGTTATAGATGAACACGCCTTTACCGGCGCCGTCGACTATCACGCTGGTGGCGGTGACTATCCCGGTTGCGGTGACGTTGAAGAAATACGCGGATCCGTCACGCAGGATCGCCCACCCGGTTTTACCGGCGATGCTGAAACCAGGCGAGCGTATCTCGCTGCGCACGAGCGCGCCCTGGCCGCCGATCACCGGGTTAGCGAACCCGGACATTACGGTATGTCCTTAGTGCCGGACACTGAAAGCGTGGCCTGCGAACCCGGATCGCCGCCGCTGAATACCGCCCATACATAGGGGAGCTGCGTCCGGGCGATTACCTTACCCGCGATGTTGGCGGTGCTGTCGCCGCTCGAGGCGGTGAAAGTGGAGTCGACAAAGTATTGCTGTACCGGCGCCGCGCCCGCGTAGATCTGCGCGCTTGCCTCGAGCACGTTGGTATTCACGCTTACCGATGCCACGTCCGGCTTCCAGCGCGCCGCGGGCTCATCGGGCCCGATGCGCACGGTTCCGTTGCCGTTCACGTCGAGAGTGACAGAACCGGATTCACCAAGCGACACGGTACGCATGGCATCAATTCCGGTAGATCGCGTTGACCGATACCCGGACCACGTTGGCACCCGCGATCGCGGCGACCGGGCCGACATAGATAACCCGGTTGTCCTGCACCGGATACGGCGCGGCAAGATTCGGCTTGGTGGCCGTCGGCGTCACGCACGGCACGTAGGCGCCGCGGCCGGCGGCCGCATCGCTCTTGTTATCGGCCAGGACCACGTCGGCATCGATCACCACCACCCACGCGATGATCCGCTCGTCGCTGGCCGCCATGATCTCCTGTACCGGATCTGCCGCGGTGAGCGTCACCGTCCGGTAAACGGCGCGCGTCGAGGCCTGCGGCGGCGAGCTCGGGCCCGGCGAGCGCATGTAATCGAGCTCACTACGCGCCACGCTGGCCACGTGAACCGGGATCGGCCGCGGCTCGGCCTGCGGTGTGGTCATGTCCCCTACGCTCCTAGTCGCTTTGCGATCATCTGAGCCGGCGTGAATGCCGGCACGATCTTGGCCACGCCGACCGCGACCAGCACCAGGCCGAGAAGTATTTCGCCTATGCGTAGCGGCCACGTGCTGTTAAGAAAGCTGGCCAGCGGATTAGGCACGTTGGGCAGCGTATTCGCGGCTGCTGCCACCGCTCCCGGTGTCTTGGCCAGCACGCCGGTTGCGGCTTTCAGGTTCTTGGCGATAGCCGATCCGGCGACCCACGCGGCGACTGCCTGATTGGGCGTGAGATTCTTATCTTTGGCCCATGCCGCCTGATACCAAGCCTGGAAATCCTCGGCCGCGGCGCCTCCGTAAAACTCATCTATGATCTGCACCGCGGCATTCAGCGATGCCGGTGTGGTCGGTTTGTCCTGCCAGTCTGCCGGCAATCCGGGAGAGGTGCTCGTCTGCCCTGTGGGCGAAACGGGAGTTGGCATTATGTCCCCCTTCTCAGCATCCCGGCGTGGCCCAGTCGGACCAGTCGGTTCCGTTGCGCGTGCCGAGCACCGTTAGCCGCGCGTTGGTCTGCGGATTCTGGAGCTCGGCGACCGTGTACCCGGCGCCGACACCGCGCGTGTCGAGTTGCCACAGCCCGACGTTGGTGCCGCCGTCCGGGTTGCTCGAGGTGATCCAAGACCGGCCGCCGCTTTCCTGCATGCCATGGCACGCGGCGTTGGCCGCCTGGTCCTGCGCGCCGCCGGCCTGCACCCACAGCGTGGCCATCTGGCCTTGAGTGAACGTGGTGCCGCCGGCGGCCGGGAGCGCAGACTGGTTGATTCCGGGCGTGCCGAGAAACACGCTCGAGTCCGCGGCGCCGGGCGAGCTCGGCGCCGAGCTCGGCGTGTTGCCGCGGATGATCGCCTGGAGCGTGGCCAGGACGCTCTTGTTCTTCAGGCCGGCATAGATGAACAGAGCGCCGGCGCCGATCGCGCCGAGCGCCACGCCATCGATCTGGCCTGCCACGATGCCCTCATTTCCGGTGCCAAAACAAGAAGTGACCTAGGTCACGCGGCGGCGAGCGTGCCGCCTGCCGGCGCGTAGGACGCCGGCGTGACGGCAATCTGGCCGGTGGCCGGGTTGCTCATGTTCGCGTGCCGGTAACTGAGTTCCTCGGCGACCACAGCGGCGCCGCCCAGGATGATGATGTTCATGTCACCGGCCAGCAGGGCAATCCCGGCCACCGCGCCTAGTGCCTCCCAGCCCGCTTTCCTGATGCTGGCGGCGATGTTGCCGTCGTTCGGCGCCGTCATGTGGACGTCGGCCACGGGCCCGACCTTGGCCTGGTAGATCGCCACCACCACGGCGACGGTGGCGAGGCTGGTTACGATGCTGTTATCACCGGAAATCCGCGGCTGGAATAGCTTTCCTAGCATGTCTGTTCTAACTCCCTGCCGTTGCCTTGACCGGGCCCGCATGCGGTGGCGCAACCGGCCCCCCATTAGCCCAGACTTCGATGTATTCCGTCATGCCGGCCTGCGTCGTGAGCGTGATTGACGTGCTCGTGGCGGTGTCGTGCCAGGTCTGCGCACCGCTGGTCCGGCCGTACGCCACGGTGTAGGAGGCCGGACGCTGTCCCTGCGGGCCGACCACCGGCGCCCACGACACCGAGATCTTGCCCTTGCCGCCACTCCTGGCCGCGAGGTTCTCGGGCGCCGGGTACTGCCACGGCGCCGGCTTCGGCGCCGGGCCCGGCGAGCCCGAGCCCGAACCGGATCCGGTCCCGCCGCCGCTCTTGGAACCCGACACGTTGATCGCCGGCGGCATGCCGTTCGGGCCCGCCACCGGCGGGTAGCCGGCGACGGCCACCGCGGCGTTGATATCGGTCTCCTGCGCGGCGGTGACGGCCTGGCCGTCGAGGTAGGCGCCGAGCTCGGCGGTGAGGGTGCCCGGATCGTAGCCGTTGCCCTGGAGCACGCTCACGGCGTACTGGGACCATGCGGCGTTCGAGGTGAACGGGGGCCCGTTGGCCACCTGGCCGCCGACCGTGCCGGCGGTGGTGCCAGACGTGTCGGCGGTGCCGGCGGCCGCCGACGTCTGGAGCGCCGCGGTGTCCTGCGTCGAGCCGTACACATACCCGGTGGCCGGGTCGATGACGCCGGTATTGCCCGCCGGGTCGGTGGCGGTGCCCGCGGCCGCGGCCGCGCCCGAGCTCGAGCGGTTGCGGATGATCAGGACGATGACGATGCCGACGCCGCCGAGTACCGCCCAGGTGGGGAGCTTGCCGACACCGGGAATGTTGACCGTCCCCTTGGTGTGCGGCGCCGGCGCGTGCGATGGCTCGGACACGTCACCACCACCCGTGCGTTACCGGCCCGCCATCCGGCGCCGCCGAAAGCGTGGTCACCGGGTCCGGAGGAGGCGCGTAGGCGGTCGGCGGTGTCGCGTTGAGGTTGTCGGCCGACCGGAAGTTACCGGGCGCCTGCGGGCCCTGCACGGTGTCGGTGGGCAGGAATGACCCGGTCAGCTGCGGGATCACGAACGGCCGCTCGGCCGGGTCGAGGTAGGTATTCACCACCGGCGCCGAGAAGGTGGTGCGCTGGCGGTGGCCGGCGTCGAAACCGTAGCGGTTCCGCAGGCTGTACCCCTGCACGGTGTCGCGGCCGCCCATGTAGCGGAGCTGCCCGGTGACGGGATCCTGCGTGGTCTCGCCCGCCTCGTTGGCCGACCACTGCTCGGCGTGCGCCTGCGCGAGGCCGTTCGGCGACGTGATCCGCGGCTCGAGCGCGCCGAAATCGACCGAGTGAATCGCCACGCTGTTCTCACGCACCGTGAGGAGCTCGGGGTCGCTGTAGGAGCCCGCCCATCCTGGCCCGGGCGCCGCGTGCGTCCGCGGTGTCTGGTCCGGGTTCGCGCCGGCGCCGGACAGTCCCCAGATGCTCTCGAGCGGCGGCACGCTGAGCGCGGCGACCGGATCGGGCTCGTATCCGGGCAGGGTCGACGTCGCGCCCGTCTGGGTCTGCCCGAGCGTCTGAGGCGCGAGCGGGCCGCCCTGTGACGGGAGCGCGCCGGCGCCGGTGACGCCGTCCGCCACCGCGGAATGAAACCCGCGCGAAACTACCCGCTGGTAGACACCGCCCGGCATGGCTAACGGCCGATCGCGGTTGCTTCGGTCCCGCTGATGAACTTCTGCGCGCCGCCGAGCGCGGTGGCCAGCCCCTTGCCCTGCGTGCCGACCAGGTAGAGCGCGCCGAGCCCGATGAGCCCGGCGAGCCATGTCTTGATAGTTCCCGACATGATCAACCCTTCGTGAGGCCGAGAATCTTGTCTGCGTTGGCCAGCGGCGTCGGCGCGTTGCCGACCGGCACCACCAGCACGGTCACTACGCCGAGCCAGGCCAGGCCGACCGCGAACTCCGGCGCTATCCGCTCGAGCGCGGCCAGGCCGAGCGCGAGCCCGGCCACGGCCGGCACGATCCGCCAGTTGAAATTGACCTTGCCGGATCCGGCGGCCGGAGCGAACAGCACCTCGTTGGCCGCGGTAATCGCGCCGATCACCAGCACCGGCCCGGTGCTGCGCGCCACCCGGCGCCGCCTAGAACTTCGGGATCCGGTTGATAACCGGAACGGTGGCGAGCTTGTTGGACAGCGCGTAGCCGAGCGCGAATGCCAGCGCGTAGGGCCCGTACTTCTTAAGCATCCTGACTCCTCGAGTTTGTTTCACCGCAATGTTTCATGTGAATCATTGACCAGCGCCGGGCCCGGTGCGCGGGGAAGGAACGCACCGGCCCCGGCCACGGGCCCTAGGTGTTGTACCAGCCCAGCACCGGCACGATGCCGTGTCCGGTGTCGATGTGGGTGGGGTGCGCGCCGATGTAGTCGTGCGTGCTGCCGTCGCCCAGCAGAGCGCGGCTCGCCACGAGCTGCTCGGGCTGCACCTCGCCGGTGGCCGCGGCGTTGGCCTGCGCCTGCCGGATCGCCTTGAGTTGCTGGTACTCGGCGAGCTCGGCGTCGGAGATCTCGGCCATGATCGCGTGTCCTTCCTGGTGAGAGAGTCGTCGAGGCGCGGCCGCGGCCGGCCTAGGCGACTACCGTCGAAAAGTCGTTCCCCCTGGGAACGACGTAGTTCGTGGTAATGAACAGCGTGCCGGCGTTCGCCCACGTGCCGCGGATCTTGTAGGTGTTACCGGTCTTGGTCCGCTGGTACATCCGGCGCGCCTCGTCACCCGGCATAAGGGTCACGTCCTGCGTGAACCACATCGGGAACACGCCGTTCTCCTTGCCGAGCGACGTGTCTGGCGTGACCTGGAAATACTGGTAGGTCCGGGCCGTCTTGTCGCGCCAGTTGGCCTTGCCGTACAGGCGGGTCCGGCTGGTGCCGAGCGTGACCTCGAGCGGGTCCGGCCAGTCCGCCTCGCCGTTGGCGCGGGTGCCCGCCGACCGGATCAGCTTGAAGATGATGTTCCGGTACCCGTTGCCGATGCCGTTGGTGATCAGCACCGACGCCGTGGCCGCCGGGACCAGGTCGTTCTCCTGCTTCCAATATTGGAGCGTGCCAGGGCTGGGAGGCGCGGTCGACACCGACCGGCCCGACAGGGTCATCGCGGCCACCGGCTCGGTGAAAGAGTCCTGCGTGGTCTTGATCTCCACCGTGGGGAGCACGGTCGGCGCCGTCGAGTAGACCGCGGTCGACGCGGCGAGCGTGAGCTCCACCCGGTAGATGCTGTTCTCAGACCGGTTCTCAACGGCGCCGAGCGAGTCAGCGGCCGAGATCTGGAGCGGCAGGTAGAGGGTGATATGGCCCGTCCCGGCGGTGGCGCCGGCGCCCGCGGTGGCCGCGTAGTTCAGGTCGGCGCGCGGATCGCCCTGCGCCTGGTACCCGCCGAACTTGTTAGCGGTGAGCCAGTCATACGAGCCGAACGGCCCGAAAATCTGCTCGCCGCCGGTGTCCCGGAACAGCACCGTGTTGATGATCGCCGCGAGGCCGTCCTCGGTGTAGGCGACGGTCGCGGCGTTGCCCGCGGCCACGACGTTGATGTCAAACCAGACACCGCGCAGCCACCCGTCCGGCTGGATCCGGACGTCGGGAAGCTTCTGCGTCGCCGCGGTCATCACGGTGAGCTGGTCGTAATCGGACAGGTTCTCGGTGGCGAGCACGCCGACCGGGAACGGCCACGATGGCACCGGCGGGGCGCCGGGCTTCTGCTGCTGCCCCGGTGCCGGCGGAGCCTGCGGTGTGGTCATCTAGGGTCGCTCCTTCCGAGCGCGATAGGCATGTTGATGCGGCCGGACATCGCGGCGAGCTGCCGCTCCCGTTCCTCGATGGTGAGCCGCGGGATGACCTCGAGGCCGCCGGACTTCTCGCCGAGCTGCGCCGCGGCGAGCCTGGCCGCGTGGCGGTCCCACCGGATCACCGCGGCCGCCTCGCATACCGTCATGCGGCCGGCGCCGATCCGGACATAGCCGCGGTTCGCCTCGTTGTGGTGCTGGTGCCGGACGGCGTCTTCCCGCGAGTCGTACAGCACGTGATCGGTTGATGCGTCGGCGAGGCTGTAGGCGAACACCGAGCCGCGCCGGGCACCGGCGACCACGTGGAGGTTGTACGTGTCCGAGAGCCGCTTAGCAGCGTCGGAATGCCCGCCGTCCGCCTCGCGCGCGTACTTGCAACCCGGATCGTGAGCGACCAGCACCGGTGTCATCCTGCGACCTTCCCTCAGAACGGGAAAGGCCCGGCGCCGGTTGTCACGGATAAGGCTCGCGGGGAGCTGCACCACCAGCGCCGAGCCTTTCCGTGACGCCGCTAAGCGTACCTCAAAGACCGACAATCGCCATGTAGGGCCCGCGTTTATCGAGATAGAGTTTCTCGCTTATGTAGTGCGGCCGCCCGTCGTTGCCGGTGATCTTGTGTACGGGCAGGTGACGCACGATATCGGCCACCGTGCGGGGGTCGACGCCGCCGCCGATCTCAGCGAACCGGGATATATTTCTTTCGTCGGTATCTTTACCCAGAAAGAAATGTGTCGACTGATTATAAAAAAACGTGGGAATTGATCCGCCGTGCTGCGTGCCGGACGGTTTCTGCGTGGCGCCCCACAGCCCGGCGCCCATGCCGAGACCGCGTGTCCAGAGCATCGTGAGGAGCTGCTCGAGCCGGAGCTCGGCCACCAGGCCGTAGACCTCATCGGCGAACACGATCTGATCACCTTCGCCGTAGATGTGGTACAGCGCTTTGGTGAACTCGGCTTTGAGGTGCGCGTTATCGGCGTTGATGTCGGTGAGGCTGTGCCGCGGCCACAGCGTGTATCCCGGCGGCCGCGGCTCCCACGGCCACCGGGCCGGCGGTGGCCACGTCGGGATTTCCTTGTACCCGAGCCGGCGCGTGATCTCGGCCGGTGTCGGGTCGCGCGGTTTCATCACCAGCATGGTCGCCGGGATCTCGCCGCGG
>Ga0209166_10002682_pt1 | contig 13242 bp, 11 predicted proteins | sample Coa_R1_3_FD_187151 | JGI IMG/M metagenome (GOLD analysis project Ga0209166, IMG submission 187151) | Surface soil microbial communities from Centralia Pennsylvania, which are recovering from an underground coalmine fire - Coalmine... | ecosystem: Environmental > Terrestrial > Soil >... | reverse complement strand
ATACAATGTCGCCCACCTTGTGGCTGCGCAACAGCCGCTCTTCGCCCAGAAAAATCAGGCTGAATACAAACGAGAGCGCAAATGCCGCATACGCCAGGATGCTCAGCGTGACGTGAAATGCAAACGCAACGCCTTGCGCGGTCGTGGGAGACAACCGGTCCGCGGGCGCGAGCTGTGCCGCTACAAAGAACACCAGAATAAACGGCAACACAAACGCTCCTACAGAACGCTGCTTGTGAAAAAACTCCAACCCCAAATACGTCAGCGCAAGGAGCCATCCAAAAAGTGACATGGATCCGTAAAGATCGTGATAAGGAACGGTATGCGCGCCGGGCGATCGTTCCAGCAAGGCAAAATAATGCCCGATGAGCCCGAGTCCGAGGAATAGCGTCCCAAGTCGCCCGGTAATCTCCTTCCCCGTACTCAGGAATCGGAGATAGCAACTCAAACTTCCGCCGTACGCAATCACCGTCAAAATGAAAAACAAGTGTTCCATTAGATCCGCGGATCTATTTCTCTCGCGGCCTCACGCAGGGCGACAACCGCCCCGATGCTGAGTTCAGTTTCATCAGCGGTACTTCGAGTATAGCCCACCCGCGATGCACCCGCTAACGGGTTGCCTCCATCTGCAATCGCCTCCCGGATTTGCTATCCTCATTGCCAGGCTCAAAATGACCGCCACCTCGGCTCCCGCCAATCGAAAGGATTTATTTCTCCGTGCTTGCCGCGGAGAAACGCTCCCGCGCCTGCCTGTCTGGATGATGCGCCAGGCCGGCCGCTATCTTCCTGAATATCGCGCCATCCGCGCAAATCACGCGTTTCTGGAAGTCTGCAAGACGCCCGATCTGGCCGTCGAAGTCTCGCTGCAGCCCTTTCGCCTTCTCGGCGTCGATGCCATCATCGTTTTCTCCGACATTCTAATCCCTGCGGAGGCCATGGGCCTGAAGCTCGAACTTGGCGATGCGGGGCCCAATTTACCGGAGCCCGTTCGCTCCAAACGCGATGTCGACAAGCTGAAACTTTTCGATCCTGAAATTGACACGGCCTTTCTCCCGGAGGCCATCCGCCGCATCGTCCGGGAAATTGGACCAGCGGTTCCCGTCTTGGGATTTGCAGCCGCTCCCTGGACATTGGCCTGCTACATGGTCGAAGGCCGCGCTAAAGAAGGCTTCGCCACGGTAAAGAGTTTCCTCCTCCACGATCCGGCGACGTTTCGCAATCTGTTGCATCGCATCGCGCAGGCGTCCATCCCCTACTTAAAATCTCAAATCGCCGCGGGTGCCGCTGCCGTTCAGTTGTTTGACACCTGGTGTGGCGAGCTGTCTCTGCGGGACTACGAAGAGTTCGCTCTGCCCGCAACGCAAGAGATTATCTCTGGCCTCGGCGGCTCTGCTCCCGTCATTTATTACACGAAGGCCTCTCACCATTTGCTGCCGGCCGTGGCACGCTCCGGCGCAAACGTCCTAAGCGTCGATTGGCGCGTGGACATGCGCGCTCTGCGCGAAAAGCTCGGACCACGCATCGCACTCCAAGGAAACGTCGACCCCGCGGTGCTCTATGGCCCGCCGGACGAAATTCGACGCGCCACGCGGGAAGCCATGGCCGCCCTTGGCGGGACCGGCCACATTTTGAATCTCGGCCACGGAATTTTGCAGCATACTCCCGTCGAACACGCCAAGCTCTTTATCGAAACTGGCCGGCAATCCTTGCTGCAGGAAGCCAAACCCGCGGCGAGTTTGCGTTAGGGGACTTTTCTCGTGACGATAGCGAATCCTACTTTGCAAAACATGCGCGATGAACTTCGCGTCAGCGAAGAGTTTCTCGCGCGCTACAACCGTCCCGGCCCGCGCTACACCAGCTATCCCACCGCGCCTGTCTGGAACGATTCCTTCGGCCCCGCCGACCTCGAAAAAGTCCACGAAGAAGCCGACCGCGCCAAATCCCCCGTTTCGCTCTACATGCACATCCCCTTTTGCGAGAGCCTGTGCCTCTTCTGCGCCTGCAACGTCATCATCCAAAAAGATAAGCGCGTCGCACCGCCGTACCTCGAAATCTTGAAGCGCGAAATGACTCGCGTCAGCCGCAACGTCTCCCGCGAGCGTCCCGTCACTCAATTCCATTGGGGCGGCGGCACTCCCACTTACTTGACGCCCGCGCAGATCGAAGACCTCTTCGGCTTCACTCGCGAACATTTCACTTTCGCTCCCGACGCTGAAATCGGCATCGAAGTCGATCCCCGCGTCACCAGCCGCGAACATCTCGAAATTCTTCGCAAGCTCGGTTTCAACCGCCTCAGTATGGGCATCCAGGATTTTCATCCTCTCGTCCAAAAAACCATCCACCGCATCCAGCCCTTCGAACTCACCGCCCGCCTGATCCAATCCGCTCGCGTCCTCGGCTTCGATAGCGTCAACGTCGATCTCATCTACGGCCTCCCCTACCAAACCGCCGAAACCTTCGCCCACACCGTCGAGCAAATCCTCGAACTCGCTCCCGACCGCGTCGCTCTCTTCAGCTACGCCCACGTCCCCTGGCTCAAAAAGCAGCAAGGCTCTTTCGCGGGCCATCTCCCCGAGGGCATGCAAAAATTTGAAATCTTCCGCACCGGCCTCCTGAAATTTCTCGAAGCCGGCTATCTCTACATCGGCATGGACCACTTCGCCAAGCCCGGCGATGAACTCTCCGTCTCCCAGCAAAATCGCACGCTCCACCGCAATTTCCAGGGCTACACCACCAAATCCGGCGCCGACCTCTACGGCATGGGCATCACCGCCATCAGCGGCATCCAAAACGCCTACGCCCAAAACCACCGCGACATCCCCAGCTGGGAAAAAGCCGTCAACGAACGCGGCATCGCCACCATGCGCGGCTATCATCTCTCCGACGACGACCGCCTCCGCCGCGCGGTCATCAGCCGCCTCCTCTGCCACACCATCGTCCTAAAAAGCGAAATCTCCCAAGAATTCGCAATCGACTTCGACTCCTACTTCGCCGACGAACTCCGCCGCCTCGAGCCTTTTCGTGATGACGGTCTCGTCGTCCTCGAACCGAACAAAATTTACTCCACCTGGCTAGGCCGCATCTTCATCCGCAACCTCGCCATGATTTTCGATCCCTACCTCGAAAAGCAGCACCTCAACGCCAAGCCCCTCTTCTCCAAAACCCTCTAAACCCTGCGCGCTCTACGCCCACATTCGGTCATTCCGAGCGGAGCGAGGAATCTGCTTCTTCGGTCTTGTAGGGGCACGATACATCGTGCCCTCTCTTCGACGCCGCACCCCACCGTCATTTCCAACGAAGCAGGCCCACGCCTTTTCTCCGCCTTCCTCCCCAACGCGCCCGAGCCACCCCCACCGTCATTTCCAACGAAGCAGGCCGACGCCTTTTCTCCGCCTTCCTCCCCAACGCGCCCGAACCACCCCCACCGTCATTTCCAACGAAGCAGGCCCACGCCTTTTCTCCGCCTTCCTCCCCAACGCGCCCGAACCACCCACACCGTCATTTCGAACGGAGCAGGCCCACGCCTTTTCTCCGCCTTCCTCCCCAACGCGCCCGAGCCACCCCCACCGTCATTTCGAACGGAGCAGGCCGACGTTTTTCTTTCACGTTTGCTCCTGCAAACGTGTCGGCCTGCGCAGTGAGAAATCTCTCTTCCTCGTTTCGTAGCGCAACGGACGGGTGGCGCGGAGATTAGGACGCTGGCGAACTCTCTTCAGCTGGTTTTGACGTCGGGGGTGCGGCATTCCTGCGGTTTTCAGCGTGCTGGTTTTGACTTCGCTCCATGAGCGGCTCAGGCCGCCCCAAATCCTGCTCAAATCAACTGTTCGTAGCTTTTATGGTCGCCGATCCAGAACCACAAAAATCTCCCAGCCCGTCTAAGAGCCAGCGTCCGATAGTTCAGCGTGACCCGCGCCGACCACACTTCGTGGCCGCGGGATTCTCCAACTTTCTTGAACTGTAGCGAGGGATGCTGTGGATTACTCTTCTGCAGCGCAAACTGCTGGTCTGCGCAATTTCATATCCCTGGCTGCTGAAAAAGCCTTCTGGCACAGCCAATCCTGGCTGTGCATGGAAGATAAAGGCAACAGATTCAGCACTGGTTCCAGAAATTGTTCGCCATAACTTCCTCGGAATCGACTTTTTCAGTAGCCTGCTAGGGGTAGCGCTTCGTATGCTCGCCCAAAGCCCTCGGTGCCGCGGTGTTCCATTTACTTACAGCGGACGGACCCTTCCGCGCTTCTCATCCTCCAGCGCGTTCTGCACGGCCCCGTCCAGCCAGCCCGCCGCCAAGTCCCCTTCAATCCTGCGATCGATTGGTCTCGGTCCCGCGTACTCATCAAGCCACAACCGCAGTTCTTCCAACTCCTCTTGCGTGAGTGTCCCGATCACCCGCTCGATCTCTTCAACCCTTTTTCCGCTCATTTGCTGCACCCACTCAAAATTCTCGTCCACTCAGCAATACCAGTACACTTTCGGGCCTTGACTTCGCCTCCCTCGCAACCTGCGGGCTTTGGCCGAACCCCGCACGAACCCCATTTTCGAGCGCCAAATTCCCGCGCATCCCCAATCCTCTTATCAACTTACGGCCCATGAGCACACCGTTCGAATCATTACCACATAAGAAATAACTTGACAAGTCATCACGGGTTACGGTAACATACATCGTGTACTTTGGCTTCCAGCCCGCTGACGCTTCCCATTCTGGATCTCGCTCTCGAGCGACATTCGCGTTTTGCTTTTCTCCCATTCCTTCTTCTTTTCCCAATCTTCCAACCTGTCAACCTTCAAACCGTCAATCAACGCCTTGCCTAACTCCTTTCCCTGCCACTCATACACCCCTTTCACAAATCGCTGAAAATGCAGCCACTTTAAGTCCTGCATTTGCCACTCTTACGAGCCGCGTCAAACATAACTCCTGTGTTTGCCACTCTTACAGAAATCACCCGGGGTGGGGTGTGCCTCGCCGGTGCATGGCTCAAAATTTTCAACCTTTACACCCTCCAGAACACTCTCGGGCCGCTCGCCGCCGGCCACACTCCACCAAGTCGCTAAGTCCTGCAAAATCAATAGCTACACGCCATCTCGCAAGTGTTGATTCTAAAAAACTTACGCTAGTCCTAACTCTATTAAATGCAACACTTACAAAAAACCAAGGGGGTGGGTCCGGAACCGCCCCGTCGCCCGTTTGTGGGGTCATTCTTTTGGCCGTGGTTTGTAGGGTCATCCTTCCGAGGATGACCGCTCTTCACCTTAAACTCTCAAGCCCTCGTCTACCGCAAGCTGTCAGCTGTCAGCTCCTGCACGGGGCGCGGACCACGGATTCAAGATGATAGGATGTTGCCGCACCTCATGACCACCCGCGTCCCAGTCCTCATCGTCGGCGCCGGAATCTCCGGCCTCGTCTGCGCCCATTCCCTGCGCAAGTCCGGCATCGACGCCCAAGTCCTCGAAGCCTCCCCGCGTCCAGGCGGCATGATCCGCTCCGAGCGCCGCGACGGCTACCTCCTCGAACTCGGCCCGCAAAGTTTCAGCAGCACTGCCCAACTCGCCGACCTCTGCCGCGATCTCGGCATCGAAAACGAACTGGTAACCGCTCCGCCCCGCGCGCCCAGATTCCTCGTCATCGATGGCCAGCTTAAACAGGCCCCGCTTAGCCCGCCCGCCTTCTTCACTTCTTCCCTCTTCAGCACCGGCACCAAATGGAGCATCCTCCGCGATATTTTCGGCCGCAGCGTTCCTCCCGACGGCGACGAATCCGTCGCCGCTTTCATCCGCCGCAAATTTTCCGCGGAGCTCCTCGACAAACTCGTCGGCCCGTTTGTATCTGGCATTTATGCTGGCGACGCCGAAAAACTCAGCCTCCGCGCCGCTTTCCCTCAACTCCACGAAGCCGAGCGAAGCACAGGCAGCATCATTCGCGGCATGCTTCGCGCCGCAAAATCCAAAAAAGGCCCGAAACACAAACCAACTCTGCAATCCTTGCGCGATGGAAACGAAACCCTAATCCGCGCACTCGCCGCCAATCTCGGCACCGCTCTCCGCACCGAGGTTTCAGTGACCGATATTCGCGTTGCCAGCGCAGGAACTTCAACGAACTACGAAGTCACTCTGACCGCCAATGGATCAACGGAGCATCTCGTAGCTGACAACTTAGTTTTCACCGTGCCGACTCTGGCGGCCGCAAATCTGCTCCGCGGCATCCACCCAAACCTCGCCTCTGCTCTCGCGTCCATTGAATATGCGCCAGTCGCTGTCGTTTCCCTTGGCTATCCAAAATCCGACGTGGGCCGCTCGCTCGACGGATTCGGCTTCCTGATTCCTCGCTCCGAAAAACTCCGCACTCTAGGCACAGTCTGGAACTCATCTCTATTCCCTTCCCGCGCCCCCGAAGGCAACGCGCTCCTCACGAGCTTCATCGGAGGCGCCACCGATCCTCAAGCCGTCTCCCTCGCCCCCGACGAACTTGCCGCACTCGTCCACAAAGAAATCGCGCCGCTTCTTCAAATCCGCCAAGCTCCAACTTTCTCGAACGTCTCGCTCTACCCGCGCGCCCTACCTCAATATAATTTGGGACATTCGCAGCGCGTGGCCGCGCTTCAGAAACTCCGTGCAGAATTTCCCGGTCTTTGGCTCGCGGGGAACTACCTTCGCGGCCCGGCCATCGGCGCGTGCGTCGAGCGGGCTTTGTCCGTCGCAAACGAAATCCGCGCCCAGGAAACGCGCTCGCTGGTCACCCAACTCGCCTACTCTGCTCCGGAAGCAGCTTCCTCGGACATGCTCAAGGGCCGCTTGATGCAAACCGTCCGCGCCGAAGCCCAATCTCATTCAGAAGCAAAGCCGCATGTAATGCCGGCCAGAAGTATTATCCCCTTCTGGTTGTGGGCGGCTGTGGCCGCACTGCTTGTCTTTTCACTCTATTCCACTTGGAATATGCGCCGGCTCCAAGACGAAATCCGTCAATCAAACGATCGCGCAGCGGCACTTCTTCAGCAACGCCAGAAAGCACAGCAGCAACTGGCCGCGGCTAAACGCGAAGCCATGATTCTGATGGATCCTTCTTCCGTGAAGGTTTCGCTTGCGGGGCAAAACGCCGAGGGACCGCACCTTGAAGCCATCTGCCATTCTCAACTTGGCATCGTTGTCCTGGGAGAGAACATTCCCATGCCGTCCCCTCATCATGTTTTCCAACTGTGGTTCATCCCCAAGGCGCCGGGAGCGAAGCCCATGCCCTCGATGATGACGTGGCCCGATGCAAACGGAAAATTCGTGATGCTCGTTTCAAATCCCCCGGAATCCATGGAAGCAACCAAGGCCCTTGCGATCACCGAAGAGCCCGAAGGGGGCAGCCCCTGGCCCACTGCCACGCCGCGCTGGTCCGGCGGCGTCAGCTGACTTTCAGATACTCAGATGCCTTTTCCCGTAACGCAAGGCCAAACGCACTTCGCGGCGTTTCGCGGCCTCTCGGAAGCGCCGCTTCTCCTCCGCCGTTTTCAGAATCAGCGGCGCAACAGGCTTCGGAAGCCGGGTATGCTCATCGACGGCCACAAACGTCACGTACGCCGACGTGGTGTGCTTCCGCTCTCCCGTCATCGCATTTTCGGAGTACACCTCGACGCCAACTTCCATGGATGTCCGGAACACTCGATTCACTTGCGATTTCAAATTTACGATTTCTCCCAGATTGATGGGATTGCGAAAATCGATGTAGTCCACCGAAGCCGTCACCACATAACTGTTCGAGTGCCGGTGCGCCGCCATCGCCGCCACCATATCCACCAAATGCATCACCTGCCCGCCAAGCAATTTCCCGAGAGGGTTGGTCTGCGCCGGCAGCACGATTTCCGTCATCTCCGAACGCGACGCGCTCACCGGCTTGCCCTTCAACGCCAGTTCCCCGCTCATCTCATTCGTTGCTACTGGCTTGTGCTTCATTCGCTCCCCGTTCCCCGGCTGCTTTGGGACGCAGTCTCAATCCTCGTATAATACAGAGCCAACCATGACTGACCAAAAGAAAACACGCCGTCAGATGCTCGAAGAGTTCGTCGCCAAAAAACCCGACGACGCTTTCTCCCGCTACGGCCTTGCAATCGAGTGCATGAACGGTGGCGACCCGAGCGCCGCCGACGGTCACTTCCGCGCGCTTCTCGAGTTCAACGCCGACTATATTCCGGCATACCTGATGTACGGCCAACTTCTCGCGCGCGAGTCTCGCACCGAAGAAGCCAGGCAGGTTCTTTCAAATGGCATGGCCGCCGCAGCCAAAAAAGGCAACGAGCACGCCCGCTCCGAAATGGAAGCCCTCCTGAATGAGCTTGCCTGAAGGCATGAAGTTTTCAATTTTTGCGAGGATCGCGAAAATGGACAGGCCGACGCCTCAGTGAATCGGCTTCTTCAAAGCCTCCGCGATTCCGGCTTCGGCAAGCGGGGCCATGATTTCGTATCCCGCTGCGTTCGGATGCACGCCGTCTGGACTGAATTCTTTTTTCAGGCCGCCCTCGCCGTTCACCATCGCAGAATAATAGTCCACGTAAACGATGCCATTTTTCGCGGCGTACTCTTTGATCCACACGTTCAGCTCCCGAATTTTGGGTGCAGGCTCCAGCCCCTTGTGCCACCAAAAATCAGTCGAAGGCAAAACCGAACACAACACCGGACGAATCCCATTCGCCCGCGCAAGTTCGCTCATGGACTCGATATTGCCTTCCGTCTCGCCCAGCGTCATTTTTCCAGTATTTTCGGCAATATCATTCGTGCCTGCGAGAATCACGACTACTTTCGGTTTCAGGTCGATAACGTCCTGCCGGAAGCGCAGCAGCATTTGCGGCGTGGTTTGCCCGGAGATGCCGCGGTTGATGTAGGGCTTGCCGGGAAAAAACACGCCGCGAGCGGGCGACGTTGCCGTAGCTTTCATGCCCCAGCCTTCCGTGATGGAATCACCCATGAAAACCACGCGCGTCTGGCCCGCCGCCGGCGGCGGCAACTCTTTGTCCGCTTCGCGAAATTTCGCAAGGAAGGCCCAATCATTGTACATTCGCTCCAGCTGCGATTTTTGGTACGCAGTCAGCTTTTCCCAAGCCGCTTCCGCCGGATCTGCTGGTTTTGCAGTCTGTGCTGGAGGTGCGGTGGAGGCCGCTGTCGCCTGCGCGAGAGACTGCTGGCCGCACACCAGCATTCCAGCAATCAGGGATGTGGCACAGAGCGTCCACGAGAGCTTATCTTTCCTGTCCACGGAATGATCTCCTTCTTCTCGATGCCTGCCAAAACCTCGACAGCTTACCACCGTAGCCTGGTCGGCCGACTCTCTAAAATTCAGCTTTTCTTCTCGCAGGCTGGCGGCGCCGGCATCCTCGCCGGTTCTTACTCTTAACAATCCAAGTCAAACCACTCACTACTGACTCTTCAAGACTCAGCAATGACAAATCTCTCCCGTCTGGTATCATTTGACCTGGAACTATGCGGCCTGAACGGATACCGCTCTTCCCCCTGAACGTCGTTCTTCTCCCCGGCGCAGACCTTCCCCTGCACATCTTCGAGCCGCGCTATCTGGAGATGGTCCATCGTTGCTTGAAGGAAAAATCCGAGTTTGGCGTTCTGCTGGCGCTTCCCAAGGGTGTTGTTCGGGTGGGCTGCACCGCGGAGATCATCGAGGTCGTCAAGCGCAATGACGACGAAACAATGGACATTTTGACAGTGGGACGCGAACCATTCCGCGTTCTTGAGTTCCACGACGAGAATCCTCTCGCCGAGGGGCAGGTGGACTACCTTGAAGACCGTGACATGCCGCCAAATCCGTCTCTGCGCCGCGAACTCATCGAACTCTACGAAACCTGCCACACGCTCATCTTTGAGGACTATCCCAAGAACACCGGCGCAGAGCAATCGGCTGAAATCTCGTTCCTCATCGCGGGCACGTTGCCGATGGATCTGATGTGGAAACAGCAAATCCTGGAGCTGCGGTCCGAATTGGACCGCCAGGAAAGACTCGCCGGGTATCTTCGCGCCTGGGCGCCGCATCTACAAAAGACAGGCGTACTGCGCCAGCGCGCCGGCGGCAATGGACACGGATTGAATTAGCGTTTTGTGCGCCCCGACGGGTTCGGGGCGCGGAACGGGGCCTCATGACGGCAAGCACATCGATGCAATCTTCGGCGCATCCAAAAGCTCGGACGCTCGGCGAACTCAAACGCATCCCGGACTTCGACGCTGGCACTGTGTCGCGCTCGGTGAAAAGCGAGATGCGCCAGAATCTTCTGCGCATGATCGAAAAGAACGAGCCGCTTTTCCCCGGCGTGCATGGCTACGAAGATACCGTCATCCCGCAAATCGTCAACGCGCTGCTCTCCCGGCACAATTTCATCCTTCTGGGTCTTCGCGGCCAAGCGAAGAGCCGCATCCTCCGCGGCCTGTCCCAGTTCCTCGATGCGGAGATCCCCGTCGTGGCCGGCTGCGAAATCAACGATGACCCGCTGCGACCCATCTGCCGCGCTTGCCGCGAGAAGATTGCCGCCGAAGGCGACAACGCGCCCATTGCCTGGATGCCGCGCGACTACCGCTATGTGGAAAAACTCGCCACTCCCGACGTGACCATGGCCGATATCATCGGCGACGTTGATCCCATTCGCGCCGCTCGCGGCGGGCGCGATCTTTCCGACGAGCTGACCATCCACTACGGCCTTCTCCCGCGGGCCAATCGCGGCATCTTCGCGATCAACGAGCTTCCCGATCTCGCGGGAAAAATACAGGTCGGCTTGTTCAACATCATGCAAGAAGGCGACATCCAGATTAAGGGCTATCCGCTGCGGCTCCCTCTCGACGTTCTTCTCGTCTTCACTGCGAATCCGGAAGACTACACCGCCCGCGGCAAAATCATCACCCCGCTGAAAGACCGCATCGGGGCGGAGATTCGCACCCACTACCCGTCTACTCTCGAAGAAGGCATGGCCATCACAGCGCAGGAATCCTGGGTCGTGCGCGATTCCGGGCGTAAGGTCGAAGTGCCGGCGTATCTTCGCAGCGTCGTCGAAGAAATCGCATTCCAGGCTCGCGAGGACAAACGCGTGGACCGTCGCTCCGGCGTCAGCCAGCGCCTGCCCATCACCGTTCTGGAGAGCCTCGTGAGCAGCGCCGAGCACCGCGCCGCGCGAACCGGCGAAAAGTCCGTCGTCGCGCGCATCGCCGATGTTTACTCTTCCCTTCCCGCCATCACCGGGAAGCTGGAGCTCGAATACGAAGGCGAACTCAAGGGAGCAGACACCATCGCCCGCGAACTCATCCGCACGGCCGTCGGCCGCATCTTCAGCAAACATTTCGGCGAGGTAAATTTCCAGCCGGTCATCCAGTGGTTTGAAATCGGCGGCGAGCTAAAGCTTCCGGAGTTGGCCACGGCCACGGATCGTTACCAGCAGCTCTCAAAAATTCAAGGTTTGATGGAACATATCGGCCGCCTCGGCGTGCAGGACCGCAAAGATGCCGCAGCCGCCGCATCCGCCGCGGAAATGATCCTCGAGGGATTGTGGGCGCATCGCCGAATCGGTCGCAGCGAAGAGCGCGGCTTTTACGCGGACAAGCCCAAGCAGCAACCAGAGCAGCGCGAAACTCCCGGCCGCCCGCCGCGCCGCCAGTTCAATTGACGATACGGCGAAAGGCCGTCATCCCGGGGAGCATCGCAACGAGGGATCTGATTTTATGATGGAAACGAGCAAGGACCGCCGCGCATGAAATTCATCCGCTACGGGAAATACGTCGGGGAACCCGCCGATGCCGTGGACCTAGAAGAACTCGTCAAGCGCATGGGCGATTTTTTCCTGCAAAGCGGCTTCGAATCGCAGTTCTACGGCGTTTCCCAGATGGATCCCGACCGTTCCATGGAAGCCCTTCGCGAAGCCATTCTTCGCGCCTTGCAGGAAGGCGATCTGCTTCCCGAAGACGCGATGAGCGAAGAGCTCCGCGAAATGCTGCAAAATCCGGACGCGCGGAACAACCAAGCCGTCAAGGATCTGCTCGAGAAATTAATGGAACGCCTCGCCCAGGAAGGCTTCATCAACCCGCAACAACCGCCGCAAGTTACGCCGCCTCCGCAAACTTCCGCACGCGGCCAGCTCGGACAGCCTCACGAAAAGCAGCCCGAGGCTCGCTTTGAAATCACGGACAAGACCATCGACTTTCTTGGCTTCAAAACGCTCCAGGATCTTCTTGGGTCGCTTGGCCGCAGCAGTTTCGGCCGTCACGACACGCGCGACCTCTCCACCGGCATCGAATCCGGCGGCGTCTCACGCCCGTACGAATTCGGCGATACTTTAAACCTGGACATCAGCGAAACTCTTTTCAACGCCGTCCGCCGCCAGGGCGCAAAAGTTCCCATCGAGATGACGTATTCCGATCTCATGGTCCATCAATGCGAATATCACAGCTCCTGCGCCACGGTTGTTCTTCTCGATTGCAGCCACAGCATGATTCTCTACGGGGAGGACCGCTTCACCCCCGCGAAGCGCGTGGCCATGGCTCTCTCTCATCTTATTCGCACGCAATATCCAGGAGACACGCTGAGCCTTGTTCTATTTCACGACAGCGCGGAAGAAGTTCCCCTTGGCGAGCTCGCCCGCGTCCAGGTCGGCCCGTACTACACCAACACGCGCGAAGGCCTTCGCCTAGCGCAGCGGATTTTGCTGCGCCAGAAAAAAGACATGCGCCAAATCATCATGATCACGGATGGAAAACCCTCCGCGCTCACGCTGGAGGACGGCCGCATCTACAAAAATGCTTTCGGCCTGGATCCTTTCGTCGTCGGCCAGACGCTCGAAGAAGTGAACAAGTGCAAACGCGCCGGAATCATGATCAACACCTTCATGCTCGCGAGCGATTACAGCCTCGTCCACTTCGTCCAGAAAATCACGGAAATGTGCCGCGGCAAAGCGTATTTCACCACGCCGTACACGCTCGGCCAGTACTTGCTGATGGATTACATGCAGCGAAAAACAAAACAGATCCACTGATCATGCCCACAGTAATAATCTCGGTTATGAGCTTATTGCATTCGCAAGCAGCGTCGCTGCACAATACTGCCGCTCTTGCACTGCGGTGCTAGATTTAATTTATGGGAATCTTGCGGCGGCTCTCACGCTGGATGGGCACGGAAGGGACAATGACAAACATTGTTGCGGGAAATCTTGCGCCTAGTTTCACGCTAAAAGCACTCGATGGAAGGGAATTCTCGCTCGGGAAGCTGCTCGAACAGGGCGCCGT
>Ga0209166_10002681_pt1 | contig 13242 bp, 10 predicted proteins | sample Coa_R1_3_FD_187151 | JGI IMG/M metagenome (GOLD analysis project Ga0209166, IMG submission 187151) | Surface soil microbial communities from Centralia Pennsylvania, which are recovering from an underground coalmine fire - Coalmine... | ecosystem: Environmental > Terrestrial > Soil >... | reverse complement strand
TAGTCTTCACCGCCGACGTGACCTATCGCAAGGGCAAGGACGTGCCGCTCAAAGAGATCGTTGACGCAGCGCTGGCCGGCGGCGAACAGCCAGCCGGCGGCGAACAGCCAGCCGGCGGCGAACAGCCAGTCGGCGAACACCCGGTGGAGCATGTGGTGGTGCTGCCGCGCACGGGCGCGGCGCTGGCTATGCTGCCCGGTCGCGACCTCACCTGGGATGAATTCCTGGCGCGCGGGGTGGGCCAGGACGGCGGGCACGTGGCCATGGAAGCCAATGAGCCGGCCTATATCCTGGCCACCTCAGGCACCACCGCCAAGCCCAAGCTGGCCGTCCACACCCACGGCGCCTACCAGGTTTACATCCACAGCATGGCCCGCTGGGTCTTTGGCTTGCGGCCCACCGACATCTGGTGGTCCACCTCGGATATCGGCTGGGTGGTGGGCCACAGCTACATCGTCTACGCGCCCTTGCTGGCCGGCTGTACCACTATGGCCTACGAGGGCGCCATCGACTACCCCGACCCCGGCACGCTGTGGAAGGCGGTCGAGGATTATGGCGTCACCAGCATCTTTACCTCGCCGACGCTCGTGCGGCTGCTGATGCGCTACGGGGCCGAGCACTCGACCCGTTATCGCCTCGACTCGCTCGAGCGGCTGTTCTGCGCCGGCGAGGTGCTCAATGCGCCCGCCTGGGAATGGCTGCAGAAGAGCGTGCTCAAGGACCGGGTGCCGGTGATCGACCATATGTGGCAGACCGAGACCGGGGGCCCGATCTTCGGCAACCCATACGGCATCGCCATGCTGCCCATCAAACCGGGCTCAGCTGGCATCCCTCTGGCGGGCATCGAGGCCGAGATCGTAACTCCCGAGGGCCAGCCGGTGCCACCGGGCACCAAGGGCATCATGACCCTCAAGCGGCCGTTTCCGGGACTGATCCAAACCCTGTGGGGCGAACCGGAACGTTACCAGCAAGATTACTGGAGCCGGGTGCCCGGGGTGTATTCCACCGGCGACTCAGCGCAGGTTGATGCCGATGGATACGTGTGGTTTGCCGGCCGCGCCGACGAGGTGATCAAGATCGCCGCGCACCGGCTGGGCACCATCGAAGTGGAAACGGCTTTTCTGCGCCATCCGGCAGTCGCCGAGGCCGGGGTGACCGGCCGGCCCGATGAACTGCGCGGCGAGGTGATCTCGGCCTTTGTAGTCCTGCGCCAGGGCTTCGTGGCCAGCCCGGCGCTCAAGCAAGAGCTGCTCGACACGGTGCGTAGCGAGCTGGGCGCCGTGGCCGTTATTGGCGATCTGCACATCGTCAGCAGCCTGCCCAAAACGCGCAGCGGCAAGATCATGCGCCGCGTGCTGCGGGCCGTGACCCTGGACCGCGACCCGGGCGATATCAGCACCATCGAGGACCAATCGTCTGTGGCTGACGCGCGCAATGCTTGGATACTGATGAAATCTGAAATCGAAAAGACAAATTAGGGCTTCCTTTAGCCAAAAAAGATGCAGCGGCGGGTACGCAGTACCCGCCGCTGCATCTTTTTTGGAAGAATACATCACAATTGACTTACAGATCACCTGTTCTATAATGGCATCTATGGATGCCATGGGCAAGCTCGCACTGGTTGGCGATCAAATGGGCCTGGAGCCGGCCGAAGACGGTGACAACCGGCCGCGGCCCGGCTCACCGGCCACCTGGACTGCTCCCAGCCCCAGAGAACGCGCGCCCTGCGGCCATTCCCCGGCCGAGCTGCGCCAGGCCTATGACGCCGACGTCACCGAGGTGCTCACCAAGGGCGCGCCAGACCCGGCTGCCTCTCTCGAGCGCAAAAAGCACTCGCTGGGCGTCTACAACGCCGTAGCCCCAGGCGGGCGGCAGGCAGCGCTCCTGAAGACCCTGCTGACCTCGGCCTGCGAGCGGGACTGCTTCTACTGCCCGTTTCGCGCGCGGCGTAACTTCCGGCGGGCCACCTTCAAGCCCGAAGAGATGGCCACGGTGTTCACGCAGATGCACCAGGCCGGCACCGTCACCGGCCTGTTCCTCAGCTCAGGCATCGCAGAGGGCGGGGTGCGCACGCAGGACCGCCTGATCGACACGGTCGATGTGCTGCGAACCAAGAAAGCCTTCGACGGCTACGTGCACTTGAAATTAATGCCCGGCCTGGAACGCGACCAGGTGCTGCGCAGCATGGAGCTGGCCGACCGGGTGTCGATCAACCTGGAGGCGCCCAACACCGCTCGCCTGCAGAAACTGGCCCCGCACAAAGTGTTCCTCGAAGAGCTGCTCCAGCCGCTCAAGTGGGTGGATGAGATCCGTCGGACGCAGTTGCCGCGGGCCGCTTATCGCGGCCGCTGGCCATCGCTGGTGACGCAGATGGTCGTTGGCGCGGTTGGGGAAGATGACGTGGAGATACTGACCACGACACAGTATCTCACGCGCCAACTGAGTCTGGCGCGGGTTTACTTCTCGGCTTTTAGCCCGGTGGCTGATACGCCCCTGGAGAACCACGCGCCCGAAAATCCCTGGCGCGAGCACCGCCTGTACCAGGCCTCGTTTTTGCTGCGCGACTATGGCTTCGACCTGGAAGACCTGCCGTTCACGCGCGCAGGCCGGCTGCCGCTGGAGCAAGACCCAAAGCTGGGTTGGGCCAACGAGAACCTGCGCGAGCAGCCGGTGGAGCTCAACCGCGCCGACCGGCACAGCCTGCTGCGCGTGCCTGGCATCGGCCCCAAGGGCGCCGACACGATCCTGCTGGCGCGGCGCAAGGGCCAACTGCGCGAACTGGCCGATTTGCAGCGCCTGGGCATCAGCACCGGCCGGGCCGCCCCTTTTATTCTCCTGGACGGCCGCCAGCCGCAGCACCAATTGCGTTTGTTTTGACTCCGACGCCTCAATCGCTCTGACTGCCATCCGGTATGGATAAGGTCTTAGCCAGCTTCTCCGCCGTCTCGGGCGACGCCACATACACCTTCATATGCATCTCCGTTGAGAACGACGTCTGGAAGCTGGCGTGCTCAAATTCCAGCGCGCCCAGGCTGGGGTGCTGCATGGCGCGCGGACCCTCGGGCAGGCCGCGCACATCCTGCTGCTCCCACCACACTCGAAATTTCGGGCTGGCTTGCCGCAGATCCTCAATCACTTCATTGAACGGCGCATCGGCCGGATAGCGCGCGTAGTCCGCGCGGAATTGCGCGACCAGGTTGCGCGCCCGCGTCTCCCAATCCAGGTCGATGGTGGTGGCCTCGCGCGCAAAGAAACGCCAGATGACGTTGCGCGAGTGGGGCGGGCAGGGCTCATCAAACTTGAACAGCCAATCGGCCGCCCGGTTCCAGGCCAGAACATCCCACCGCCGCCCAATCACAAAGGCCGGATGCGGATCCAACGCGTCGAGGACGCGCTGCAGGGCCGGGTGGATCTGCTCCACTGCCGGTCGCGTGGGCGCGGGCAACTCATGACCGGCCAGGATGAGCAGGTGCTGCTGTTCGGGCGGGCTGAGTCGCAGGGCCTGGGCCAGGCTTTCCAAAACGCGGCGCGAGGGGTGAATATCGTGCGCCTGTTCCAGCAGGGTGTACCAGGAAACGCCAATGTGAGCCAGATCGGCTACCTCTTCGCGCCGCAGACCCGGAGTGCGCCGGCGACCCCCGTTGGGCAAACCCACCTGCGCCGGATGCAACCGCGCGCGGCGGGTGCGCAGGAAGTCGGCCAGGGCCTGCCGGCGCTCTGTCTCATCCATTTGGTGCACCCCCGAGACTATTACTTTCAATCATATGATCAAGACGCTCTGGTAATGGGATCCGTTGTCAGCCATACTAGCAAAACGAATATGGAAGGTCAAGCCAAGACGAGGAAACAGCATGACGGAGCACAAACGACTTCACTTTGGCATCAAAACGACGCAGTACATTCCCTATGCGGATATCGTCCGCATCTGGCAGGAAGCGGAAGGTTACCCGGCGATTGAGCACGCCTGGCTGTTCGACCACCCGATGCCCATCGGCCGGGCAGACCCGAGCGGGCCGTGTTTGGATGGCTGGACGGTGCTGGCGGCGCTGGCGGGCCAAACCCAGCGCCTACGCCTGGGGTTGATGGTGGCCAGCAACGCCAACCAGACCCCGGCCCAGCTGGCCAAACGGGCCGCCACTCTCGACGTCATATCAAACGGGCGGCTGGAGTTTGGCTTGGGTGCCGGCGGGGTGGAGCGCGAGCACACGGCTTATGGCACCGACTTGTTCCCGCCCGGCGAACGCATCCGGCGCCTGGACGAGGCCTGCCAGATCATTCGCCGGATGTGGACCGAGCCAGTCGTCGATTTTGAGGGGCGTTATTACCACATGGCGCAGGCCTATTGCGAGCCTAAGCCCGTGCAGAAGCCCACGCCGCCGTTCATCCTGGGCGGGGCCGGCGAGCAGCTCACCCTGCGCGTCGTGGCGCAGCAGGCCGATGTCTGGAATTATCCCGGCCTGGTGATCAGCGGCCCGGCCCCGGCCGGCGCCGCGAGCGTGGTCAGCAGCGTCCAGGAATTTCAGCACAAGAGCGCCGTGCTGGATGGCTATTGCGCGGAGATTGGACGCGACCCGGCCAGCCTGGCGCGCTCGGTGCAGCTCATCTTCGGCCGCGAGGATCCGGCGACCACACGCCAGATCCTGCAAGACTTCATCGCGGCCGGCGCCACGCACCTGGTGTTGGGTGTCCGCCAGCCGCCGTATGAAGGGATGGCGCGCTGGCTAAGCGAAGAGATTATCGAGCCGGTGCGAGAGTCAGTCCGCGCCGGCGGATGATATCATTACTGCCACTGGCCACACGCTCGGGCGCAACGAGCCCGCTCATTGCCAATGCCCGTTGTCAAAGACTCGCTGCGTTAGCCCTGACTGGGTTAGCGTTTCTCGTTCAGACGAACGTGGATGTATTATGGAGCCCTAAGTACAAACAAGAACGTACTGCGGGGTGCAGAGGTACCTATCAGTTTTCGTGTGGCGGCAGTGGCGGGTGTGGCGGAAGGCTTCAAAAACAGGCAAATGGTGTGGCGGGGGCAGTGGCGGAGGCCCCAACAATTGGGGGGTCAGATAGAACAAATAAGTGGAGAAGGCATGTCAAACTTGAGACAGAAAATTCTGATTCTTTATTTGGCCGACTCGGCGCTGGATAGCAAAGTGATCGGCTGGACGATGTATGACGGCACCCGGCGCGAGAGCCACAACACCGGCGACAGCGACAAACCACCTTACACCACAGGTTTGGAGGCCCTCCAGGCCGGGTGGCGCGCTATCCAGTTTTCGCAGTTGACGCCGCCCTACCCTGGCACGGAATTCAGCACCTCCTTTTACAAATACGAAATCATCTTCGAGCAGTTGGAGGAAGTCCATGGTTGACAAAACCCATTTGCTGAATTCGCGCCAGATGGCGTCATTCGCGGCGCGCGGTTTTTTGCGGTTCGATGGCCTCATTCCGTCCGAGCTCAACGAGCGCGCTATGCGCGAGATTGATGGGGATGTGCCGTCTGCGCCGGCCGGCACGCCGCTGTCCCGCTGCTACCCCCCGCCGTCGGCGTTGGGCGAAATCCTGCGCTCGCCGGAGATCGCCGGCATCATTTACAGTCTGGTGGGGCCAGACCCGCTCTTTGACCATCAATACGTGCATGTGCGCGAGCCGAATCAAGATGCCGCCCAGCATCTGCACGGTGACTCCACCATTGACCTGCGGATGCATTTCGACATGCAGCTGATGTACTTTCCGCATGCTGTGCCCCTGGAAATGGGCGGCACGCTACTGGTGCCCGGCAGCCATTTCCGGCGCATCAATGAATCGGACATCGGCCGCTATCAGAATATCGTCGGGCAAATTCCCATGGTCTGCCCAGCCGGGACCATCCTGGTGCTGCATCACGGCATCTGGCACTGCGGCCGGCAGAACAAGACCAATCAGAAACGCTACATGTTCAAGGTGCGCCTGAACCCTACCGTGCGGCAGATGCGCCTGTGGAATACGGATGACCTGGATGCCAGCGTGGGCCAGCAGCACCCCATCTTTTCCAAAGAGACGCCCACAGACGACATCCAGGCCATCTTGGGCAACATTGAACCCTGGTTCGAGGGTGGGAACGGCCGGTTGGAGATTCTCAACCGCATCAAGTTCTGGCGGTTTCTAACGGGCGATGACAATTTCGACGCGCACTACTGGCTCACGCGGCTGGAAAACATGCCCGAAAAGCGGGTGACGGAGTGAGGATGCCATGAGCAGCTTGGTTCCATCGGCTTCGGGTTCGAGTAACACTTGGATCAAGATCGGCATCATCGGCCTGGTGGCGGCTGTGCTGATCTGTATCGTGGTGGCGTGCATCGCATTTGTGGTGGTGCCTGCTTTCCTGGGGCTGTCGGTCGGCAACGTCTTTTCTAACATCGTCACCGGCCTGCCGCCGACGCCTACGCCCTGAGTGCAGTCTCGTCCAGGGCGCCGCCGCATGGAATTCGGGGCTGCTTAGCGCCATCCATACCAGATTCTAACTATCTCCCTTGTCTACCCGCCGCCGCCTTTCGCGCGCTGTGCTCGTCCTGGCTTTGCCCTTCATCCTGCTGGCGTTGGCCTTCACGCTGCCCGCGCGGCCGGCGGCAGCCAGCCTGAGCATTTATGTGGATGCGCTCGGGGCGGGCTGGAACGATTGGTCCTGGAATCCCATCACCCGCGATCTGGCCAACGCTTCGCCGCACCATGGCAGCGGCGGCACCTCCATCGCCGTCACCTATACCGGTGGCTGGAGCGGGCTTAAGCTGGCCTACCCCAGCAGCATCGACGGCAGCGTCTATGACACGTTAAGGTTCTGGGTTAACGGCGGCGGCAGCAGCAGCCAGCACATCACCGTTCAACTGGAAGGCACAGGCAGCAGCGGCGACGGCGTGGTCATCACCCCGACTGCCAACACCTGGATCATGATGGCGCTGCCGCTGTCTAAAATCGGGGGCCCAAGCTCGATTACGGCCGTCGACTGGTTCAACAGTACGTCCGGCGCGCAGCCCACCTACTACCTGGACGATATCGCGCTGATCAACAGCGGCGCGCCGACCCCGACCAACCCTCCGCCCAGCGGCGGGCCTGCGCTCTCGGTGAACGCCGCGGCCGGCCAGCACGCCATCAGTCCGGATATCTACGGCCTAAACTTTCCCGATCAAAACCTGGCGGCCGATATCGACCTGCCGCTGGCCCGCTGGGGCGGCAACGCCACCACGCGCTACAACTGGCAGCTTGACATCAGCAATCACGCCAGCGATTGGTTTTTTGAGAACATCGACAACGCCAACGCTCAGCCTGCGCAGTTGCCCAACGGCTCGTCCAGCGACCAATTCATCGACCAGAACCGCGCTGTCGGCAGCGATGGCCTGATCACGCTGCCGCTTATCGGCTGGACGCCCAAAGGCCCGCGCAACGCCAGTCCGCGCAATTGCGGTTTCAGCACCGGCCTCTTTAGCTCTCAGCAGGCCATCGCGCCCGATGCGCCCTGCGGCAATGGCAAGCTGCTCAATGGGACGCCCATTGTGGGCAACAACCCGCTCAATACCAGCCTTGCCATAAGCCCCACCTTTGTTGTGGGCTGGATTAATCATCTGACCAGCAAATATGGCTTCGCCAACCAGGGCGGGGTGCGTTTCTACGACCTGGACAATGAGACGGCATTGTGGAACAGCACCCAGCGTGACGTCCACCCGCAGCCGGTGAGCTACGACGAGTTGTACAGCCGCACAGTGGCCTATGCCTCCGCCGTCAAAGTCGCCGACCCTGGAGCGAAGCTGCTTGGCCCGGTGGCCTGGGGCTGGGATGAGTATTTTTATTCAGCTAAGGATGTGGCCGACGGCGGCAGTTGGTGGGATACGCGCAGCGACCGCAAGGCCCATGGCGACGTACCCTTGGTCGAGTGGTACCTGCAACAGATGCACGCCTACGAACTGTCACACGGCACGCGGCTGGTGGACTATCTCGATCTACACATGTACCCGCAGGCCAATGGCGTGGCCCTGTCTCCGGCCGGCTCAGCTGCCACACAGCAACTTCGGCTGCGCTCCACGCGCTCGCTGTGGGACCCGACCTACTTGGACGAGAGCTGGATTGGGCAGGCGGTAGACCTGATCCCCATGATGCGTACCTGGGTAACCAACGATTACCCCGGTACCAAGTTGGCCTTATCCGAGTACAACTGGGGCGCGCTGGACCATATCAATGGCGCTGTGGCACAGGCCGATGTGCTCGGCATTTTTGGGCGCGAGGGGCTGGACCTGGCGACGCTGTGGGACCCGCCCACCACTGGCCAACCCGGCGCCTATGCGTTCCGCATGTATCGCAACTATGACGGCCTGCACCATCGCTTCGGCGACACCAGCGTGCCGGCTGCCAGCGCCGACCAGGGCCGGTTGGCGGTCTATGCGGCGCTGCGGGCTGGCGACGGCGCGCTGACCTTGATGGTGGTCAACAAGAGCCTGACCGAAACCCTTACCAGCAGCCTGGCGCTATCCGGCTTCGCGCCAGCCCCGCTGGCTTCGGTTTATCGCTACAGCGCTGCTAACCTGCACCAGATCGTCCACCAGCCAGACCAGGTGGTCACAATATCCGGCTTCACGTCCGATTACCCACCGCAATCGATCACCCTGTTTGTTCTGCAGCCGGGCGTGCCCCTCACCCCGCGCGCCTTTCTGCCGCTGCTGCGGGCGCCCTGACAATCATCTGGCGCGGATGGGTGCATTTGGGAATTTTGGCCGTAAGGGCGAAGCATCCGCGTCAACGGTGCCCGTTCGGCCCAACCGGCTGGCGCGGATGCTTCGCCCCTACCAGCGACCACGAAAGGCAAATGCACCCGCGCGGATTTGGCGCTTGACAGCTTGAATACCTAGTCCCTATGATGGGCTGGCGCATCGTTGATGCGCAGCCCGTTGCCGGGCCAGCCATCACGCCACGACCTCCCTTGACTGATCGATCACCCATGGATGCTGCTTCCACCTCATCCCCCGTGCGCGCCCGGCCGGCCGTCAGCCGGCCGCTGACGGTGTGGCTGTTTATGGCGGGAAGCTGGGCGATGGGGTGGTGGATGACGTTTGACGGCCTGCACAGCCGGCTCTTTGGCGATTATATTCGCATCAACGGCCAGCTTGGGCCCTGGGCGAGCCTGGCGCGAGCCGTCGGCCTGGACCCCAACCAGTTAGCCTTCACGTTTGTGGCGTTTGGCTTAGGACTGATTGGCGCGAGCTTTGGGGTGTATCTGCGCCGGCCTTGGGGCTTTGTGGCTAGTTTGGTCATTGTGGCCGCCTGCCTGCTGTATGTGGGCTTTGGCACGCCGGTGGCCGTGTTATGTCTGCTCTGTCTGTTGCTGCCGCCCACGCGCGCCTATTTCGCGCCTCCGTTGGCCGGATGAGCCCCATCGCCCTGGTCGGCGGCAATGAATTTCGCCGTGACTGCGACGCCATGGACCGGGTGCTCGTGGAGCGCCTGGGGGGCGCCGGCGCGCAAATCGTAATTTTGCCCACGGCGGCGACCAATGAAAACCCCTTCGTGGCCGGTGAAAACGGGGTGCGCCAGTTTCGGCGCCTGGGCGCGCGCGCCGACAAGCTGATGATCGTGGACGAAGACAGCGCCAACGACGCCGGCCTGGTGGGCCAGATCGAAGACTACGCCGGCCTGTATTTCACCAGCGGCGACCCCATCTATTTGCGCGATACCTTGTTGGGCTCTAAGGCTTGGCCCGCGGTGCGGGCGGTGGCTGTGCGCGGCGGGCTCGTGGCCGGGTCGAGCGCGGGTGCCATGGTGTTGGGCGAGTGGCTGTGGCAGTTCGACAGCTGGACTAGTGGACTGGGCCTGGCTCCGGGCCTGGCGGTGCTGCCCCACCATGCCACGCTGGCCGCGCGCTGGAACGCTCCCGCCATGGCGGCGGCCCTGCCGGCCGGGGTGACTCTGGTGGGAATTGACGAGGCCACGGCCCTGCTGCTGCCCGAGGCACGGGTTTTGGGCATTGGGCAAGTGACGGTTTATGGCCCGGGCGAGCCCCGCGTGTACGGACCCGGCGCGGATGTCGCGCTGACGCCGCGGCTGACGTAGGCCCGGCGGGAAACGCAACCAGCCGGCTGGGAGGCCCCAACCGGCTGGATTTTGGTTCTGTTGGCGCTTACTTGCGGCTTTTCTTCGCCGATTTCTTAGCTGACTTCTTAGCCGATTTCTTGGCGGCCTTCTTGCTGCTCTTGCGGGCCGGCTTGGGCGCTTCTTCTTCCTCTTCCTCCTCCGCCACTACTTCTTCCGTTTCTTCTTCCTCAACCGCGACCTCTTCCTCTTCCGCTTCTTCTTCCGCAGGCGCTTCTTCAGCCTCTTCGGTGGTCTCCTCGGTGGCCTCTTCCGTGGATTCTTCGGTTAGCGACGTGTCGTCCGTGCTGAGGTCATCCGTGCTGGTGTCCAGGCTCAGATCGTCGGTGCTGCTCGTATCATCCGTGCTGCTGGTATCGTCGGTCGAGGCGTTGGCCTTGGCGTCTTCGGCATCGAGGAAGGCGATGGCGATCTCTTCCAGGAAGGCGCCGCGGTTGGGGGTGAAATCTCGGTGGGTGGCAGAATAATTGGTCAGATAGGCATCAATGCGGTCCCAGACTTCGGTTTTTAGGCTGACCGGATACATCCTGAACATGGTTGGCGGCTCCTTTTTTGGCCCGGCTGTTAGGCGCTAGGGGATCGATTTCAAAAAATAGTATATCGAATCTTTTTCGCTTTGCAACCAATGGAGGCTTAAGCGCGAGCCAATCACGCCGGACGGGACCGCTTAGCCCCGGGCGCAGGCGGGAATTTTCGCCGAAGGGGCGAAGCATCCGCACCAGCAGGTTGGGCCGAACGCGCACCGTTGACGCGGAGGCTTCGCCCCTACCAACGACCGCCAACGGCAAATGCACTCTTAGCCCCAGGCCGCTGCGCGCCGGGCGGCTCCCGGTTGTAGAATAACGATATGCCCGGTCTATATGTCCTGATTACCCTTCTGCTGCTGGCCCTGGCTGCTGGACTGGGCCTGATCTTGCGGCGGCAGCGCGGCCAGGCCGAGCGGCGCGCCCGTAACTTGCGGGCGCTGTTTGATGTCAGCCGGCAAGCAACGGCCAACCTCGACCGGCAGCAGGTGTTGGAGGTGGTGGTGCAGGCCGTGCAGGATGTGATGGGCTACCACATGGCCAGCATCCTGCTGCTGGAAGACGGCGAACAGGTTCTGGTGGCGGCGGCCATTTCGACCAACCTGCGCGATCGCATTCCGGCGGGCGCCCGCGTGCGCGTGGGGCAGGGGCTGGTGGGCGCTGCTGCCCAGACGGGGCGCACCCAACTGGCCAATGACACCTCACGCAACCCGGCTTATGTGCGCGCGCCCGGGGGCTGGGATCCGGGCAGCGAAATTAGCGTGCCGTTGAAGACGGCCAACGCCGTGTTGGGGGTGCTGGACGTCGAGGACGAACGCAAGGGGGCGTTTGGGCCAGACGACGTGCAGGTTCTGGAGGCGCTGGCCGAGCAGTTGGTGGTGATCCTGAGCAAGGCACGGTTGCTGGAATCGGAGCGCCGACGCGCTGACCGTATCGCCATCCTGAACTCGATTGGGCGGCAGATTGCGGCCAGCCTGAGCGTGGAGGCGCTGCTGTCGGTGGCGGTAGACGCCATTGACCGGGACCTGCACTATCCCAACGTCGCGGTGATGCTGGTAGACCCGGACCAGCCCGATCGGCTGGTCACCCGCGCGGTGGGCGGCTACTATCGCGGGGTGATCAACGCCGGCGAGTACCGCCAGTTGATGACGGTGGGAGTGGTCGGGCGGGCGGCGCGCCAGCGCGGGCGGGTGCTGGTGAACGATGTAGCCAACGACCCGGATTATTTGCCTACAAGTGGGCCACAGGCCCAAAGCGTGCGGGCCGAGCTGGCGGTGCCCATCTGCACCCCCGAGCGATTTATCGGGGTGCTGAATATCGAGGACAGCCAGCCTTTCACCGATGACGACGCCTCGGCGTTTGAGATCATCGCCGACCAGCTCGCCATTGCGCTGGAGAATGCCCGCCTGTTCGACGACACCCAGGCCAACCTGGCACAGCTTTCGACCCTGTATGAGCTCAGCCAGCGGCTGAGCCTGGTCGATGATTTGCGGGCGTTGATGCGTGCCGCACTGGAGGTGCTGGCGGTCCATTGCCAATATCGCTGCACGGTGGCGCCCTTCGACTTCGACGAGGCCGGGCGGCCGGTGCGGTTCTACGTGCCCTACTTTTACGAACCGGGGGTAGGGATTGTCGAGGCTGAGGAATTTGTCCCGACCGGCGATGACCCGCTCAATCCGCTGCTGGACGATGGCCAAACGGTGGCCATCGCCGATGTGGCCTCCGACCCGCGCGTGCCTACCTTTTTACGTGCCCAACAAATTGCCGAAGGCCGGCCGGCCCTGGCGCTGATCCCGCTGGTGGTGGGCGGGCGCCGCATCGGCAACCTGGTGCTGTCACATTCGCGGGTGCACGAGTGGCTGGAACCCGAGCTGCGCGTTTTTCGGGCAGCGGCCAACCAAATCGCCGCCGCGCTCGACAACGCCCGCCGCTTCCAGCGTGAAAAGGAACGCACCGAGCGGCTGGCCTTGTTGGCGCGGGTGGGCCGGGGCATTGCCGCCCGGCTGAACTCAAGCGAGCTGCTGGCGACCACCGTGGAGGCCCTGCATGGGCCATTGGGTTACGACCACGTGGGCCTGTTCCTGCTGGAAGAGGCGGGCGACGGCGGCTGGCTGGTGCAGCGGGCGCGCGCCAGCCGCTGGGCGCCACAGTCGGAGGTGGCCTATCGCCAGCGCCCCGACCAGGGCATTCTGGGGGCCGCGGCCTCCCGGCGCATCCCAGAAATGGTCAATGACGTGTCGGTGGACCCGCGCTACGTGCCTGTGCCCCAGGCGGATATCCGGGCCGAGCTGGCGGTGCCGATTTTGCTGGGCGGCCGGCTGCTGGGTGTGTTGGATGTGGCGGGCGCCAACCCATTCAGTGATGACGACCTGACCGGGCTGGTGATTATGGCCGACCAACTGGCCGTGGCCCTGGAAAACGCGGCGCTCTACGAGCGCGCCCAGACCGTAGGCGTGTTGGAAGAGCGCCAGCGCCTGGCGCGCGATCTGCACGATTCAGTGACTCAACTGGTCTTCAGCCTGACGCTGATCGCCCAATCGGTGGGCGCCGCTTACCGGCGCGACCCGGCCGAAGGCGAGCGGCGCCTGGCGCGCATCGTCGAGCTGAGCCA
>Ga0209166_10002680_pt1 | contig 13246 bp, 10 predicted proteins | sample Coa_R1_3_FD_187151 | JGI IMG/M metagenome (GOLD analysis project Ga0209166, IMG submission 187151) | Surface soil microbial communities from Centralia Pennsylvania, which are recovering from an underground coalmine fire - Coalmine... | ecosystem: Environmental > Terrestrial > Soil >... | reverse complement strand
GCTGGAGCGCACCATCTTTTCCGACGGGCTTGGCCGCGCGCCCGAGGAATTTCGCGTTGCCATGCGGACCTATTTCGACACCATCGGCCGCATCGATCCGTTCGACGTGATCGGTCTGCCGCCCGCGGTGCCGCGCTTCGCGCACTGGCGCGTGCGCGGGACCCTGCGCTTCTTCGAAAACGCCATCAACGACATCATCGCGACGCGGCGCCGGCGCATGGCCGAGGAACCCGACGCGGTGGCCAAAGATATTCTGACCTTGTTGTTGAATGCGCTCGATCCGGAGACCGGCAACCGCATGGCCGAGATCGAGGTCCGCTCCAATATTTTGACCTTCATCGCCGCCGGCCACGAGACCACCGCGAATCTTTTGACCTGGTCGCTGTTCCTGCTGTCGCAATCGCCGCAATGGCGCGAGCGCCTCGAAGCCGAGGTCGAGCGCGAATTGCACGGTCCCGCCAGCACGCTCGGCGAGCGCCTCGTCGAGACCCGCGCGGTGATCGACGAGGCGGCGCGGCTCTATCCGCCGATCGCCGCGATCAGCCGCGTCGCTCTCGGGCCGGACGAGCTTGCCGGCGTCAAGGTCAAGCGTGGCTCCCTGGTGGTGATCGCACCCTACGTGCTGCATCGCCATCGCCTGCTGTGGCGCGACCCCAACACCTTCGACCCGGGGCGCTTTCTCGGCGACGCTCGCGATGCCATCGACCGCTACGCCTACATCCCGTTCGGCGCCGGGGCGCGCACCTGCATCGGTTCGGTGTTCGCGCTGCAGGAGGCGACGCTGGTGCTGGCGAATATCGTGAAGAATTTCCGGCTCGAACTGGCGCCGGGGGCCGCGGTGTGGCCGCTGCTGCGGGTGACGCTGCGGCCGGACAACGGCTTGCCGATGGTGATCACGCAGCGCCGCGCGGCGTGAGCCGCGGCGCTGGATCGTAGTGCGTCGCGGCACGCCGTCGATCGCAACGGCTTTCCCTGATCATCAAATAATCGATCGAGTTAAATAGCGGAAAAAAGCGTCACTCGCCCGCGACCGCCACCGGCGCCGCGCCAAAAAGCTTGCCCAGAAGCCGCGGCATGGTGCGGCCTGACGAGGCTGGCAAGCCGAGTGCATGCACGAGGTCGAGCGCGGCCCCGCGAGCGCCGTGCTTTTTCAGATACCATCGGAGCCGTTCGTTGATCGCGTAGGGAATTTCCTCGAAGCGTTGTTCGGTGACCGCAAATTCATCGCCAAGCGCGATCCGCGCGTCATTGAGGAACATGCCGAACACGCCGCGGCGATGGAGGACGCGGTCGAAGTCGATTAGGTGGAGAATCTTCTTGCACGGCTCGCAGTGGAACGTGAGGCGCAAACGTGCCTGCCCGATCTGCACCACGGTGCCGGACGGCAGGTCGTAGAGGTCGTCGCAATCGACCACGATGTTTTCGCGCAATTCGCCGGGCTTGAGACCCAACTCTGCCGTCACCCCGCCCGATACGATTAGCGCTTGGCGGAACGGCGCGCATGCCGCGTTCCCGGCAATGCCGCGTGTGCTGCACGCAATCGCCGCCGCGGGCTGCAGCGGCGCATCATGCCGGGGTTTTACAAAAAGCTCGGTGACTCGCAAAGCCTCGTCCCCTCACGCGGGGCGTTGCCTTGCACCGGCGATGCGGCCGAAGCGTGTCGCGGCGTTGGCGAGACGTGGCCGATCGGCGTTCTTTCTGTGTCAGGTGCCGATCCCGCGGAGAATCATCCAGTTGATTCCTCAAAAAGAGCAGTTCAGATAGCCTGGGCAAAATCGTACTGCTTCAGCGGCAGGGATCGGATGCGTCGGCCGGTGGCGGCAAACACGGCGTTGCACAGAGCCGGCGCCAGCGGGATCACCGGCGGCTCGCCAACGCCGCCCCAAAAACCACCGCTCGGCACCAGCACGGTTTCCACCTTCGGCATATCGGCCAGGTGCAGCATCTTGTAGTCGTCGAAGTTCGCCTGTTCGGCGGCGCCGTTCTTGATGGTGATTTCGCCGTAGAGCGCGGCGCTCAGCGCATAAACGATCGAGCCCTCGGTCTGAATCGCCACGGTGAGCGGATTGGCGACGTGGCCGCAATCGAGCGCGGAGACGACGCGGTGCACGCGCACACGGCCGTCCACGATCGAAACCTCGACCACCTGGGCGCAGTAGCTGCCACACACCTCGCTGAGCGCGATGCCGCGGAAAACGCCCGCCGGCAGCGGCGTGTCCCAGCCGGCCTTGGCGGCGGCGGCATCGAGCACCGCAAGATTCTTCGGGCTGTTGCGCAGCAGACGCCGGCGATAGCGATAAGGATCGCTACCCGCGGCGTGCGCCATTTCGTCGACGAAGCACTCCAAATAGAAGACGTTCTGCGTGTAGTTGATGCCGCGCCAGACGCCGAGCGGCACCGCGGTCTCGCGCACTGCGTAATCGACCCGGTAGTTTGGCATCGCGTAGGGCATTTCCTCGGCAAGTCCGCTGACGAAACTGCGATCGACAAAACTCTTGCCGAAGCCGGGCAGGATGGCGGCGACGAACGACGGACCGGCAAGCCGGATCGACAACGCAACCGGCATGCCGTCGCCGCCGAGGCCGGCGACCAGGCGCGCCATGCCGAACGGCCGGTACAGGTCGTGGGCGACGTCCTCCTCACGGCTCCAGATCAATTTGACCGGCGCGTCGACCTCGCGGGCGATCAGCACCGCCTGACGGATGAACTCCTGGATCGAGCCGCGCCGGCCGAAGCCGCCGCCGAGCAGCATGCGGTTGATCTTGACCTTGTCGTCCGACACGCCGGCCGCGATCGCCGCGGTCGCAAGCGCCGTCGAGGCGTCCTGGGTCGGCGCCCAAATCTCGACGCCGTCGGGCCGCACGTGCGCCGTGCAGGTCTGCGGCTCCATGGTGGCGTGCGCGAGAAACGGCACGGCGTACTCGGCTTCCATGCGCCGCGCTGCAGATCCGAGGCCGGCTGCCACGTCGCCGTCGGCGCGCCCGACCTGGCCCGGCGGCCCATCGAGCCCGCTGCGCACGAAGTCGCCGATGCGCGCGGAGGAGAGGCCGCCCTGGCCTTCATCGTCCCAGGCGACGCGCAGCGTCGTTACAGCGTTGTTGGCCCGCCACCACGAATCTGCCACCACCGCGACGGCGTCCTCGAGCTGCACCACACGGCGGACACCCGGCATGTTTTGAATTGAGCGGTCGTCGACTGCTTTGACACTGCCGCCGAACACCGGACAGTGCCGGATCGCGGCGTACAGCATGCCGGGCAGCCGCACGTCGATGGCGTAGATCGGATGCCCGGTGATCTTGTCGCGGATCTCCAGCCGCTTTTGCGGCGTGCCGAGCAGCGTCCATTGCTCCGGCGGTTTCAAGCTCACGTCGAGCGGCGGCGCGATCTTGGCCGCATCAGCGGCAACCGCGCCGAACGACACGGTCCGGCCGCTCGGCCGGTGTGAGATAATGCCGCTGCGCGCGCTGCATTCGGCCGCCGCGACCTTCCAGTGCGCCGCCGCGGCGGCGATCAGCATGTTACGCGCTGTCGCCCCGGCACGGCGAAGGTAGTCCTGCGAGGCCGAGATCGAGCGGCTCGCGCCGGTCGACAGATCGCCCCAAACGCCGGCGCGCACCACGTTCTGCCATGGCGACACGAATTCGGTGCGCACTTTGCTCCAGTCGCATTCGAGCTCTTCGGCGACCAACATGGCAAGCGCCGTCAAGGCACCCTGCCCCATCTCCGAGCGCGCCACCCGGATGGTCACGGTGTCGTCGGGCGCGATCACTACCCAGCAATTGACCTCGACCGGAGCGGCAAGATTTTCGGCCGGCTCGCTGCCGGCGGCGCCAAAGCCGAGCGTGAGCGCGCCACCCGCGGCGCTGACGCCGACGACAAATGACCGCCGATCAAGGCTGCTGTGGGACACCATCGCTGTCCTATTCACGCCGTCCATTTGGCGTTCCCAAAATGGCAAATTTAACTGCCCGCTGCAGGGCAAAAATTGCTTACCCTGCACCGCCAAACCAGACGGCGCAGGCCGCCAACATGCCACCGCGCCTGCGCCGCTCGATGCGTGATAGGCTGCTGCGATCATACGGGTAGCGAACGACAGGTCGAGGAGGCACCATGGTCCACGCCGCAACTGAGGAAAGCAAGACGCTCGAGGCACGGCTGCGCGCCGTCGAGGATCGGCTGGAAATCTACAACCTCATCGCCGGCCATCCGCCGAGCGCCGATACCGGCGCGGATTACTATGCCGAGGCCGTCTACACGGAAGACGGCGTGTTCGACCGCGGCGCCAACCTCTTCGGCGCTCAGGGCAACAAGGCCATAGCGGCGATGCTGAAGAGCGAAGCCCATCAGGCGGCGATCGCCGGCGGTCTGGCGCATTTCACCGGGCTGCCGCACATCGAGCTTGACGGCGACGACGCCGTCGTCACCTCGTATCTGCAGATCTTGACGCCCAACAAGAGCGGCGAGGCGATTGAGGTGCCGAACCACGGCGCCTCGCGCGGCTATCATATTCACCGCGTCGTCATCAGCCGCTGGGAGCTCAGGCGCACCGCGCCGGGCTGGAAAATCAAACGCCGCAGCATCCGGCTGGTGGATGGTTCGGAGCCGTCGCGCGAAATTCTGCGCGGCGCGCTTGCCCGCTATGCCAAATGGGCTTAGCGCGCGATGGCGTCCGGCACCGAGGCGTTCGCTGCAGCGCGGCCGGCGCCGCTCGCCGGCGGGCTTGCGCAGCGCTTCGAGTGGAGCTGGCTTGCCATCGCGCTCGTCGTCATCGTGGTGGCGTGGCTGGCGCTGGTGCCGCTCGTCTTCATGGTGTGGCAAAGTCTGCTGTCGACCCAGACCGCGACCTCGGCGGCCCGTTTCACGCTCGAAAATTACCGCGCCGCCTACGCGAGCGCCGACACCGCGCGCCTGTTTGCCAATTCGCTGCAGTTCGCGGTCGGCAGCGCCGCGCTCGCCTTCGCGTTCGGCGCGCTGCTGGCCTGGATCAACGAGCGCACCGATACGCCATTCAAGTCGCTGTTCTTCGCGCTGGCGCTGGTACCGCTGATCATTCCCGGCATTCTGTTCACGGTGTCGTGGATTTTTCTCGGCAGCCCGAAGATCGGCATCCTCAACCGCGTGCTGCAATACGCGTTCGGCACCGACTTCGTGTTCATCAACGTCTATTCGATCCCCGGCATGATCTGGGTCGACGGCCTGCATTATTCGCCGGCCGCATTTTTGTTGATGAGCGCCGCGTTTCGCGCGATGGACCCGTCGCTCGAAGAGTCGGCGCTGATGAGCGGCGCCACCGTGCCGCAGATCACCTTTAGGGTGACGATCCGGCTCGCCTGGCCTGCCACCGCGGCCGCGCTGGTGATCCTGTTCGTACGCGCGCTGGAATCGTTCGAAGTGCCGGCGCTGCTCGGCCTGCCGGCAGGCATCGAGGTCTATACGTCGGCGATCTACGACGCGATCCACTCCTATCCGAGCCAAATCGGCCTCGCCTCGGCCTACGGCCTGACGCTGCTCGTCATCACCTCGCTGTGCATCTATCTCAACGCCCGCATCGGCCGGCACGGCCGCCGCTATTCCACCGTGACCGGCAAGGGCTTTCGGCCGCGCGTCATCGGCATCGGGCGCTGGCGTTACCTGACCTCAGCAGTTTTTCTGCTCTACGTGTTGTTGGTGATCGTGCTGCCCTTCCTGGTGCTGCTGTGGTCGTCGCTGCAGCGCTTTTATACGGTGCCGTCGCTCGCCGCGCTGAAGAACCTCAGCTTCGCGTCGTACCGCAGCGTGCTCGCGTATCCCGAGATCGGCACCGCGATACGCAACAGCATCGCACTGTCGCTCGGCAGTGCCACCTTGATCATGCTGGCGACCTCGGCGCTGTGCTGGATCGTGGTGCGCACGCGACTGCCGGGGCGCTGGCTGATCGACAACCTGGCGTCGCTGCCGCTGGTATTTCCCGGCTTGGTGCTCGGGCTGTCCATCATGGTCTGCTATTTGGCGCTGCCGATCGGCGTCTACGGCTCGATCTGGATCATGCTGATCGCCTATGTGACGCGGTTTCTGCCGTACGGCATGCGCTACAACACCGCTTCGCTCCTTCAGGTACATCAGGAACTCGAGGAATCGGCCGCGATGAGCGGCGCCTCGTTCGCTGCGACGTTCGGCCGGATCGTGCTGCCGCTGTTAAAACCCGGCCTGATCGCCGGCTGGATCTACATCGTCGTGGTGTCGATCCGCGAATTGGCCAGCTCGATTCTGCTGTATAGTCCGGGCACCGAAGTGGTCTCGATCACGATCTGGGAGTTGTGGCAGAACGGCCAATACGTCGAGCTGTCGGCGCTCGGCGTGATGATGATTCTGGTTCTTCTCGGCTTCGTCGTGCTGGCGCAAATTATCGGCCGGCGGTTCGGCGTCGCCGAGGCCTAAGGGAGACGAGCTTGCTCAGCGTCAAATCGCTGCATACCGAATATGCCGGCGCCAACGGCCAGGTCGTCAAAGCCGCGCAAGACGTGTCGTTCGACGTGCCCGACGGCGAACTTTTCACACTCTTGGGTCCCAGCGGCTGCGGCAAGACCACGACCTTGCGCTCGATCGCCGGGCTGGAGCGGCCGCGTATCGGCGACATCGAAGTGGACGGCCGCGTCGTGTTCTCCTCGGCGAACGGCGTGTTCGTCGCGCCGAACCGGCGCAATTTCGGCATGGTGTTTCAGTCCTATGCCATCTGGCCGCACATGAACGTGTTCAAGAACGTCGCCTTCCCGCTCGAAGTGCGCAAAGCGCGGCCGAGCAAGAAGGAGATCGAGGATAAGGTCATGCGCGTGTTGTCGGCGGTGCAGCTCGCCGACCTCGCCGAGCGCGACGCCACCAAACTCTCCGGCGGCCAGCAGCAGCGCCTGGCGCTCGCCCGTGCGCTGGTCATGGAGCCGCAGCTTCTTTTGCTCGACGAGCCGCTGTCCAACCTCGACGCCAAGCTGCGCGAAAAGATGCGCTTCGAGCTCAAGCGGATGCAGCGCGAGCTGGGACTGACCACGGTTTACGTCACCCACGACCAGGGCGAGGCGCTGGCGCTGTCGCATGAGATCGCCGTGATGAGCGAGGGCCAGATCGTGCAGATCGGCTCGCCGCGCGACATTTACGAGCGACCGCGCAACCGCTTCGTCGCCGATTTCGTCGGCAATACCAATTTCATCGACGGCACCATGGTGTCCGCCGCGGCCGGCAATGGCCGCTGCCGGGTGTCGACGCCGCTCGGCGAGCTCAACGTGCACTGCGTCGAGAACCTCACTCAAGGTGCGCCGGTCGTGATTTCGGTGCGGCCCGAGGACGTGGAACTGTCGGAAAGCCCGCCGGCGCCTGCCGACGACGACAACCTCTGCCGCGGCACGGTTAACGCCAAAGCGTTCCTCGGCGACTACCTCGACTTCCAGGTCAAGGTCGGCGAATCCGTGCTGCTGGCGCGCGTCCATCCCTCCTTGCGGACACCGACCGGCGACCCTATTCACGTTCGTATGCGGGCGGAAAAATGCGTTGCCATCGCCGAGGGCGGTCGGGTATCGAACACTTAGCGGGTTAAAAGGGTTAAAAGGAGAGCCAAATGGCCAAGAACGCCGTCGTTTCCGAGGACTTAGCCAATAAATTCAAGACCGAAAAAGAAACGCCCTATACCCGCTGGGTCAAGTCCGAGGGGCTCGACATCATGTCCTCGCTCTACGTGCGCAACCTGCGCACCGTCGAGCTGAAACCCTGGGCGCGGCGCGGCGGCAACGCCGTGTTCCTCAACCACGACGCCTCGCGCACCTCGAACGACTGCTACGTGATGGAAATTCCGCCGGGCAAGAGCCTGAACCCGCACCGCCAGCTCTACGAAGAGATGATCATGGTGCTGTCGGGTCGCGGCTCGACCACGGTGTGGAACGACGCAGGCGCCCGCATCACCTTCGAGTGGAAGGAAGGCGCGCTGTTCGCCATCCCGCTCAACTGCAATCACCAGCACTTCAACGGCTCGGGCCGCGAGCCGGTGCGCTACGTCGCCGTCACCAACGCGCCGCCGGTGATCAACCTCTACGAAGACATCGATTTCATCTTCAACACCAAATACGACTTCAAGGACCGCTTCTCAGGCGAGCCGGATTACTTCTCGTCCAAGGGCGAGCAAAAGGGCTTTTTGCTCACCACCAATTTCGTTCCCGACGCGGTCAACATTCCGCTGATCACCGCGACCGAGCGCGGTGCCGGCGGCGGCCACATCCGCTTCAATCTGGCGCGCGGCTCGATGAACAGCCACATCTCGCAGTTCCCGATCGGCACCTACAAGAAGGCGCACGCGCACGGCCCGGGCGCCCACGTCATCGTGCTGTCGGGCGAGGGCTATTCGCTGATGTGGCCGGAAGGCGAGGAGCCGCAGCACTATCAGTGGGAAGTCGGCACCCTGATCGTGCCGCCCAACATGTGGTTCCACCAGCACTTCAATTCCGGCTCGACGCCAGCGCGCTACCTCGCCTTCAAGCACGAAGGCGTCGCCATCCGTAACGCCCAGGGCGTACCGAAAGCGTGGATCAGCCGGCGCGTCGGCGGCGATCAGGTCGACTATATCGACGAGAAGCCGGAGATCCGCCGCATCTTTGCCGCCGAGCTCGCCAAGCGCGGCGTGGCGCCGCGCATGGACGCGGCCTACGCCAAGGAACAGGCCGATCTCGGCATCAAGACGGCGTAAATCGCCCGTCATTGCCGGGCTTGACCCGGCAATCTATGCTGGTTTCCAGCAACAAAAGCATGTCGGCCGGGCATTCCTGACCGCAGGGACTGCCGCAATGGTCCATGCACCGCCGGGGTTAATGCCGGCGGTGACGATGTCGGGACAATGAAGCCAGCGCCGTTCGAGTATCACGCGCCGCGGCAGCTTAAAGATGCCGCCGAGCTGTTGGCACGCCTGCCCAATGCCAAACTATTGGCGGGCGGGCAGTCGCTCGTGCCGATGATGAATTTCCGTTACGTCATTGCCGATAACGTGATCGACCTCGGCCGGGTCGACGAATTGCGCGGCGTCGCCTTGGTCAACGGCGCGCTGCGCATCGGCGCCATGACGCGCCAGCGCGATCTTGAATTCTCCACCGACATCGCCAAGCACTGCCCGCTGATGGCCGAAGCGTTGCGCCACGTCGGCCATCGCCAGACCCGCAACCGCGGCACCATCGGCGGCAGCCTCGCCCATGCCGATCCGGCCGCCGAATTGCCCGCGGTGTGCGCCGCCTATGACGCGACCGTGCATGCGCTCAGCGTACGCGGCATCCGCCAGATCGCGCTGCGCGAGTTTTACACCGGCTACATGGCGACGGCGCTCGCCGCCGACGAGATGATCGCCGCCATCGACCTGCCGGTCTGGCGGCTCGGCCACGGCCACGGCTTTCATGAATTCGCCCGCCGCAGCGGCGATTTCGCCATCGCCGGGGCCGCCGCGCTGCTCGACGTCGGCGCCGACAACGTGGTGCGCCGCGCCGCGCTGACGCTGTTCGGCGTCACCGCCGCGCCGCTACGGGTCGAGGCCGCCGAGACGCAACTCGTCGGCAAGCCGCTCGATGCCGCCGCGATCCGTGCCGCCGCCGCGGCCGCATGGCTGGTCGAGCCGATTTCCGATATCCATGCCGGCGGCGACTACCGGCGTCACCTGGCGCAAGTGTTGAGCGCGCGGGCGCTCAACGATGCGGCGCGGCGCGCCGGCGTCGAGGCGTGAGTTTTTGCGTATGGGCAGGCAAGCAACGCGGGTCACGGTGAACGGCAAGTCCTACGCCCGCGTGGTCGACGCGCGGCTGACGCTTGCCGATTTCCTGCGCCACGACCTCAACCTCACCGGCACCCATCTCGGCTGCGAGCACGGCGTGTGCGGCGCCTGCACGGTGCTGGTCGACGGGCGCTCGGCGCGCTCTTGCCTGATGTTCGCCGTGCAAGCCAACGGCTGCGAAGTCACGACCGTCGAAGGCCTGGCGCCCGATGGTCAGCTCTCGGTGCTGCAGCAGGCTTTCATCGACAATCACGGCCTGCAATGCGGCTTTTGCACGCCCGGCATGCTGATGACCTTGACCGAGCTGTTGCGCGATACGCCGAACCCGAGCGAAGACGAGGTGCGCGAGGCGCTCACCGGCAATCTGTGCCGCTGCACCGGCTATGCGGGCATCGTTGCCGCGGCGCTCGACGCCGCGCACAAGCTGCGCGGCACCGCCAAGCCGGGGGCGCGCTGATGGGCGCCAAGCACTTTGGCGCCCGCGTGACGCGGCTTGAAGACCCAGCGCTAGTGGCAGGGCACGGCCGCTTTGTCGACGACGTCAAGCTGCCGGGACTGCTGCATGCCTGCTTCGTGCGCTCGCCGCACGCCCACGCCAAGCTCCGCGGCTGCGACGCGCGTGCCGCTCTGGCCATGGCGGGCGTGCATGCGGTGCTGACCGCCGACGATTTGCCGGAGCCGATGCGCGCAACGCCGCTAGCGCTGCTGTTGCCCAATCCCGCGCTCATCGTGGCGCGGACCCAGACCGCGCTGGCGCGCGACGAGGTTTGCTATGTCGGCCAGGCGGTCGCGGTGGTGATCGCCGACACGCGCTACATCGCCGAAGACGCCGCCGCGGCCGTGATCGTCAATTACGAGGTGCTGCCCGCGGTTGCCGATTGCCGCGCCGCCGCCGAAGAAGGCGGCCCGTGCGCGCACAGCGACCTGAAAACCAACATCGCTTCGACGTTCACCCTGACCTATGGCGACGTCGATGCCGCGCTGGAAAATGCCGACTACGTGTTTCATGAAGCGCTGTGGCAGCACCGCGGCGGCGGCATGGCGATCGAGACGCGCGCGGTACTGGCGCATCACGATCCGCTGTCCGATCTGCTCACCGTCTGGTCGGGCACGCAGACCCCGCATATCGGCCGCCGCATGCTGGCCGATCTGATCGGCCGCGACCTGGAATCGATCCGCATGATCGCGCCGGACGTCGGCGGCGGCTTTGGGCCGAAGGCGATCTTCTATCCCGAGGAGGCGGTGATCCCCGCCGCGGCGCTCGAGGTGGGCCGGCCGGTGAAATGGGTCGAGGACCGCCGCGAGCATTTTTTGTGCGCCACCCAGGAGCGCGACCAGTATTGGGACGTCGGCATCGCGGTCGATAAAAACGGAAAAGTTCTCGGCATCCGTGGCCGCATGGTGCACGACACCGGCGCCTACGTGCCGTGGGGCATCGTCATGCCCTACATCGCCGCCACCACCGTGCCGGGACCCTACGTGGTGCCGTCGTACCAGCTCGAAACCGTGGTGGTGCTCACCAACAAGGTGCCGACCACGCCGGTGCGCGGCGCCGGCCGGCCGCAGGCGGTGTTCTGCATGGAGCGGCTGCTCGACCGCGTCGCTCATGAGCTGCAGATCGACCGCGCCGAAGTGCGCCGCCGCAACCTGATCCAGCCCGAGCAGATGCCCTACGAGGTTGGCCTGCTGTTCCGCGACGGAAAGCCGCTCATCTACGACAGCGGCGATTACCCGCGCGGCCAGGACAAGGCGCTGGCGCTGGCCGAATACGACGATTTCCGCGAGCGGCAGAAAGCCGCGCTGGCGCAGGGCCGCTTCATCGGCATCGGACTTGCCAACTACGTCGAAGGCACCGGGCTCGGCCCGTTCGAAGGCGTCACCGTGCGGGTGCTGCCGAGCGGCGAGGTGGCGGTCGCGACCGGCGCCACCAGCCAGGGCCAGGGCACGCGCACCACGCTCTCCCAGATCGTCGCCGAACAAGTCGGCTGCCGGATCGCGGACGTGGTGATGACGATCGGCGACACCGCGGCGATTTCGCAAGGGGTCGGCGCCTTCGCCAGCCGCCAGGCGGTCAATGCCGGCTCCTCGGCCTACGTCGCCGGCACTGCGGTGCGCAAGCAACTCCTCACGCTGGCCGCGCGCGCGCTTGGCGTCGTGGACGCCGACATCGATCTGGAAGACGGCATGGCGACGTCGCGGCGCGGCAATAAGCCGTCGATCTCGTTCGGCGATCTGGCCCGCCTCGCGCAGGGCATTCCCGGCGTATCGCTGCCGGTCGGGCAAAGCGCCGGCATAGAGCACACCGCCTATTACACGCCGACGCAGGCGGCTTATTGCTCCGGCACCCATGTCGCCGAGGTGCAGGTCGACGCCATGACGGGCGGCGTCAAAATTCTGCGTTACTCGGTCGCGCACGACAGCGGCCGGGTGATCAATCCGCTGATCGTCGACGGCCAGGTGCAGGGCGGCGTCGCCCATGGCATCGGCAACGCGCTTTTGGAATGGATGCAATACGACGACAACGCCCAGCCGCTCACCACCTCGTTCGCCGATTACATGCTGCCGATGGCGACCGACGTGCCGACCTGCGCCATCGCCCATGTCGAGACCGTCAATCCGCTCAATCCGATCGGCGTCAAGGGTGCCGGCGAGGGCGGCACCATTCCGGCGCCGGCCGCCATCGTCGCCGCCATCGAGGACGCGCTGACGCCGTTCGGCGTGCACTTTGCCGAAACGCCGCTGACGCCGGAGCGTATCGTCGCCACTTTGCGCTCGGCGGGCGCCTATGACAGGTTGTTCGCCGGATGAGCCTTTGGAGCTGAGATGAACGACACGCCGACCCAGACCGAGACCACGCCGTTCTGGCGCTTCTCGCTGCATTTTTATCGGCACGCCGGCGTCTCCGACGCCTGCATCGCGCTGCAGGACGAGCAGGGCGTCGACGTCAATCTGCTGCTGTTTCTGTTCTGGCTCGCCGACGACGGCCGGCAGCTGTCGGCCGACGAGGTCAAAAAGCTGGACGATGCGGTGCGCGATTGGCGCAACCTGACCATCGTTCCGATCCGCGATACCCGTCGCAAGCTCAAGGGCGCACGCACCATCGTCGATGCCGCGACGCAGGAAGTATTCCGCAACAAGGTCAAGGCGATCGAGCTTGATGCCGAGCGCCTGCAGCAGGCGGCGTTGTTCGCCTTCACCGGCCGCGGCCCGCTCGGCCGCAGTGGCGCCCCGCCTGCCGCGGCGCGCGGCAATATCGCGGCCTATGAGCGCGTGATCGGTGCGAGCTTCGCCAAAAGCGCCTTCGACGTGCTGCTGCGCGCATTCGATGCCATCGCGCACGGCGCCTTTGCGGCAGTGCCGGCCGGCGCCGGGCGGGAGTGAAGGCGATGGCCAAACACGCGGGGCGGCTGATTGTCGGCATCTCGGGCGCGTCGGGCACGGTCTACGGCGTGCGGCTTCTGGAAATGCTGCGCCATG
>Ga0209166_10002677_pt1 | contig 13257 bp, 14 predicted proteins | sample Coa_R1_3_FD_187151 | JGI IMG/M metagenome (GOLD analysis project Ga0209166, IMG submission 187151) | Surface soil microbial communities from Centralia Pennsylvania, which are recovering from an underground coalmine fire - Coalmine... | ecosystem: Environmental > Terrestrial > Soil >... | reverse complement strand
CTCCCATTCAACGCAAAGCATCTTCTTCAACTTGTACCATTGTTCTTGTGTCACAAACAGGTCACCTGTTTCGACTCGTGTGTAAGGGAGTGAAGCGAGAGAACACATTGGAACTTGCGCGAGAATGGGAGCCATGGTTCTCTGCCGCTCTCATTACGGTTCGAATGCGCACAAGCGTCTGGCCGCACGGTCAGAGAGAACACAACAAGAAATGGACAGAGTGATGACGACACATCCACGTACCCAACTTCCGGTGATCATTGTTGGCGGCGGCCTCTCGGGCCTCACAGCCGCCGCCTATCTGGCGCTCGCCGGTCATGGCGTGCTACTTTTTGAGAAGGCCAGGACTCCTGGCGGACGTGCGAGAACCCGCGAGCGCAACGGTTTCTTTTTCAATCAGGGAGCACATGCGTTCCGTCTGCAGGGACCAGGTGAACGAGTGCTCTCGGAACTTGGCGTTCCCTATAGCGGTTCGCTGCCACAGCCCTCCGGAGCCTTCGGACTCGCGGATGGGAAGATCCATCCCTTGTCAACTGGAGCCGTATCTCCAGAATTGAGACGCGTGTTTGAGCGTGTCAAACACCTGAACGTTGAAGATCTCCAGGGGAGAAGCCTGCAGGAATGGCTCGAACAGGAGGTACAGCATCCGCAGGCCCGCCAGTTTCTTCTCGCAAGAGCACGCATCTCAACCTATACCCATGCGCCTGATCTGCTCTCCGCCGGTCTGGCTCTTTCTTTGCTGAATACTCAGGTACTCTATCTGGATGGTGGCTGGCAAACCCTGGTGGATGGTCTCCGACAAAAAGCACAGGAGGCGGGAGCACATCTCATCACGCGGGCCAGGGTCGAGGCAATTGAAGGTGCTGGAGAAGGATATCGCGTGCTCCTGGCGGATGGTTCCAGCGTCGATGCAAGCGCGGTGTTGCTTGCCACTGATCCAGAGACGGCCTCCGCTCTGGTTGCCGATGGCACGCACGAGGCTCTGCGGAGTTTCGCTGCACGGGCGATTCCGGCTTGTGTGGCCTGCCTCGATATCGCTTTGCGCCGTCTCCCTAGAGCAGAGAACCTCGTCATCCTGGGCATGGATCGTCCGCTCTACGCTTCGGTGCATTCCGCTTCAGCACACCTCGCGCCGGAGGGGAGCGCTCTGGTCCATCTCATGAAATATCTGCGACCTGGTGAAGCGGCGGAGCCAGAGGCGACACAGCAAGAGCTGGAAGCGCTGATGGATCTCTTGCAGCCTGGCTGGCGCGCTGAAGTCGTAGAGCAGTCCTTCTTGCCGCAGATGATTGCGTCCAATGCGATTGTCCAGGCGAGGCTGGGTGGGGTATCCGGGCGTCCCGGTCCGGTGGTTCCAGGACTCCCTCATCTCTATGTCGCGGGCGATTGGGTCGGCACAGAAGGGGAGAAGGCTGATGCTTGCTTTGCCAGCGCCAGGAGTGCTGCCAGGCTGATTATGACGAAGCTCAGCTCCAGGCAGAGCGCATCCCTGGTCAGCTCATCGGATGTCAGAGAATAAACGGAAAGGAGCTGCGTCTCTTGTGCTATTGCGCGCTCACCGCCAGAAGCCGCGAGCGCGTCTACCAGCACAAGAGACACTTCACGATGAAAAGATCATCCGCACAACAGGAAACGATGTTCCAGGAATATAAATCGTTACTCTTTTCCATCGCATACCATATGCTAGGCAGCGTGATGGATGCTGAAGACTGTGTGCAGGAAGCCTTCTTACAGTGGTATGCCTCCGAACAGGAAGAAACGATAGAACATCCCAAAGCCTATCTCTGCACGCTGGTGACGCGCAGGTGTATTGATCGGCTGCGCTCTGCGCAAATGCAGCGTGAAACCTACGTTGGCCTCTGGCTCCCCGAGCCGTTGATCCAAGCCACCGATCCGTCCGAACGAGCGGAGCGGGGCGAATCGCTCTCGCTCGCGTTTCTCCTGCTGCTAGAACGCCTGTCTCCCATCGAACGGGCGGTCTTTCTCTTGCGCCAAGTCTTCGACTACGATTACGCAGAGATTGCAGTCATCGTGGGCAAAAGCGCGGAAAACTGCCGCCAGATTCTGCACCGAGCGCGGCGGCTTCTGCCTGCGCCCCCCACCCATACGCCTGCACCCCATGCGCAACAACGGCAGGTTTTGATGCAGTTTTTCCAGGCGTGTATGAACGGCGATATGGAAGGACTGCTGCAGGTGCTCTCAGACGAGATTGTGCTCCACGCCGATGGCGGAGGCAAAGTCCGCACGGCACGTCATCCTTTGTATGGGCCAGATCAGGTGGCTCGCTATCTGCTTGGGCTGAAGCCGAAAGTGTTCCCTGTGATCAGGGTAGCGATCCGACCGACGTGGATCAATGGTCAACCAGGTCTGATTGGCTACCTGGAGGAGCGTCTGGATGAACAGCCACGGCGAAGCCCTGAACGAGAAAGCAAGGAGAACAGCAAAAAGCCGGGTGCGTGGCATCAACTTACCCTTGAGAAGGGAGAGGCAGCTTTTGCCATAGGACTGCTGTGCACCGACAAAGAGGTCCAGGAAATCGATATCATCGTCAACCCAGAGAAATTGCGGCACCTTCCTGCCCGCAATGGTGACGACAATGGCACTCTCGTTGGTGGCATTCCCATGCCAGGGGTCCGGTGGGGCAACGCGCTTGCCCATTTCGCAGGCGAGCCGAAAGAACCGTTTGGGGTGGACTGGTGATGGTTGGGCGCATGATCTCCATCTTGTCCGAGAAGAACGTGGGAGAGCAGGACCAGAATGGTGTGCGCGTGACACCTCGGTGTTATGGCTCATGATCTCCCCAGACGAGGGAGGAAACCAATGAGCAACTTTCAGAGCATTGCTGATCGCTTCGAGATCGAGGCGCTGCGCGGCTCGTTCACTGATGCGGTGATGATGCGCAACTATGACCGCCTCGCATCGCTGTTCACAGAGGACGGCGTGGTGCGGATCCCCCACATCAACGCCCAGGCCAAGAGCCGGCAAGAGATCCGCGCCGGGGTTGAGCGGATGCAGGGGCTGTGGGGCTGCTTCGTGCAAACCACGCACCCGGGCACGATCCAGCTTCTTGGCGACACTGCGATCGGTCGTGCCTACGTTTCAGAGCTCATGCACGGGCGCGACGGCAGCTCGGAGCTGAACTACGCCGTGTACCACGACCGCTATCGGCGCACTGAGGACGGCTGGAAGTTCGCCGAGCGCGTAAACGCAGGTCAGATACCTCGATACCACACCGCTTGCGTGCTCGGCGCCCCAGGCGAGCTGAGGCGGAAGCGGAGGTGCCGACCAACACGTCGCGCGACGAAGAGTCAGCGCCAGGCTCCGACGTAGGCGTAGGGACATCACAAAAGGAGAGACCACATTCATGAATCAAACGCACGCTCGTAGGAGCGCATTTCGTATCACTGTTCTTATCACCCTTGTGCTTTTAGTGCTTCAGTACATTGTGGGAATGATTGCCAATCTGGAGGTGCAGCTTCCGAGCGGAAATGACTGGAGTTGGGTCTTCGGGAATAGCATCATCACTCAAATCCACATCTATATTGGGACGCTGCTGATTGTCGTGGCGCTGGTGGCCTTGATTTTGAGTCTCGTCGCACGGCATCCTGTTGGGATCGTCGCAGCCGTTGCTGGCCTGGCTCTGCTCATCTTTGCCTGGCTCAGTGGTGACCAGTTTCTTCTTACCCAGCAAAATGACCAGTCACTGAGGATGGCACTTGGCTTTATGGGAGCTTGCATCGCCTACCTCCTTGGCTACTTCTTCTCGCGTGTCCATTCCCAAAAGCCGTCAATCTGAACAGCACTCGCTGTCTCCTGAGAATGAAAGCGAAGAGCAGATCTGACAAGGAAAGAGGCAGGGTATCACTCCCTGAAAAACGATACGATGAGAGAGGGAGAGTGTCAATAAGAGAATGAAGGAGAGGCAAAAGAGGACAAAGATCTGAAGGAAGGGAGGAATTCTTCGGTTGCACCAATATGACTGCTGTCAATCCCAGGACGGATGCCGGGAGGAATTGGCACAGCTATCCGGGGGGGCAAGAGGTCAGAAAACACGAACCTCATAAGCATGCGCGTTAAGAGAATTTGCCAATGTAACCCCTCCAAGCGGAGCAGATGGGCGATGTCGTTGTAGGAGGTCGTCAGCGTCTCGGGAGTCTCGGCCTGTGCTCACAGGATGATCTGGTAGTCCTGGCGATGTCGGTAGGCATACTCCCGCCAGTTGCGTTTTACCGATGCCTCCCAGGTCACTGATCGCCTGGGGAAGGGCGTGCGCCATGACTTGACCGGCTTGGAGCTGGCTATGCAAACGGACGAGCAGGTCATCACGTCCCAGGAAGAAGGGATCGCGCAGGCGCCACTCGCCGCCAGATCGAAGCGCTCTTCTCCACCTTCTCCCCTGAGATGCAAAAACCCTTTGTACCCTACCACCTGGAGGATTATGGAAATGCCTACCCCCTCTCGTAATACCACTATCACTTTGGCAATTTTCCCGATTCTTCCTTTCAAACACCATCTCAGAAACAAATTCACTGACAGAATGTCCTCTACGGCCCATGCTTATTCGTCTTCCTCTATGAGAAAGGCGGCATATCGAGCACACTCGTCAGAGCGGCTCTCGGGAAAGGAAAAAGGCTTCGATGAGATGTACCTGCAGGCTATCGCGCCGCGCTAGAAGAAGAGGCAAATCATCATTTTGCACTCTTTGTATAAGAGAGAGAAAGGAGATCGAAGCATTCTCAATCATTCCCAGTAACGCCAGACAGACCACAGGAAATGTTGTTTGCAAAGCAGGTATTTCCCAAAACAGGTTTTATTCAGTAAGCAGTATCTTATGCATGGAACAAATGCCAGACCCGGTAAACAAATCTGGCAGGCAGTGAATGCCATCATGGAGGTAGAGCAATGCAAGCAAAAGTCAGAATGTCACGTCGCACTTTTTTGGAGGTTGCTGGCGGGACAGCACTCACGACGACATTGGCAGGTTGTTTTGGTGTTGGCGGTGGGCAGCAGACCACAACAAGCGGAGGCGGCGCATCGACCGTCACCATCTGGGATATTCGTACAAACGCTGACATGAAATTAGCGCAGAGTCTGACAAGCGACTTTAATAACACCCACCCCAATATACACGCAAACCTTCTCTTCTTTCAGAACGACCCCTACAAGCAAAAATTGCAGGTGGCGATGGGAGCACATAATCCGCCAGATATCTTCTTTGGCTGGGGTGGCGGTATCCTCAAATCCTACGTTGACGCCGGTGATGTCTACGATCTCACGGGCGTACTCAACGCAGATCCTAGCTGGAAGGGCAGATTTCTCCCTTCGGTCTTCCCCAGCGCCACCTTCGATGGCAAGATCTATGGTGTTCCCATCAATAATACCCAACCAATCGTCTTCTTCTACAACAAAGACATCTTCAGTAAGGCCAACCTGACGCCGCCGCAGACCTGGAGCGATCTGCTCAACGTCGTGCAGAAGCTCAAAGAGCAGAACATTATTCCTATTGCCGTAGCCGGTGCCAGCCAATGGACCTACCTGATGTACGCAGAATATCTCACTGATAGGTTTGGCGGGCCAGGAGCATTTCAGGCCGTCCTCGCCAACCAGGCAAATGCCTGGTCGCAAGATGCATTCATCAAAGCATTCACAGCGATTCAGCAACTGGTCGATGCGGGCGCATTTGGTTCCTCTTTCTCGTCGGTTTTAGCAGATACGAACCAGGATGCGGCACTGATATATACAGGGAAAGCGGCGATGATGCTCCAGGGAACCTGGAACTTCCCAGTCTTCAATACGAACAGCCCTACGTTCATTCAGGGAGGCAAACTGGGCTGGTTCGGTTTCCCAAGCGTTGAGGGAGGCACGGGCGACGCGGGTAATCTCGTAGGAGGCACGTGCAATTACTACTCCATTGCAAAAGACACGAAATCGCCAGAGAGCGCCCTCACGTATCTGAAAGATGCAGTCATGAACACTTCAGCGATCTCGCAAATGATCAATCTTGGCGAAGTGCCGGTTGCGAGCGGGATCAGTTCACAGCTGAGCAGTGCGCCACACAGCGACTGGCTACAATTCGTCTACCAGTCCGTGCAGAAAGCGCCAAACTTCCAGTTGTCCTGGGACCAAGCTCTACCGGCGACGCCAGCTCAGACATTGCTCACCAATCTTGCTCAGTTGTTCTTGAAACAGACCACACCACAGCAATTTGCAGGCAGCATGAACAAGTTGATAACTCCGTCGTAGGCTAGTAACTTGAGAGCGGATCGGGTTGCTCAACCTCGCTATACTCGTGCCAGGTGTTGAGCAACCCGTCCTGATGTCATCTCTCCTATTCGCACATCTTAACTCTGTCTCATGCTCATCCGAGATGGGAGAATTCCAAATGAGTATTGCAATCAAGGTATCCAGACCCGCACATACATCAGCCCTACCACAACGAGAAACCTGGATAGCAGTGTTGTGGACGGCACCAGCACTGGCGTTCTATCTCCTCTTCGCGATCATTCCCTTGTTCGTCGCGATCTATCTGAGCTTTACGAGCTGGGATGGCTTTTCAGCCATCACCTGGGTTGGCTTAAAAAACTGGATAGCGCTCTTTTCTGATTCTATCACCGGTCACTCGCTGCTACTCACCATTGAAGTCATGATTTTTAGCTGGCTGGTACAGACGCCGCTCAGCATACTCATTGGAGTCTTCATGGCTGGGAAACAACGTTATCGCGCAGTGCTGAGCGCCTTCTACTTCATCCCTCTCCTCTTCTCAGCGGTGGCTATCGGTCTCACCTGGGGATCGCTCCTCGACCCGAACTTTGGCCTGGTTGATATCCTGTTGAAGACGATTGGTCTTCCCTGGCTGGCTCAAGGCTGGCTGGGCGATCCGAACCTGGCGTTTCCCGTCGTCCTGACTATTATTTGCTGGCAGTTTATCCCCTTTCACGCCCTACTCTACCTGGGGGGGGCGCGCCAGATTCCCAAAGAATTGTACGAGGCAGCCACAATAGATGGCGGAGGCCCCGTACAAAATTTCTTCTCTATTACGCTACCTCAACTCAGATATACGATTGTTACATCAACTACGCTGATTTTCACCGGATCGCTCACCTACTTCGATCTTTTCTGGGTTACCACAGAGGGAGGGCCTGGCTATGCCACACGAGTCCTGCCGCTCCATATGTATATTACAGCCTTCAGAGATGCACAGGTAGGGTATGGTAGTGTGATTGCTGTTGTGCTGGCGATCTTTGGGATAGTCCTTTCAGCCGTTCTGCTCCGTTTCACCGGCTTTACAAAGATGTCAAGCCAGCTTGAAGGGTTGTAACAATCATGGTACATGTAAAAAGTGCAGAGGCACACTAGAAAGTGGGGTATTTCTCATGGGTGTAAGCACACTACCAGAGAGAGTTGTTGAGAGACAGGAGCACCAGGGAAAGAAAACGCCCCCGAGGACGGGATGGGGAGAGATCATTCCAGCTTTTTTGGGCGTCGTCTGGCTCTTGTTTGCTTTCTATCCTGTGCTCTATATGTTTGTGACCAGTCTGCGCCCGCTCACAGACTTTTTCACAGATGTCCCCTGGTTGCCACCCTCGCATCCAACATTTGACAACTACACCTATGTTCTGAGCAACGATTTTGGGCTGTACTTTAGCAACACTGTGTTTGTGACAGTGGTAAGCGTACTGCTTATGGTGGCTGTCTCGCTATTCGCGGCATATACCATTTCCAGGATTCGCAACCGCTTCACTCAGGCGATTTTTAACCTGTTTCTTGTGGGACTGGCAATTCCGCTGCAAGCAACCATTATTCCGATCTACGTCCTGATTTCAGACCTGCACCTGTATGATACGCTGCTTGCTTTGATCCTACCCAATGTAGCCTTCGGCATCCCTCTATCTATCCTCGTGCTGGTGACATATATCAGGGATATTCCTAAAGAGTTGCACGAGTCGATGTGGATAGATGGTGCCGGGCATTTCCGCATTTTACGTAATCTGGTATTGCCTTTATCGCGGCCAGCGCTCATTACGGTGATCATTTATGAAACGATTCAGGTCTGGAATGGCTTTCTATTCCCCCTGGTGCTGACACAAGATCCGTCCGTTCGCGTGCTGCCACTGGGCTTGTGGAGCTATCAGGGAGAATATACGACCAATGTACCGGCGATTCTGGCAGCAGTTTTCCTGTCGGCTACGCCCATCATCCTGCTCTACATTGTTGGAAGGCGCCAACTGCTGGGTGGTTTGATAGCTGGCTTTAGTAAATAAATTGATGGAGGGTCATATCCTGGCATCACTCAAGGACAATATTTTGATAAAACGGAATCCCAGGGTTTCCGCCACGAAAGTCCATCTTCGTTGGCAGAATGTCCTCTGCGGATCATGCCCGTTCGTCATTCTTTACAGAGAACGTTTGTCAGAGTGGCTCACAGGAAAGGAAAGGCTTCGATGAAATACCTTCTATTGCTTTGCGGTAGGCCGCAGGATCTGGAGGCATGGGCAGCCCTGCCGGAGGAGGAGCGCGCCCGGGGGCGCGCGCTGGCGACGCGGTGGATGGATGCGCATCCGCAGATTCGCCGGACTTTCGGGCTTCAGCTTCCTCATACCATCACGAGTGTCCATCCTGGTCCCAATGGGCGACCTCTCGTGACCGATGGCCCGTTTCTGGAGGGGACGGAGGTTATTGGTGGACTTGTCGAGATTGAGGTGGCCGATCTGGATGAGGTTTTGCAGTTCGCCAGGGCGTGGGTTGCCGGTGGGCCTGCTCATCCTGTAGTCGAGATCTGGCCGATGATAGAGGAAGATTATGGCTCATAACCAGGAAAGCCCACCTGCTCTCGCTACTCCTGGTGAGGTCCAGGCCCGGCTCGGCGATGTTTTTCGCGAAGAGGCAGCTAAGGTGCTGGGCGCGCTGCTGCGCATTCTGGGCAACTTCGCCGTCGCCGAAGAGATCGCCCAGGAGGCCCTGCTGATCGCCCTTGAGCGCTGGCCACGCGAAGGGATTCCCGACTATCCTGGAGTGTGGCTCATGACCATCGCGCGTCGCCTGGCCATTGACCAGTTGCGCCGCGATGCGCGCTACCGCGACAAACTGGCACTCCTGGAGCAGGTGGAACAGGTGCCGGATGATCGTCTGCGCTTGATGTTCACCTGCTGCCATCCCGCCCTTTCGCGCGAGACGCAGGTGATCCTGACCTTGCGTACCGTCTGCGGCTTGACAATTGACCAGATTGCCCATGCCTTCCTGGTCTCCGAGTCGGCTATCGCCCGGCGGCTGGTGCGAGCGCGGCAAAAGATCGTGCAGGCCGGCATTCCCTACCGCGTGCCCCGTGACGAGGAACTCGACGAGCGGATGGGTGAGGTGCTAGCAGTGCTCTACCTGATGTTTAACGAAGGGCATCTCACCAGTGCGGGGGACGCGCCAACACGCCGCGATCTGGCCGAAGATGCCGCCTGGCTTGCGGCCTTCCTTACGCGGCTCTATCCCCAAGAGCCGGAACCGTTGGGATTGCTTGCGTTGATGCGCCTGCATCTGGCACGCGCCGACGCGCGTTTCGATGCCAGTGGCAAGCTGGTCTTGCTCCGCGACCAGGATCGCTCGCGTTGGGATCACCAGAGGATTCGTGAAGCGGGCAAGCTGATCGAGCAGGCGGCGGCGCTGGGTCGTCCAGGCCCGTACCAGGTGCAGGCGGCGCTAGTGGCCTGTCACGCGGAAGCCGAGTCCTGGGAGGCCACCGATTGGCCACAGATCCTGGCGCTCTATGATCTGCTGCTTGCTATGACGCCCTCACCGGTGATCCGGCTGAACCGAGCCGTGGCGCTGCGGTACGTGACCGGACCCGCAGAGGCGCTGACTGAAGTCGAAGCCCTCGCGCGTGATCTGGAGGGCTACCATCTGTTCCACGCGATCCGTGCGGCATTCCTGCTCGAACTGGGCCAGAGTGCCCAGGCACGGGCCGCCGAACTGCGAGCACTCACGCTGACGGACAACCAGGCTGAGCAATTCCTGCTTCACCAACGTCTTTCCACGCGGGGACCCGCAGGCGTGCATTGTCCCTCTAATGAGCAATCCGCTCAGTAGAACAGTGTACTTGCTCTTTGCCCATGCTTTCCAGGCGAGAGCCGAAGCGACAAGACAGAACGAACCAATCACCAAAGCAAAGGAGAAACTATGAACTATCCACAAATCGTCTCACGAGACGAGTGGCTCGCTGCTCGCAAGGAGTTCCTTGTGAAGGAAAAGGAAGTCACCCATGCGAGAGACCGGCTCAATGCTCAACGTCGCAGATTGCCGATGGTCAAGCTCGACAAGGAGTATCTCTTCGATGGTCCTGACGGCCAGGTGAGCTTGTTCGACCTCTTCGATGGGCGCCGTCAACTGATCGTCGATCATTTTATGTTTGATCCAAGCTGGGAGGATGGTTGCCCAAACTGCTCGTCTACCGTGAACAGTATGCCCTCTAACCTCCTGGAGAATCTCCATGCACGCGACTCTTCCCTGGTCCTGATTTCTCGCGCTCCCCTGGCGAAGCTTGAGTCGTATCGGCGGCGGCGGAACTGGACTATGCCCTGGTTCTCTTCGTATGGCAGTGATTTCAATTATGATTTCGGGTACACCGATGACGATGGTGAGAAACCAGGGTTCAGTGTGTTCTTACGCGACGGCGAGGATCTCTTTCATACGTACTCAACCACTGGACGTGGCGTCGATATCCTCCTGCCAGCGTACAACTATCTCGATCTGACCCCCCTTGGCAGGCAAGAAGCCTGGGAGGCGCGGATCGACGCCCTTCTCGATCAAGGGTGACCCTGCCTCCACGGCATCCCTCCTGCCTGGCGCGCCGCAGGGGACAGTGGCACGTCAGGCGAGAGGGTGCTCAAGAAGATCCATTTTTGTAGTGAAAAGGACGGTGTAAAGCAGTGCTAGCGCACGTTTTGCTATTCTTGTATCTAAAAGAATATGTCCCGCCTGTAAATCCAAATTTAAAACGGCTCTCCCTCACTTGGCGTGATCAAGGACGGCCGAGGAGGCATCTCGACAAGAAAGGTACGCCCTGATATACTCATCATGGAACTGGCGAACACAACAGAGTCAGGCGTAAGCCGGATCTTTTCTTCTTGCCAGTTTACGACAGATGGACGAGGTTTGCCAATATGCATTTCTATCTGCTCACTGTAGAAAGTTTGTCTCAATCTGATACTCACTTGCAAGTTCTGCCGCGAGTGGGCTTGACGGACTTTCTTGGAGGATGTAAACTGAAAAGTAGGCATCCAACAGGAGGGCATCAAGACATCCGAACAGCGCACGATAACGCGCGGAATTCAAATTGGAAGCCGTGCATCTGGCCCAAACTTCAGGAAAATCCCAGTCGCAAGTCGCGCGTGACCTGGGCATTGCCGATAGCACACTCCATCACTGGTGCAAGGAATAAAGCCGCGCTGGCGAAAAGGCGTTTGTAGGCAGTGGGAATCCGGCGGCAGGCGAAGAGGAAATCCGGCGCTTAAAGCGAGAATTGGAAGTCACCCGACAGGAGCGAGATATCGGTAGCTAAAAGCACTAGCCATCTTTTCGCGCGCGAAAGCCGCTGAGCTACCCCTTCATCAAGGAGCATGCACAGCTCTATCCGGTGAGCACGATGTGCCGGGTGATGCAAGTCAGTGTCAGTGGCTATTACGACTGGCTGGGGCGAGAGCGGAGCGCACACCAGCGAGAAGATGGCGAACTAGCCAAACACATCCTACGCATTTTTCATGCCAAACGAGGGGTCTATGGAAGTCCTCGCATCCAGGGAGAACTGCGCGATCTCGGCCTTCGTTGTTCGCGAGAACGGACAGCCCGCCTGATGCGTGAGATGGATCTCGCAGCCAAACGCAGGCGCAATAAGCCCGTGGGCACCAAAAGGCGCAATGGGGCAACTCCCGCTCCCAATCTCCTCAACCGGGATTTTCAGGCCGAACTTCCCAATAGGAAATGGGTGAGTGACACCACCTCCGTCTGGACATAAGAATGACTGGCGGACCTCATAGAGAGCCAGATTGTACAAATTCTTTGAGGCAAACGATGCCACATCAATAATTGCATAGCGTGGGTCACTCTTGTTGATCATCGTCTGTTCCACGACTTGCATCGGCGCGCACCTCCTTCCAGATCTTTTCTGCATCTCGTGTTCAAGGAACTCTTCTCATACAGTACTGCAAAAGCGGAAAGCATTCAATAAATCACTAGAGAACACTAGAAAACGCTCTATTTCTTAAAACCGGTCTCAACACCGCTATCTTGACTGGATCTCTGGCAAAACAGCTTTCCAGAAATCCAGAAAACCGGAAAGCAAGCGAGGAGGCACGTTCTCCATCGCGCTACAAGGGCATTCTCGGCCCTTGTCTCGATGGGAGTGGTAGAATTGGACCTTTGCGCCAAAAAACGCATCCTGGCGCGATGGGTGCAAAATGGCCTCTTTTTGGGCGTATGACTTGCCATTTGTGCGCTCCAACGGAAGTGCGAAAAAGTTGGGCTTTCTTTTGTATCTGCGAAAAAAGGCATACATTTGTCTCAAAACTTTCTACCGTAAGCGCGAAATAGCTACACAGGTTCTAGCAGCCCGTTTATCAGTATGCTGGATGCTCGTTTTTATTGTCATGCTTCACAATATAGCGATCCCTTGCTTTCATTTATTCTAAAAAAATGGGCTTTTCTCAGATAATTTGCCACGCTGCCAAGCGTGTTCAGAGGATCAGGCTTCTCACAGCATGTGGCGTAGCATTGTAAGGTTCTCTTTTCCGTTTTCCATCTCCCTTCTTCGTCAGATTCCGCAACTCTTGCGCCAAGATATATGAGAGATACGCCAAGAAATGCCTGAAAATGGTCGCATTTCTGGCGCATCTCAGGTTGTAAATGGGTAAACCGAATCGGGGTGGGCAACGTAATTAAGAATAAGGAAACATATTTCAACGAAAGGACGGCAAATCATGGCTGATTTCCCAGCGCGGTGGGCAAGCTTCACAGCAGAAGAACAGGCATGGTTAGAGAGCGGGGGAGAGAGGAGGGAGAAAAGCCTCTCAAAGCGCATACCACTCAGATCATCCTCTGTCAATCACACCCTTATCAAGGGCATCTCGCACCAAATCAATGAGGAGGAGTAGAGCGTTCACGTAGGTGTATGAACCAAGAGCAAGAGCGTATCGATTTCACCCGTCTCCGATCCAGACAGAAAGGAAAAACGATCATGGCGAATAAAGGCTCTTTCCTGGCAACTGGGCAGTATCT
>Ga0209166_10002676_pt1 | contig 13258 bp, 14 predicted proteins | sample Coa_R1_3_FD_187151 | JGI IMG/M metagenome (GOLD analysis project Ga0209166, IMG submission 187151) | Surface soil microbial communities from Centralia Pennsylvania, which are recovering from an underground coalmine fire - Coalmine... | ecosystem: Environmental > Terrestrial > Soil >... | reverse complement strand
AGCCCCTCAGGGGAGGCTATGAGCGATGCTGGAGCGGGTTTCTCAGGGAGGTCTTCGGCCGTTGCAAGTATGCCCCACCGTGACGGCCCTCGTAGGCGTCGTAGGGTTGCTGGGACCAGTGTTCTCCGGGTGTTCGGCAACGGAAGCGGCGGAAAGCGTGGTTTATGCGGCGCCGGAGCTTGGTCTGTTGGCGCCGATTCCGACGAGCGCGGATTTGGTGAAGCCGTTCGACGAGCCGCTGCCGATCGTCACGACGGGTGCTTCCGGAAGGCAACTGGGACAGATATCTTCCTGCCAGGAATGGCTTGATCTGCGGGACCCGATTACCGATTCGGATAATGGTCCGGACTATAATGCCGTGATGGTCCAATCGGTGACCTGCGCCGCATTGGGGGTGTTGAAGGACGCGCGGCCGGCAAAACAATCGGCTCTGCCGGCCGACTTCGTGAAATACGTCGATCTCGGGAAATACCCGGCGACGCTCTGGGTGAGTATTTCAGATGAGGACGTCGCGAAAGCGTCGAGGCCTGGACTGAGCCTCAAGGACATGACTGGGAGGTCGATGTTCCAGATCGAGGACAAAAAGGTGCTGTCGCTTGTGAGCGGTTCCCGGAAGTTGCAGCTTAGGCTGCTGGCCCGTGGTGATTTCGACCACAGCGGCTGGGAGGCCGCGGCCTTCGGGTGGGAGGGAAGCACGGTTGGCGGAAGTTATGACGTGAACCGTCTCGTCGTGTTGACGCGGCGGTCATTCGATCAGCCGTTCAGGGAGCTTCCCTTGGGGAGCTTGTTGCCAGGCAAGTGACCTGTCGGCTTCCGGTTCGAACTGCTTTCAGGGCGGTGTCAGGATTGCCGAGCCTGGTGCCCTGATATTTGCGGTAGCTGCCGCTCTAGCTCGCCGCGGCGAAGTCAATCCGACGGGCGATGTCTTGCAAGCTGATGGCCTTCTGGAACGAACGGCCCGAACGGATTTCGAGGTCTAGCAGGAAACCGAAGGCGCCGGGGTTGTGCCGCGCGCCTACTTCCAGGTCGCTGGCCGATGCGATGATGCAGAGAGCGCAAGAGAGACGGGTAGCCCCATAGACGTAGGCGACGTGGCACGGCCATCCGAGAACGGCGGTTTCGAGGTCCGCCACCGATTTCGATGTCAGAAATCGCCGATAGGCGGCGCGGCGGTATTCGAGTTCCGTGACCGAGGTGCCGCACGCCTCCCAAACCTCGGCGTCGGTGAGATGGTGAATCGGCTGCCAGTTCAGCACCACACGCTCATTCGGCCGGCGGTTGGCGATGGCCTCGGCAGGTTCGAGATGTTTCAGGCGCTTCGCGGTGGCCCGGGGCTCAATAGCCAGTATAGGACGGCGGGCACGGCCAGGGCTTTCGGCAGCCCGCATCCCTTGGGCACAAATAACCACGCCACCCATTCGACGCTGAACAGAGAGTAAAGTATCTCTCTTCATGTCCGAAGTGCAGTAGCGCATTGAAGCGGTCGGCCAGAATACCTGATTGGTACCAGCCTTCCGATTAAACTCATGCTCGATTCGGTCGAACAGGTCGCCGCGCTTCCGCTTTACGATTGACAAGGGCAGGCCAGAGCGGGTGGCGATCGCGTCAACTTGCCTGCCGGTTTCCTTCCACTCGGCCCGTCCGAGATCGGCGTGGAGGACCCGGATGTCGCCGGACCAGTGGTCGAATGCCGGGTGGCCGGTGAGAAGGTTGGTGAGGCTCTGCGAGTCCTTTCCGCCGCTGACTGAAATGGAAAGAGCTGCGCCGGCGCGCAGTGCGGTATCGACCTCGGGCGGGAGGTGGATCTGGCCCGAGGTCGATTGAGCGAAAGGAGCGGGGCTCAGTTGGGCAGCACGACGGATGCGTCGTCCTCCGGCGTGTCGGGCTGGATACGTTCCTCGGTCGCGACGCGGGCGAAGATTTCGCCCATGATGGTGCTGAACTCCTCGCCAAGGACGGCGCGGGCCGCCAGGTCAGACGCCCAGGTCGCCAGTAGCTGGTCGAGCATGTGGCCTTCGGTGACGATAATTTCGACGATCCCGAGGATCATCGCTTGCGCGGTCTCTGCCTGGCGCAGGGTGGGGGTTGGCAGCCGCGGCGCGCGCGGGGTGGCGTAGAGCTCGGGCGCAAGGACCTCCTTGATGTCGTCGATGGCCTGGTAGAAGTGCTTCAGGCCACCGTCGGTTTTGACGTAGTGCAGGATCGCGCCGATGCCGACGATCAGTGCAAACTTGTAGCCGGCGGGCCCGGTCCGGCCGGCGATGTCGGCGAGCAGGGGCGCGATGTCGGTGTAAGTCCGATCCGGCGGGGTCGGTTCGTCAGGGGGTTCGGTCGTCATTGGCGCTGTTTCCTTTGATTCTCTGCAGGCACAAGGTGTCTTTGCCGGTTAGGCGGAAATGACTTCCTCGGTGCTCATGGCGAAGCCGTCGGTCATGCCGGAAATGTGGTCCATCATGAATCGGACCCAGGTTTCGCGATCGCGGGGTAAGTCTTTGGCCCCCGGTAGGGTCCTGATGATCGTGTCCGTCCGAGCGGTCGGCCGCGCTGGTGACGTTTCCCATTCGAGGAATGCGCGTCCGTAGCCCTCGAGCAGGTTCCGGAGGATCCGCTCGCACCGGAGGTCTTGTCGCAATCGCTTCTCGTTGTGATAGATGCGGTCGCGGCTGATTTCGAGGATGTGGCGGATCTGCCCGTGGATCGGGGACTGTTTGATCAAACCGTCGGGAAATTCGCCGGCGAGGATCTGGCGCTCGTTGTCCAGGAACGCGGCGACCGCGTCAGTGATCAGCCGTTGTATGGCGAGCGATCGGAGCCGTACGAGGCGGCGGTCGTCCCGAATGCCGGTGTCTGTCGCGTCCCGGCCGGCGAGCGTCCGGAGCATGTCCTCCGCTTCGCTCTCGGTCAGGCATCCGAGTTTCGCCCCGTCTTCGATGTCGATCGGGATGTACGAGATGTCATCGGCCGCTTCGAGGAGATGGGCAAGCGGGTGACGGCACCAGCCATTTCCATTTTTGGGAAGGAGCCCGACATTCCGTGCGACCTGATCGAAGAGGTGCCGTTCGCTCGCGAAGTAGCTGTATTTCGCGCCGACGGGATTTGCGATGGTGTCGTCGATGATCCTCGGGTATTTGGCGGAGGTCGCAAGGGTCGGGGACGTGAGTTCGAGGCCGTCATCTTCCCGCCAGCCCTGAAGTCGGGAGACGAGGCGAAAGCCTTGGGCGTTGCCTTCGAAATTCATCATCTCCGTCGCGACTTGGTCGGGGAGCCCCGCCCGAATGTGGGTGCCCATTTCGGTGCTGTGGAACCAGTCGGAGATGACTTCTTCGCCGTGGTGACCGAACGGTAAATTTCCGAGGTCGTGGAGGAGCGCGGCAGCCTGAACGATGTGGCTGATGGTGTGGCCGGTGATGTCGCTCGAGGCGAGATGGCGATCGACCACCACGCGCCCGGCCATTGCGCCCAGGGAGCGGGCCACCCGCGAAACTTCGAGGGAGTGGGTGAGACGGCTCCGTACGTAGTCGGTACCGGTTCGGCCATGGACCTGGGTTTTGTCGGCGAGTCGACGGAATGCCGAGCTGAACATGATCCGGTCGATATCGGTTTCGTAGGGACTGCGGTCCGAGGAGATCGGCTCTATATCCGACGAGCCCAGGCGCGTCGGCCGCAGGAGTTGCTCCCAGTCCATCATGGCTTTCGATCCCAGTGAGCCGGGATCTCGCGATCCCGGTATATATCGGACATGTTGTCCGGAGACGGTGGTAGGCCAGAAATTCTTGGCGGTGACGCGACCGACGGGTGGCGATCAGGCGGCCAGCGTTTCGGCGATCCGGGCTTCCAGGTAGGGAGTAGGATCGACGAGGTCGCGGAATCGATTGCGAACCTCGTCCCCGCCGGCGTCGAGGAGGACGTTGTTGAAGTCGCCGATGGAAGCGGGGATCGCGATCCGGACCTTGATCCCGCGGGCAATGAAGATCTCAGCTGCGTCGACCGCGGCGTTGAACCCTTCTCCAGTGGGATCGTTGTCGGCCGCGATGATGAGGCGGCGGACACAGGCGGGCACCCGCGCGCGGCTTAGATTGCCGGACCCGAATGTGACCCAGGTGGGGAGGCCGGTCTCCTGCCAGACGGACAGGCCGGTCGCGGGACCCTCAGCGAGGACCAGCAGGTCCTTGATCTCACCGAGCTGGAAAGCCCCATCCATCAGTTCGCCGTAAGAGCGCTTGGGGAACAGGACGTTCGCGACATTCGGGCCGTTCAGGAGGATCTGTTGGACATAGTGAACCTTCCCGCGGTCCGCTACCGCATAGACGATGGCGCCGGCGCCGTCAGGGAACGCATCGGGCTCGAGGTCGAGCTTTTCCAGCGTGGCTGGGTCTAGGCGTCTGAAGCCGATGCCGAATGCCGGGTAGCACTGGATCCCCCGCCCAAGGTGATAGGCAATGCCCGGTGTGCCGCTGACGTGCCGGCAGCGCGACCAGATGTACCGGGCGGTCCGGATATTTTTCTCGGTCTCGGCCTTCAGCGCGCGATCTTCAGCTGCAGTGTCGATCGGCGGCAGGTCCTCGTGCTTGTTCCCGAGCAGGTCCTTACCGAAGTCGATTGCCGCCGGAAGGTCGATATTCTCGACGTAGCGGATAAGGTCGATCATGTCGCCGAAGTTCGATTGGCCGAACCTGGTCCATTTACCGCGCCGCGGGCCGGAGACGTAAACCCTGAGCGCCCCGTTTGCTCCGAAGCGGTGAAATCTGGCGCCTTTCGCAACCGGTTTCTCTCCGATGATGATCTCGGCATATTTCGCCGGATCCGAGTTTAAGGCTTGCGCGACGGCCTTCGCATTGCTCTGGCGCTGCGGCATGTTGAGGTATCCATTTTGTGATGCCCGTTGGGGGGCTGGGGTTCCGCGCAGGCGAACCCCAGCCCCAAAACGGGCGGCTCGTGCGTTTGGGACTTACTCGTTTCTGGGCCAGTCGATGTGGCGGAGTGTTTGCGCGAAAACATCGAACGCGGCGTTGATTGCCGCTCGTTCAGCGCTCAAGGGGTAGGGGGAAACGCCAAACTGGGTCCAAAAATCCTCGGTGCCTGCGACACCGTGGACCAGATAGTCGGACTGTCGGTTGTTGGCCCGGAGCTTATCGTACAGCCACGCCTCGAAGGCCCGTGCGAACATCTCGATCGGGCGTGCCCAGTATTCGCCGAGATCCATAGCGCTGGTGAGGTAAGAGGTCTTGATCCGAGGCGGCATGATTTCGCCGTCGCGGGTCATTTGAAGCTCCCTGGCGCTGTCGACTCGTTTCGTGCGCAGTTTTTCGAGTTCCCCGGCGATGCGATCGTGGCCGGTTGGATTCGTGATGCCGCCGTCCGGCCCGACGTATCGCGCCTGGCTGGCTTCCCGAGCAGCGATGAGAGCGTCCACGTTTGCCAAGGAGCGTTCGCAGGCGGCGATTTGTTCGTCGTGGGTTTGGAGCCGGTAAAACATTCTGTCCTGAACCAGGGCGATCGCGGCGATCGCCTCGCGGACTGGCCGCGCGAGGTGCGCGATCTTCATGGTTTTGATGTTCCGGCCGGAGATGAAAAACTTTGTGGCGGGGCCATTGCCGGCAGCACGGGAGAGTAATTCGTCGATGGCATGCGCCATCTCGTGTGCCAGCGAGCCCGCGCCCCGGATCTTGGTAAGATTGATGGCCAGGGTGTCGGGCTCAAAATGAGCGGAGGCGTGGCCGGATCCGCGGGCTCCGAAGGCCAGGGCTAGACGGCCGCCAAGGGCCAAGCTTTCGGTGGGAACCTCGAGTGCCCAGGCAAGATCGGCGAAGGCCTCATATCCCAGATTCAGTACGGCTTGACGCTCGGTGTCAGCGAGATAATTGCCGAACTCCACTGCTCGGAACGAAAACGCTTTGAGGTAGTCGCTACCAGCGATCTGTCGCCCGGCAAGAACGTCGTCACCGACGCGCGCGAGGCGGTCCAGGTGCGGTCGGGAGTGAATGCGAGGCTTCGTTGTCGCCGAGCGGGCCGGGGTTGCCTTTTTCTCGGGCCAGGAAGTTGACAGCAACTTGGCCATCTTGGAGCGAATATTGGACAGCCTCAGAACGATCCGGCGGATCTCGTAGGACGCTCTGAAGCCATCCGCTGAGAGGGCGGCGTCTAGTTCGCTATCAAAATTGCGGACACTCGGCGTGACCGTGTAGCACTGGGAGAGCTGGTACATCTGCCAGGACTCTCGGCAGTGCTTCGCGCGCTCTTGGTCGACCGTTACGGTGCGCGTCTCGACCAGGCGCCGAATAGCGCTCACCGTCGCAATATAGAGGGCAGACACGTCTCGGAGCTTGGAACCGGAGCTAGCCGGCAGCATGTCCCGAACGAGCTTAAGGAAGGCGAGGTGTTCGCGGGTCGTGCCGCCCTCTAGTGCCGCCTCATAATTGATCGCGGGCCAGATGTTGTCTTTTGTCGCCGCGAGGTGAAGCTCGGTGTCCGTGATTTCGTCGAGATCGCTGAGGCAGAGGGGCCTGTTGTGCCAAAGGTCCTTTTTCGCTCCCCCGATTTTCTGGCCGACGTCGGTGATTTTCGGCCGCGGCCCAGTTGGGGGCGGGGCGATCGTATTGATGTCTGTGAGGAGAGATAACTGCATAACGGCCTCGCTGATCTTGCGTCGGCCGCGGCCCTTCACCCGACCACCCTAACGGTGTCTGATGAGCTTGGGCCCCGGCGTGCTCCGTAGGGGCACGGCGGGACCCAAGCGGTGGGGCCTCTCACCTTGTTGGATCTTCGTGGTACGCGGCACGAAGCAGGGGGCAATGCCGCGCGCCTGAGCTCCTAGGCGCCGCGAGGGCACCCGCAGCCCCATCTCGCCGGCCAGCGCCTCCCACCTCCTCGTGGAAGATGCAGGATCGTCGCGCAGGTGGGAACGGGGCGCCGTCGTCGATTGTGATCCCGACGTGGCACTGTCGGTGTCAGAGGAGGCGCATGGTTGCCCATATGCCCCTCACGCTATCGCGGAATATTTCTCGATTAGGAGAGCCGCGCTCGCGACTTCTGGCGCGGTCGATATGGGTGGGTCGGAACCTGGGACACTGTCTACTTTTGCTGTGTATCGCGGAGCTTGGCGGTATTCTCGTCGGCTTGGCGCACGAACTCGGTCACGGCCTGCTTCAGAGTCGGGCTATGGCCTTCCTGATAGTCCGGCCACGGAATGAAAGGCTGGGTGGTCAGGTTGCTAAGGGCGATCGAGGTGGGGCAGCGGTAGGTAGAAATCTCGTCGTCGAATCGATAGATCGCCATCCCCGCGCACGGGACACCGCTGTTCTCGATGGCGTCGGCCGCGATTTCGCCTTGATAGCCGGGTCGACCAAAATAGAAGTGATCGGCAGTGGTTCCGACGAGGTAAAGGGACAACAAGGAAAAGATCAGCGCCAGAACCGTTCTGGGGTTCGCGAAATGGTAGGTACGGGCCAGAAAATAGGTCTGCCAGCCAAATGCCACCAGCCAAAGACTCGCCGCTGCGGCGTAGGCTACGACGGACCAGTTTGGCTCAGTGCTACCGACCGCAGTGCTTTGCCGCATTCCCAGCATGAACGCGTAGACGTCGGCGCAGGTGGCGATGGCCGCGATCATCCACGGGCGCAGCTGGGTCATTTCGCTAATGGTGGCATGGCGGTACGCCCAGATTCCGGAGACGAGCAAAAGCAAGGTCGTGATTTGGAGGAACACCATCGGTTTCGTCTCAGCAGGTGGTTCTGTTGGGCGGTGGTCGGCGGGACGTGAGGGGTGGCGCCTAGTCGTGCTAAAAGAGCGGCGGACACCTGTCTTCGGATAAGCCCTGGATGTGCCAAGAGCCGGCCAACCATCCGCCGCCGAAAACCAGAGCGAGGAGCGCAATCAAAAGGATCATTCGGCGCGGTTCCGAAATGATGTCCGATGTGTGCTCAAGAATTCCGTCGAACATTTCGACTTTCCCCACATGTTCTCTGGTGGATCATCCGCGCCAAGCCCTTACTGCGACGCCGGCGATTAAAAGGCCACCCCATAGAAACCAGACACAACGGAGACATTCCGAAACGATCCACTGCGCCTCCCAACCATACCGGCCGCTGGCGCCGCACGCGGACAATAAAGTTAGTAGCGCTAAACAAGACATGACCCGAAAGTCGCTCAAATACCGTATTGTGGCGGTCAATTGGACAGATCCCGCGCCCGCCGCGTCTCGATCAGTTGCCAATCATCGTCGTTCAGGGAAGAAGTGTCCCCGAGCAGCTGCGATAAGCGGGCGCTGACATCTGCCCGTGCGGGCCGAGCATGGAGACGCGCAACAACCGGTGAGGTCCGAGACAGATCGACCGCGAACTTGGCGTCTGCGGCATCTCGGATTTCGAGCACAACCAGTGCCCGGGTAGCTGTAGCTGCCAGGACGGTGTTGTCGATATCGCCGGAGTATTGGCCCCGCAAATCCAAGACGTGGGCCCCGGGAACGACGGAGGATGCAATTCGCCCGATAATGCTTAGGCCTTCCGCAGTATCGTCGGTGGGTCCGGCCAGAATGAAGAGGCCGTGTTCGGCGCCAGACACGGTTTCAGGGCTCATCATGAAATATCTCCTGTCGCTTGAGCGGGAATAGTACTGTGCTCGCCCGCAGCCGCTTGTTAGCGGTTAAAACCGGGACTTTCACCTGGTGCTCAAGTGGACGCGGCCCTAGCCGTCGCGATGGCAGACAGCAGCTCGACGGAACCCATGAACGCGAAAGCCGCGAACCGCTTATCCTTCGTAGCAACGTCGCGCAGTTCGTTCTCCGTCATCGCTTCCCAACCTGGGACGGATCGCACCAGATCAGCCAATTGCGGCCAGTGCCCGGCCGCCACTATTTGCCGTCCCTCGGGGGTTGAGTTAGCCATGAATTTTTCTCCGTTGACGGCGGTCCTTATCGGGACACCCTAAATGTCGGCGTTGAAAGCCCATGCGAGCAACTTGATCGGCCATGGCCGATCAACTGATCCATGTTCGATGATCTCGGGGAAGTTCTCGATCCCGGATGCTACGATTTAGGCCGCCGATCCGGCTGTACTGAGTGGCGGCGTCTGCTCGCGATCCTGGCTCCCATCGTGCTGATCCAGCGCGGCGAGCTTATGATGGAACTCGGGGAGGAATGATTTTTTGACCCAAAGCGAAACGGGCGTGCGGCCGGCCCGGGCTTGCTGAATTTCCGTGATCAGTGCGGGAACTCGGCGCGCCGTGGTGTAGGCGAAAAAGACGTTGCCGAGGAGGAGGAGCAATAGCCCAGTCGGGACGAAGCCATCTGCCTTGAGGATGTCGATCGCGGGGCTGTTGAGGTCGATCATGCCCTGTTGCCATTCGAAGCCGAGTTTCAATGCGCCGGCGCCGATCATGGCACTCATGAGGGTCAGCCACGCATTCAGGCGGTAATAGAGGAACGAGAGGAGAATCCGCTTCCCAGGGACGCGCATGCCGAGGGTTACGACCATGGCCACGACCAGGGTAAGTGGGATCTTGAATGCGGCGGGCATGTTCAGGGCGCCGGCGACAAACTGCGCGAGGAACGTGGCGATCGCGACGGCGAGCAACACTTTCACGGATGTGGCGGCTTTCAGTCGGTCCATCGGTTTACTCCTTCGGTGCTGCATCGCTGGGAATGTGGTCAGGGTGCGGTGGGTAACTCCGGCGCGTCTTTTTCAGCTGCGATCGTCCGTCGAATGTTGAAGGCAAAATGGACAAGCCGGACGATGGTAAGGCCGCAAACTGCGCCCATGACGAACAGAGTTTGGTCGCCCGAAGGATCGTATTGGGTGCCCGGGGCCAAGAATGCGTCGGTGAACGCCTGGATGAATAGGAGCACGCCGGCGCCGGCGAAGCCGCCCCGGATATAGGGCCATGCGGCGCTGGCAACTTGTCTTGCGATCATATTCGGTTCTCGTGTTGAGGATTGATCCTAGACCACCAGTTCGTCGAATCGCTGCCCCTGCCGGCGGAGGTGTCGTTGGAGCGTGGCGAGGCTCTCCTGCTCCAATTGCCTGATCCTTTCGCGTGAAAGGCCAAGGGTGTCACCGACGTCCTGGAGGGACTGGCCGGCCACGCGTCTCAGGTAGACAATTCGCCGTTCCCGCTTGGGGAGCGACATGAGTGCTCTGGCCAAAATTTGGCGACTTGTCGCGCGCCCGCGGACCTCGGTGACGTGTTCTTCCGGGGTTTGATCCAGAGACGGCAGCCGGTCGCCATATTCGACGCCGTCGTCCTCGTCGCCGTGCGAGGTGAGGGCGTTCAGCGAGTCATCGGCCGCGGCTAGTCGATCTTCAACCCGCGCGTAATCCGCTTCGCTGAGACGGAGCTCCTTGGCGAGCTGGATACGCTCTGCCCTGGTAAGCTCGCGGTCGGTCCTCTGCAGGAGCTTGGCTTGGCGTTTTTTCAAGGAAAAGAAGGCGAATTTCATCGTCTCCGGCGGGGTGACGATCGACCAATTCTTGAAGATGTAGGCGCAGATCGCCGCTTTGACCCACGATTTGGCGTAGGTGCCAAAGCGAATTTCTCTGTCGGGATCAAATCTCTCTGCCGCCTTGATGAGCCCGAGAAAAGCCTCTTGTTGAAGGTCCTGGTCGGGCAGTCCATATCCGCGGAATTTTGCGACCATTCCGTCGGCAAGCGGGATGTGCCACATCACGAGTTCATGCAGCGCGTCACGGTCTTGATGGTGCTTCCAGCGGTTTCCGAGCTCGAATTGCCTTTCCTTCGAGAGAAGCTCAATTCGGGTCCCTTGGGAGATGCCGTCGTCACCGCTATCCGAGGTGTCGTCGGTCTCGGGGTCGATGAGGTCGTCTTCTGGGGCTAGCAGACTTTCAAACTGTTCCACGTGCTACTCGGCCGTGCGGCAAAGAGGGTCAGGCAAACTCTATCGGTTACGATCCAAACTATACCGTGGCGGATCTTCGGAGCAACGGTTTTCAAGAGCGGATCGGATTATCTCTACCTAACAGTGCCGTTCTCAGGGCAATAGAGTTGTTTCTAGCGCAAATTCGGACCGACGGGCGGTTCAGGGGCGATCGATTGTTCATCTCGACGGCGCCGGTTGGCGGTGCCGAGGTCGGTCGCTCGTCGGAACGATTGTGGTTTCCAGGGAACGGATCGGTGGCGGCGGAAAGTGTGCCTGTCGAGTTGCGGTTTTGGGGGGGCCTCAACATGTTCGGATTATCGAGGCGGGAGTGTGCCGCTCCGGCAGATACGGGGAGTCGTTCGGATGGGTGAAGCTGTCAATTTCGGGTGCAATCCGCAGGCCTCATTCGGTGTTCAACTCGAGGCCCATGCCTATGCGGCTGCGCGAAGTGGTTACGGCGTCGATGTTTGCCCCTTCGGTCACGGCAGCCCGGAAGAGGCACTATGGATCGACACGTTCAACGAGGTGCGCGAGAACGGGGCGTACTATGATGGCGCCGAGTATTTCCGCCGACACGGGTATCGGCTGAATGCCAACCCGCATTTGATCGGCAGCCCGGACTTCTATGACTGGGACTCCGCACTGAAGGATGGATTGAGGGACGAACTCGTGCATCGCGGAATGATCCCGGCAGAGGTGGAGGCGGTCGACGTTTCTGCGGAGGTTTTCTTCTTGCCGCGCCAGGCGTGAGAGGCGCCTAGTAGCGTCTCGCTGGTTCGTCGAAACAAACACGGGGTCGGCCTTGCCGGCCCTTTTTTGTGCCTGACCGGTTAGCGGTCGCCGCGGTCGGCAGCGCTAGACGCTGATGCCTGTCGATCGCCGCGGCCATTACTTGCCCCAGGAGCCTCGTCGCCCGCTTGCTGCCGGTAAAAACTCGCTGCCTTCTGTTCTGCGGCTTCGAGCCCAGCCTTTTGCATCAGGGCGAAGCGCATCTCGGCCTCAGGGACCGCGATCTGGAGCTTCAGGCCGGTAGGGGTGACGGTTCTGCCGGCAATCACTACGAACAGATCGGTGCCAGCGTTTGGCAGTAGGATTGGCTCGTCCTTCCGCGCCGTGGGGTAAGCGACCGGTCGCTTTTTGCCGTCCATGGTGATGTCGACCACCACGTAGCGCTTTCCGCGGCCGTCAAGAAACTCGACGCGGTGGCTATCACCAATCGTCGCCAGTTTGGCTTGTTTCAGGAGCTCAGGAAGCGATTGGCCAGTGTGGCGGGTCGAACCGGGCTCGAAGTCCTGTCTGGCCGACGGGCCTCGATATGGGTCATCCGCCGGGTGGTGCGGGTGTGGTTCGCCGTGAGGGGTGTTGCCATCGCCTTCAGGATCGTACCTGCCCCAGCTGTCGTCGGGCGGGGCGTCCCAATTCGGAGGCCCGTCATCTTCCTGATGAAGGGTGCGATGGTTCGCGCCAGGTCGGCGGGTGTTGGAACTGGAGTTCGAATGGGGATGGCCGTCGGAGGCGGGAGGCTGGGCGCGATCGGGTCGCCTCTCGGACGCTGGATCGTCGGCTCTCGCCTGTTCGCGCTTTTGTTGGGCCTTGTCGTAAGCGCCCTTGGCGCTCAGGCGATCGGCCTCGAATTTGGCGTCGGAGATCCTGGCCGATCGCAGCGCCTGCCGGTGACTTTCGAGGTCCCGGGCGATGGTTAGCACCGTCGCATCGCGTTGAACGCGCCAGTCGAAGTACGACTCATACTCCGGATGTCGGCCGGTTGCCTTGATCTGCTCCGCGGTGTAGCGGCCGTTTTCTCCAGCAGGTTCGCCGGCGATCGCTACGAAGATACGTCCGGCGTTGTTCCGTGCGTCGACATAGGCTGCAACTCGTTCACTGGGGGTGAGCTCAGAGGCCGCCTCGAAGGCGGCGTCGAACTTCTCAGCGTCCCGTGATTTTGCCATGGAGACGGAGCACCTTCAGCGGCTGCGGTCTTTTTCGACCTTGGGCGCGCGGGTGAACTTTTCGCTGACTCCCTCGACGAGCTTCGCGGAGTCGGCCGGCGTCGGTCCGGCCTTGTTGAATTCGCCGCGCGAGATCTCTTCCCGGAGAGTCATCGTCATCGCGAAAGTCAGGCCGGAATGGATGCGATCGAGAGATTCGCGGCTGTGCCGGAACTGTCGGTTTTCTACGTCCGTGAGCTTGCCGGCCTGCTTCGCCTCCTCGCGTTCCACGTAGGAGGAGCGGTAGTCCCGCATGGCGAGGAGGGTGGCCGGGTTGCTCAGGAGGGCGCTGAGTTCGTGGCTGGCGTGGACTCGCCGTAGTGCGTCCGAGGCGGCTCTCGAGTGCGCCTCTGCTTCTTGCGCGGTCCAAATGGGCTTTGCTGGTTCCATAAACGGAGCA
>Ga0209166_10002675_pt1 | contig 13259 bp, 8 predicted proteins | sample Coa_R1_3_FD_187151 | JGI IMG/M metagenome (GOLD analysis project Ga0209166, IMG submission 187151) | Surface soil microbial communities from Centralia Pennsylvania, which are recovering from an underground coalmine fire - Coalmine... | ecosystem: Environmental > Terrestrial > Soil > Unclassified... | reverse complement strand
CAGCGGCGGGCGCCCGCATTCTCGCTGCGCTCGGGCCTCTCGCTCGACCGCGCCTGGAGGCTGCGCCACAGGAGCAACACCTTCGTGGGCTAAGACGAAAACATGGGCAGCTTGGAAGGAGCATTCGCCCACTCTTATGGGCAAGAGCGCAGCAGCGCCAGCGCAGCCTCATAAGCTTCCTCCACACTGAGCGCCGTCATCGGCGGCAGCGCCGCGCCAGGCGCTGCCGGGCCATGCCAGAGGACACGCGCCTGCGGACCACGCGGCGCCCAGATGGCTGGGTCCGTCGGGCCGAAGAGGGCCAGCGTCGGCGCGCCCAGCATGGCGCTGAGATGGCTGATGCCGGAATCGTTGCCGACAAAAAGCGCGGCGCGGGCCAGCAGCGCGGCAAGCTCCGGCAGCGCCAGCCCAACGACCGGCTGCGCGGCTTCGGTGGGCAGCAGCGCCAGCGTCTGCGGCGCGACCACCCGGTCGGCCACGCCCTCGATCACCAGCACGCGCCAGCCAGCGCTGATGAAGCGCCCGGCCAGCGCCGCAAAACGCTCTGGCTGCCAGCACTTGGAGCGACTGCCGCTCCCCGGATGCACCGCCAGCACGCGAGCGCCTGCCAGACCGCGCCTTGCCCATTCCGCCTCCGCCCAGGCGCTCGCCTCCGCCGATGGCGCGAGCGAGGGCAGGCTGGCAAGAGCCGACGCTGCCGCGCCAATAACCGGCGCGAGCGTTCTCAGGACGTACTCAGCCGCATGGGCGCGCAGACCCTCCGGCGGGCGACCAGGGGCGCTCACTATCGTGGAGATGCCCAGAGCGCGCAAGCTGCGCTCCGCCAGGCCATTGCTGTCACGCAGCCATAGGACGGCCAGCCGTGCCCCGGCCAGCGTTTGGCGCGCCTCAGGCGAGCGAATGCCCTCGGCGGTAAAGAGTTCGGCCCAGCAGAGGTTATCAAAAGGCACAACCTCATCGGCTAGCCCGGCGTCGCGGGCCAGCGCCAGCGCGGGCGCGTTGCCAATCGCCCCCAGCCACACCCCCGAAAACACACTCCGCAAGGCCGCCAGCGCCGGAAAGGTCAGCAGCGTATCGCCCAGCGCGCCAGGGCGAAAGACGATGATCTTCTCCATCAGTGTGCCCTCCAGCACTGGCATTACAGCGCCCATCTTGATTACTATTAATTAGAAGAGGAGAAACTACAAACCACCTATGCAGGAACGCAATGGCAACCAGACGCAAGAAACCTGCCAGGAGCAGCGCTGCTGGCGCTCCAGAAAGGTGCAAGCATGAGTGAGACCACCCCTCCCGACGCCGGACAAGCCCCGGCTTCGGGGAAGCATACGCCACAGAGAGCGAAAACGCCCCTTCAGAAGTGGGCTGACCTTGTTGACGATCAAATCCGCGCGGCCCAGGAACGCGGCGACTTCAATAACCTGCCTGGCGTGGGCAAACCGCTGAACCTGGATGAGAACCCCTACGCGGGTGATCGCGCCCTGGCCTTTCACTTGCTCAAGCAAAATGACCTCCTGCCGCGCGAACTCGACATCGGGCAGGAGGTAGACAGTGAGTTGGCGGGGGCCGAAAAGGTGCTGGCGGAATTGCGCAGGCAGCGCGATTGGCTGCTCAATCAGCGCGGCCCTGGCAGAGAGCGGGCACGCAAAGCCTATGCCCGGCTGCGCGAGGAATACGCCGCGCGCTATGAGGCGGCGCTGCGCCAGGCGCGCAGCAAGATGCTGACGCTGAACATCATTGCGCCTTCCACTATGCACCGCCCGTTGATCGATGTGGAGACGCAGATGCGCGCCTTCCAGAAAGAGTTCCCGCCTGTGTGATCCCTGTAGCGCCGCCTTCCAGGCGGCGCTACAGGGGGCAACCCCACTTTTCCGCCTGCTGCGCCGCGATTGACGATACGCCTGATGCCTGCATATACTCTGAGGCAGGAATATGCAAGCCAACATTTTCAGAAGGGATGAACGACGATGTTTATGCTCAATGACGAGCAGCGCGAGATTCAAGCGTTAGTCCGGCGTTTCGCGCAGAACGAAGTGGCGCCCCACGCCGAGGAGTGGGACGAGCGCGCCTATTTCCCCCGCGAGCTTTTCCCCAAGATGGCCGATCTGGGTCTGGCCGGAATGCTCGTGCCAGAAGAGGTCGGCGGCGCGAACCTGGGCCGCCTGATGGCCGCCATTGTCTTCGAGCAACTGGCGGGCGCCGACCTGGCGACGGCGGTCTGGCTCTCCGTGCATAATATGGTCACGAGCCTGATCCATCGCTATGGCAATGACGAGCAGCACAAGCGCTGGGTGGCGCCGATGGCGGCGGGCAAACTGCTGGGGGCGTTCTCACTGAGCGAGGCCGGCTCTGGCTCCGACGCCGCCGCGCTGACCACCAGCGCACGGCGCGAGGGCGAGAGCTATATCGTCAACGGGACGAAGCTGTGGGTCACAAGCGCCGGGGTGGCAGATGTCTACGCTGTGATGGTCAAGACTAACCCGGCGGCGGGGGCGCGCGGCATCACCTGCCTGATCGTCGAGAAAGAGACGCCGGGCTTCAGCTACGGCAAGCTGGAGCGGAAGATGGGGCTGCACTCCTCGCCCACACGCGAACTGCTCTTCGAGAACTGCCGCGTGCCCGTCGCCAACCGGCTGGGCCAGGAGGGCCAGGGCTTCAAGATCGCGCTCTCGTCGCTGGATGGCGGACGCATCAATATTGGCGCGTCGGCCACCGGGCTAGCGAGCGCGGCGCTGGAGGTTGCCACGCGCTACGCCCAGGAGCGCAGACAATTTGGCCGGGCGATTGGCGCGTTTCAGGGCATTCAATTCTTGCTGGCCGATATGGCGATGAAGGTCGAGGCAGCCCGGCTGATGGTCTATCAGGCGGGCGCCAGAGCCGACGCGGGCGATCCCATGCTGACCTACTACGCCGCGATGGCAAAGTGCTTCGCCACCGACGCGGCCATGCAGGTGGCAACCGACGCCGTGCAGGCGCTGGGCGGCGCGGGCTATGTGCATGACTGGCCCGTCGAGCGCTACATGCGCGATGTCAAGGCGACGCAAATCTTTGAGGGCGCCAATCAAATTCAGCGCGTGGTGATCGCCCGGCAGATGCTAGGCCAGATCGCCACCGAAGGCATGCGCTAGCAGCGAGCAGTATGACATCCCAGTACTTAGGTAGCCAGAATCCAGAGGAGATCGCCCGGCTGGCGGCGCAGCAGCCCGGCGTGGAGGACGCGCTGCGCCAGGCGCTGGCGCGCTGCGCCTTGCCGCCCAGAGCGCGCGTGCTGGAGCCAGGCTGCGGCACGGGCATCCTCACCTGCGCGCTGGCAGCGGCGCTGCCGGACGCGCAGATCACCGCCATTGATCTAGACGAGCGCCTGCTGGCCGAGGCGCGCAGGCGCTGCCCGTTGCCCCGCGTGCGTTTCGAGCGCCAGGACGCTGCCGCGCTGCCCTATCCCGCGCGCTCATTCGACCTCGCCATCTGCCGCTACGTCCTGATGCACCAGGAAGCGCCGCTGGCCGTCGTTGGCGAGATGCACCGCGTCGTCGCCCTGGGCGGCTATGCCATTGCGTTTGAGCCGGATTGGGGCGCGCGGGCGGTCTATCCGCCCAACGCGGGCGAGGCGCGGCTGGTGGAGCTTGCCGTTGCGGCGCGGCGCTATGGCTGGCCGGATGTGCTGATCGGGCGCAAGCTCTTCGCCCTCTTCCGCCAGGCGGGCTTCTTGCCGGTACACATCCTGGCCTCGGCCATCTGCCAGACGGCAGACGATGTGCAGGCCGCCCAGGCGGCTGGCCGCGCGATGAGCAATCTGGCGCAACTGATGCAGCCGAGCCGGAGCTTCTTCCTGGAGCATCTCTTGATTACAGCCGAGGAATACGACGCGGCGCTGCATCAGATGGCGCAGGCGCCGCGTGACCGCGACTATCTGCTCGCCAGCATGGAGTTGACGGCCATCGGCGAGAAGAGCCTGCCGCCGCTGACGAGCGAATGAGACCGCATCCTGTTGAACAGCGACGCACACTTGTAGCGCAGCCCTCCAGGCGGCAAATCGTTGGGCTGCTGGAACGCTGGCGGGCTGGGGCGCACGCACGCGCACGCGCCGCACCCCCCCACTCCTTTCGCCAGGGATGTCGGCGCTACAGGTGGCTTTCGATTGTAGCGTCGGCATCCCTGCCTGCCACCGGCAGCGAACGGTGGGCGGCGCACTGACGCGCCAGCACGGTGGCTGGCGCTACAAGCAACAGCGACGATTCAACAAGATAGGATATAACACGCGCCAACCGCAGCATGCGACTGGCGCGTGGAATGCCTCGCGCTCAAGGCATCCTTTCCCGAAAGAGACCGGGATACGCCTTGATGGAATAGCCCTTGATAGTGACCACCCAGATAGTTTGCTGACCACCAGCCAAGGTCACGAGGGCCGACTGGATCGGGGCCGAGATGTTCGGCCCCACCTGATGCCAGGAAGCATCACCAATTTGCACGCGCTGCACCGCCTTTCCATCCTGGCTCCTTCTTGAGCGCCTCTCAGCGCCGAGTGGATGTCATCCATACAACAAGACAGAGCGAGAGCGGCAAAGTGTTTGTCCAACGCACGATCCGCGCAAAAGAACGCAGGCGTCCTTCCCCGCTAGTAGCACTATCGGGCTAGTCAGGCAAGCAGCGTGATGATGCACAACGGGGCACAGGCGCACCGCTCCTATCACTCCAGTAGCCGCTCTGGAGCGAGTGGCGGCAAAGTTCTTGCGGAAGGGAGAGCCACAGGCGTCTGCCCAGGGGATTGCAAAGGCTAAACAAGCATGTTACAATCATCACTGTACCCTGGTCGGGATAAAGATGTTGTAGCCTGACTGCTCCTGAACGATGCCGCTTTCTTTGATAGCATGCGCCTGCCTTGTATCACTCAGAGGATAGAGCGCTCGTGCAGGATCAGGCGTACAGACGCTCGCTTGCAGATCATCCCCCAGATGATGATCGCTACCCTGCCCAGGCTGACACAGATAGATGACGGAATTTATTCAGTGCGGAGGTGAGAACATGGCCCTTGATGATTATTTGGAAGCAGAAGTAGGCGTGGCCGTCGCAGCGACGGCAGCACTCTTTTCGCCCAAAGTACGCCATTTGTTGCGGCGGGGCACAGTGTATGGCGTGGCGGGCGCGCTGATGGTTGGTGACGCTGTGACCGAGTTAGCCAAAGGCGTTGGGCGCGGCGCGCAGCAGGCGGCTGCGGCGGCAAGACAGTCAGGGCAGGCAGCCACGAAAGCGGCCACCCAGACAGCACAGACCGCGAAAACATCAGCCAAGCGTGGGGCACAGACGACGGCAGAAGTGATGACAACTGCCGGACCGACGACGACGGCATCCGCAAACCGCACTGACGCGGACGCGCTGGCCGCAGCGGCGCGAACGGTCCAAGACCCTGCCGCTGGCGCTCACCACGCCCACCCTGATACCAGGGGAACACACAAAGGATAGAGGGGGCAACCAGATGAGCGAAGCGCCAAACAGCAACCTGAATGGCAGAACAGCAGACGACGCGGCAATGGTGCGCGCAGAAGAACTGGTTGATCGCCTGGGCGAGCAGCTTGGTCGTCTTCTCTCCACCAGCGGGCGCCAGCTTCGCAAAGCGGCAGCGCGCGCGCGTGAGGAAGCAGAAGACATCTGGGCAGAAGCGCAGGCCATCCGGCGCAGAGAAGGGTGAGCGTGGGCAGCAGGCAACCTCGCCACGCTGCGTATGGCCGCTGTTCGCAGCACAGCCACCAGCAAACGATTACGGGGCGTTGATCCGCGCCCCGTATTTCTTCTCATCACAACTCCATCAGGTTGTGTCGGCCCAGCGAATGCCGATCATGCTGCGCGCCAGCGAGCGATACAGCATGAGATAGACTGATTCCCTGGTGAGGATAGAGCAACTCATGAGCGCAGTCATTGCGGAAGAACCCCGCCTGGTTCATAGCATGCCAGGCCGGATACGAGTACAGTTGCCGGGGTGGTCGGGGCAGGCAAAGCAGCAGCTAGAAGCGCGGCTTCGCCAGATGCCGGGCATCCGCAGCGCTCAGGCCAACGCTCTGACCGGCAATGCGCTGATCCAGTTTGACCCGGCAGTGGCGGACCCGCAAGCAATTTTGACGGCGATACGCACACTCGACGTAGACGCTGCTCCCAGCGGCAGTGAAGGCGCGAACGCTGATCGCGGGCAGGCAGCGCCCTCGCTGCCGCACGCGCCCTACGCCCCGCATGTTATGCACGAACGTCAGGGGGACACCCGCCGCGCGCGGGTCGCCATGCGTGGCCTGGACCGCGACCCAGACCTGGCGCGCCGCGTGGTTGAGCGTCTGGAGCAGAGGCCCGGCGTGCGGGCACACGCCAGCGCCCTTACCGGGCGGGTACTGGTTGAGTTCACAGAGCATGAGGTCGATCTCGAAGACCTGATCTCGCAGATCAGCGGGATGGAACTGCCCGACCTGCCCGGTGAAACCAATCCAGAGCATCCGCTCGACCCCGCCCCGCTCATTCAGAGCGCCAGCCGCACGATTGGCGCCGGCCTGGGTCTGGGGATTCTGGCGACACGGCGCGCCTTTGGCATTCAGCAGCCGGTCATTCCTGGTTTTGGCGCGGTCAGCGCCGTCATTGGCCTGGTCCAAAGCATCCCCTTCGTTCGCAATAGTTTACGACAACTGTTGGGGCGGAACGTAGCTGATCTGGCCCTGAGCGCGCCAGGCATTCTCACGCTGACGCTCTCCAGCAATCCACTGGGGCTGGCGCTGACGGCTGCGGAAGCCGTTCGGATTCTTACCGAAGTCATGCAACGCCGCTCCTCCTGGCGGCAACATGAGGAGCGCATGCGACAGGCATCCTCAGCGCGACCAGGCGCGCACATCCGCCTGGAGTCTGGCGAGCGCACGCCGCAAGCGGCCAAAGTTCTTGAAGGGGCGGGAACAGCCACCGGGCGCGATGGCTTGCCTGTGGCCGCCGCGCCTGGCGAGACGATTCCAGTGGGCGCGCAGGTCTTCGGTGGCCCCTTTGTCCTGGAGTTGCAGGCAGGTGAGGCGTTCAAGCCTGAGCCACGCCCGGCGCCAGTCGCAAAATCGCTCTATGATCGCTATCTCCAGATACAGGGACCCTTCGCCCTGGCCTACGCGGCAGCCACCGCCGTAATTACCCGCTCACCCACCCGAACCCTGGCAGCGTTGTTATTGGTGAATCCACGCCCCGCCCTGGTTGGGCTGGACGGCGCAGAGATCAGCGCTTCCGCGCGCGCCATGCGCGCGGGCGCTACCGTTGTGGGCACGCGGCAAAATCGGACGATTCGTCTGCCCAATCTGCTGCTGATCGATGGGCCGCGCGTGCTGACCGAGGGGTTTGAATTGACGAGCGCGCTCCCACTCAATGATGCCTGGGAGACTGCCGAGGCGCTGAGCTTCGCGGCAGGCATTGCGGCGGCGGCTGGCGCGCCCTGGGGCGGCGTCTTCCCGGCGGCTGGCCGCACTCAGGCGAGCGACGGAGCCTTCGATGGTCGAGTAGCGAGCGCGTCGATTGGCGGGATCAGGTACTCGCTGGGTCCGGTCGGCGAGCGAGACACGCTTCTATCGGCGCAGCGCCTGCGCTATCGTGGTGATTACCTGCTGGCGCTGCGCAGCGAGCGCGAGCAGGGACCGCTGGCGCTGCTCGCGCTGCGTCCCAAATTGGCAGCAGGCGTCACAGAACTGGTCCATACCTGCCGTCGTCACGGAGTCGAGTTGGCTCTGCTCAGCGTTGGCAATCCCATCACTGCCCAGAACATTGCGCGCCGCGCAGATATTCCCCTCATCTCCACCGAGAATACCGTCGAGGAGATTCGGGGCAGGCAGACCGAGGGCGCGCTGGTGGCCTTTATCTCTGATAACGCGCATGCGGCGGCGGCCTTTGCGACCTGCGATCTGGGCATTGGCGTCACCGATGAGCGCAGCCACTTCGAGGCCCGCGCTGACCTCCTGGCTCCAGACCTGGGCGCCGTCGCCGCGATCATTGAAGCGGGCGCCGGACGCGATCACGCCGTTCGAGATTCGGTGCTGTTCTCGGTGCTGTCAAATGGCATCGGCGCTGTCTGGGGCTTCCAGGGCGCGCCAGGGCTGGAGGTCGCCTCCCGCTCAGCCATCATTGCCTCGTTGGCCGCGCTGGGGGATGGCTGGCTGCGCCTGCGGGGCGGGGAGCGCCCAAGGCCGATCTCGGCGCGCATTATCGACGCGCGCCCGGAGCGCTGGGGGCGCCGGAGCGTGGACAGCGTCCTGCACGCGCTCAACACCACTGAAGAGGGCCTCACCAGTGCGCAGGCCATCGAGCGACGCCAGGCCGCGCCGCTGCCCGCCATACATCACACGCTGCGCAATGAGATCCTCGATCAGTTGCGCTCTCCTCTGACCGCCGTGCTGGCCGCAGGCGCGGGCGTCTCACTTTTGCTGGGCGCCATTGCTGACATCGGCATCATCGGCGCCACCATCGCCGCCAATGTTGGCGTTGGTGTCTGGCAGGCGCATCGGGCCGGTCAGGTGGCCGAGGCGCTGGAGCGGATGGGAACACCCGTTGCGCATGTGCTGCGCGATGGGGAGGCTGTGACCATTCCGGCAAACGAACTGGTCCCAGGGGATGTGCTGCTGCTCTCCACTGGAGACCGCGTGCCCGCCGACGCCCGCGTACTGAGCGCGCAGGGGCTAGAGATCGACGAGGCCGCGCTGACCGGCGAATCCCTGCCAGTCGCCAAAGGCGTCAGCGAAGGCGCCGTCGCCAGCCATATTGTGCTGGAGGGCAGCGATGTCACCTCCGGTAGTGGGCGCGCTGTCGTCGTGGCTGTTGGGCGGCAGACCCTCATGGGCGCGACGACGGCGGCGCTGGCGCTGGACGAAAACAAGGCAAGTCCCCTGGGCGCCCGCCTGAGCCGATTGCTCAGTCAGACCCTCCCGCTGGCGGCGATTGGGGGGGGCATCGTCGTCGCTTCGGGCTTCCTGCGCACCGGCCAGTTGCTACCGCAACTGGCGGTTGGAGCCACCATCGCTGTGGCCGCTGTGCCGGAGGGTCTGCCCTTGCTCGCCAGCGTGGGTGAAGCCGCTGTGGCCCGGCGACTCTCTGGCAGGCACGCGCTGGTGCGCCGGCTCTCGGCAGTCGAGGCGCTGGGGCGCGTCGATGTGGCCTGCACCGATAAGACCGGGACGCTGACCGAAGGGCGGCTGGCGTTGAGCCTGGTAGCCAGCCTGGATGCGGAGGCGCATCCCTCCACAGAACTTTCCGCCAGTCTGCGCCACATATTGTTGACCGCTAGCCTTGCCAGCCCCCACCCGGAGGCTGGGGACGCGGCGGCGCACCCTACGGATGTAGCCGTCACGCAGGGCGCCGAGGAGGTCGGGCTGGGCGCAGAAGTGCGCGCTGAGCGCGAAGCAGAATCGCCATTCGATCCCGTGCGCTCTTTCCACGCGGCGCTGGTCCAGGGGCGTCTGTGCGTCAAGGGCGCGCCAGAGACGCTGGCCCTCCGCTGCACGCGCCTGCTCCGACAAGGGGAGGAGCAAACATTGGATGAGGCTGGCCGCCGCAACTTGCTGGTAGACGCTCAACGCCTGGCCGAGCGCGGCTTGCGGGTGCTGATGGTCGCTGAAGGCACGCCAGAGACACCAGTCGAGGATCCGCAAGGGCTGGTGGCGCTCGGCTTTGTGGGCATCAGCGATCCGCTGCGGTCCTCGGTGTTTGCTGCCGTGCGGCGCTGCCAGGAGGCCGGGGTGCGTGTCATCATGATTACCGGCGATCATCCCGCGACAGCGCGCAGCATCGCCCGCGAGGCGGGCATCCTGAGCAGGGATGAGGAACTGCTCACCGCCACCGAACTTGCCGAACTCCAGAATGGTGAGCTTGACGCGCGGCTGGCGCAGGCGACCGTCATTGCGCGGGCCACCCCGCTGGATAAGCTGCGCATCGTCGAGAGTCTCCAGCGCCAGAGACACACGGTCGCCATGACCGGGGATGGCGTGAATGACGCGCCCGCCTTGCGCTTGGCCGATGTGGGCGTAGCGATAGGCCGGGGCGGGACGGAAGTCGCCCGCCAGACCGCCGATGTCGTGCTGGCCGACGACGACTTCTCCACGCTGGTTGAGGCGCTGGTCGAGGGACGCGGCTTCTGGCAGAATATCCGGCGCTCGCTCGGCCTGCTGCTGGGCGGCAATCTGGGCGAACTGGGGCTGATGGTGGGGGCCAGCGTCATTGGACTGACCGCCCCACTCACCGCGCGCCAGATTCTGGCCGTCAATATCGTCACCGATGTGCTGCCTGGGCTGGCGGTGGCGCTTCAGCAACCGGAGCATCGTAACCTGGCTTCACTGGCCCGCGAGGGAACCACCGCGCTGGATACCGCGCTGCGCAATGATGTGCTGCGCCGGGGGCTGGCGACAGCAGCCCCCGCGCTCGCCGCCTACTTTATCTCGCTCGGTTCCGCCACGCTGCCCCAGGCGCAGACAGTGGCTTTCGCCAGCGTGGTCGCCAACCAGCTTGCGCAGACGCTGGATGCTGGCTGGGTTGAAGGCAGCCTGACCCCCTCGGTGGCAGGCGCAGTGGGCGGATCGGCAGGTCTGCTGGTAGGCGCCATGTTGTTTCCGCCCTTGCGCAGCTTCCTCAACCTGGCCGTGCCGACGCCCCTTGGCTGGGCGCTGATCGGCGCGGGCGCGCTGGTCGCCCCGGCGCTGGGTCGTTTCCTGCCCACACGCGGGTTCGCCCGCCCGGCGCAACCTCAACTGCCCGCCCCGCCGCCGCGCCCGCTCTTGCCCGCCAGAGCCAGCGTCTGATCTACGCCGCTCTGCGCCTGGAGCTTCCAGGCTGGAAGCTCCAGGCCACTGCTGGCATGCCAGCGCCGCCGCAAGCTGCCCAACGATCAGCGTCAGCGGCGCTGTGCGAATGGCGCCAGCCACAATCGCCGAGACCCACACTCACTGGCAGCAGAAGAAGCGCGTGACGAGTTCTTGCCCGTATGGTCGCGCGCCACATTCCCGGCACAATAATTGCTACTCCACTGGCCGGAGCAGGCAGACAACTCAGTCTATCCCCCTAGAGGGGTCGAGAATATAGTGGATGTGTTACCGGGAGAAAGAGAGGCAGACATGCGCCCACAAGAAGACCCCATCGCTCCGCCCCATCCCGCATCAGCGTATGCAGCCGGGCACGCCTATACACAGCGACCGGGCTATACAGCAACCAGTGTGGCGCCTGACTCTTCATTGCGCGGGGCCTATCGATCTGGGCCAGCCTTCAGCGACGACGAAGCCGACGACGACCCCCTGGGTGATTGGAGCGCGCCAGGGCGCCAGGATGCGCATATCAGCGCCATTCTGCGCTGGATGTCGCTAGGGCACCTCTGCCTGGGGCTGGCGCTGGCGTTAGGCGGCGTCATTATGGAAGTCGCGCTGCATCAACCGACATTCTTTGGCCTGGCAGCCAGTGGCGGCATGCTCAGCGCCTGCGGTTTGATTACCCTGTTGGCCGCCAATCGCCAGCGCGCCGGTCACTCGCCCCTGGCATTCTACCTGCTGCCCTATGCCGACTTCGCCATTGTGGGCCTCTGGCTGCTCCTGTTTGGTGTCACCGGGCCAATCATCTTGTTCTATGCCTACGTGGTGGTGAGCGCCGCGCTCCTGCTGGGCAGTCGCCATGCCATCGCCCTGGCGGGCATCTCCTGCGCCACCATCCTCACCATCAGCCTGGGGCAGTTCCAGGATCAGGCCACCCCTGCTATTATCCTCCCTGGAGGAGCTGAGACGCTCTTCACCATTGTATTCACCACGCTCGGCCTGGGATTGATTGTCTATGTTGCCTGGCTCTTCAGCACCAACCTTGATCGCTTCATCGCGGAAACCAATCGACAGAACAGCGAACTGGTGAGCGCGCGCGCCCAGGTGGCCGCACAAGAGCGCGCGCTGCGCGTCGAGTTGGAGACGCTGAGCGACACGTATGTGCGCTTCATGGGAGGTGAAGCCCATACACGCGCGCCCGTTTCTAACGGACCGCTGGCGCTGGCCGCACATCTGCTCAATACGATGCTGGAACAGATGGAGCAGTTGATGCGCATCTCAGCCACACGCGCGCGTATGGAAGAGCGGATAGGTGAACTGACCCAGGCGCTGGAGCGCCTGAGCAACGGAGACCCCAATGCGCTTCAGGCATTGAGCAGCCCCAGCGGCACCTCGCTGGACGCCATGACGCTGGGGCTGGCGCGGACTGGTCGCCAGATTATCATGCTTCAACAGATGCTTCAGCGGACCGGGGCCGGATACGCGGCAGTGCTGGGCGTGGCCTCCGACCTGGCCTTGCTGCGCCAGACCTTAAACAATACCAACAGCGTCATGCACGATCTGCACACCCGCTCCGCCCAGAGCGCCGTCCACCTGCGCGCGCTTCTAGAGAGCGAGACGGCGCGCATCGAGGGCTTTCACAGCGAGCGCCCATTCCTGCGCGAGATGGAACTGCGCGCCCGCCAGCAAAGCGCCGGATTGGAGATGCTCCAGGCGCGACTCGATCATATTGGCGCGCAGCTTGAGGCAGCCGAGACCGAATCGCGGCGCATCGCCGAAAGCATCGATCAGATCACGAAAGCGCCTCGACTGTTGCGCGCAGGCCAGCCCAGCGCCACCCCGCCAGAGCATCCGGCGTCCTCTGCTCAAACTCGCCCCACCAGCGGCCCACTGCGAGCCGCAGACACCGCCGCAGCGCTTCCTCCCCAATATCGCCCGCCCAGTGGGCCACTCCACCCATCCAGTGGGCCGTTCCACTCGCCCGATACCGCTGCGCCGCTTCCTGCGGCGCCTCTCCCGCTCAGCGGTTCACTCCGCCCGCCCGATGCGGCTGCGCCGACTCCCACGCTCTCGCGCCCGCTCAGCGGGCCAATCCGCGCGTCCGACGCAGCCCCATTGCCCCGCCGCTTCACCGGCCCGCTGACGAACTCAGGACGCCTGAACCCCTGGCAAACGGGGCGCTCAGAAGACGAGGCAAACAGCACGCGCCACTAAGGCAGGAGCGTACGCAATGCGTACGCTCCTGCCTTAGTGGCGCGTGGTCGCTGCATTGCAGGCAGCGGCCTCCAACTAGAAATTGCTCTGGCCGCCTGCGCGCTGCGCGCCCTCCGGGGTCGGCGGGTGATACGTCATTGATTGAATGCCAATGCGCCCCGGCCCGGTAAAACGGTTCAGCGTAATCGACGCGCCCGCCGCCAGATTGCCCAACGCGCCCAAAAAGCCGCCGCGCGTGGAACTGGCGATGGAGGTCGTGGT
>Ga0209166_10002673_pt1 | contig 13264 bp, 10 predicted proteins | sample Coa_R1_3_FD_187151 | JGI IMG/M metagenome (GOLD analysis project Ga0209166, IMG submission 187151) | Surface soil microbial communities from Centralia Pennsylvania, which are recovering from an underground coalmine fire - Coalmine... | ecosystem: Environmental > Terrestrial > Soil >... | reverse complement strand
TTCTATCAGGAAGTGCTCGCCGATTTTATTGTGGAAGGACATTTTGCCCGTCATATCCGCCGCATGCGCATGCTCTATGGCGAGTTCCGGAAGGAGCTAGTGGATCACATTAACCAGCAACTCAGGGAGAAAGTCGAAGTCCTCGGAGATGAGGCGGGCATGCATTTGACCATCGCGTTGAAAAATGGACGATCTGACCTGGAAATTTCAGAGCGCGCCGCACGCCTCGATCTGTCTCTATGGCCGTTGTCTCCTTCTTATTTGGGCACCCGTCGTAATGGCTTCATCCTGGGCTACGGCGGCACCACGATCGAGGAAATTCCAAACGCGGTCCGCAAGATTCGTACCCTTTTAAAGTAAGCAGTGACGAAAGGGCGGTGGTCATGAGCAAAACGCGCAAGTGGATATTGCCCAAACACACATCGAAACAGGAATATTTCCTTTACGGCAACTGCCGGTTCTGATCTCCGAGAGTCTAGGCTTGTCACGCAATCCCATGGAGAAAGTCATCCGCCAAGGTCCGGTAATTTCGTTGTGGTCGACGTAAGTTAGCCCTCTGGGCAGGACAATTTCTATGGAGAGCCTCAGCAGGCGAGCGTTCCTGGAAATGGCGGTTGCAATGGGAGCGACCGCCGCATGGGGAAAATCCTTTGCCACTCGCTCCGACATTTCCTGGCACGAGCGCCGGGATTGTTTTCCAGAGGGTGTAGCCTCCGGCGATCCAGACAGCCACAGTGTACTGCTGTGGACACGGCGCCCTCCGAACGACGGCAAGACTACAGACAAGTTAATTGTCGAAGTCGCCGAGGATGATGCTTTCTCCCGGACCGTCGCTACCGCCGATGCGCCGATTTCAGAGACATCCGACTGGACCTGTCGCGTGCTGGTCGGCGGACTCAAGCCAGCCCGGGTGTACTGGTACCGCTTCACCGACCGTGCGGCCAACGGCAGCCGCATCGGCCGAACTATCACGGCCCCCGCCGACAACGATTCCCGGCCGGTGCGTTTCGCCTTCGTTAGTTGCCAGAACGCCAATCAGGGCGCACAGAACGCTTACCGGCGCATGATCTTTGAAGACGAGCGCGCCCCAGAGCAAGATCGTCTCGGGTTCGTGCTGCACCTGGGCGATTTCATCTATGAAATCGTCTGGTATCCCGAAGACCGTCCGCAAGGAATGTACGACCGTCGCTTGCGAGATATTGTCCGCTATGCGCACGGCGAAAAAATCCGGGACTTTCATATTCCCACTGATATCGGAGATTACCGCGCCATCTACCGCAACTACCTGCACGATCCCGACCTGCAAGATGCTCGCGCCCGCTGGCCTTTCGTCTGCATGTGGGACAACCACGAATATAGTTGGCAAGGATGGCAAGGCCTGCAACGCTTCGGCGGCGTCGACCGTCCTGCTCAGACACGCAAGGTAGCCGCAAATCAGGCATTTTTCGAATATCAACCGGCGCGATTGTTCAAGCCGAGCGGAAAGTCTCTCAACCAGTTCGATCCTCCGCGAGTCAGTGACGCACCAATCACGCATTTTGACGAGCACGGACTCGGCCAGGAACCAAACAATCTCACCGCGATTCACAGCCTGCGTGGCTACCGGGCGCTGCGCTGGGGACGCAACGTCGAACTCATCATCACCGACCAGCGCAGTTACCGCTCCGAAGAGCCGACCTCTCAGGCGGAAGCTCAGGCTTTTATGAGCGACGACTTTCCCGGATTCGTGCCCCAGGAAGTGCTCGATATCCTGGATGCGGGACGCGCTTACGACGGCGGACATCCGCCGGCGACAATTACGTACGGCGCTCGCGAGGTTCCGAATTTCCGAAAGGACCGGCCGCCGACGACCCTGTTGGGCGCTGAGCAGAAAGCGTGGTTCTTCGATCGGCTGAAGAATTCCAAGGCCACGTGGAAGATTTGGGGCGACACCGTCGCCACGCTCGACATGCGCGCCGATCCCCAGAATCTGCCTGCGGGAATCACGACGCTCTGGCCGGGCGCGGGATATGCAGGGTTTGACGCCAGTTCCGGCGCGGGCGATCACAGCACTGCGTACGTGGAACGCGCAGAGATTTACGATTTCGTTCGCGACCACGGCATCGCAGGTTTCGCGACCGTTGCCGGCGACCGACATAGTTTCTGGGCTGGACTCGCCGCCAAAGCGCTTCCTCCCAAGCCATTTGAGCCTGTGGGCATCGCCTTCGTCACGGGATCAATTTCAGCACCCGGCATGGTCGAAGCTCTCGAATATGCCCTCCCCAAAAATCACCCGCTTCGATCGCTGTACGTTGGCCAAGCGCCGATTGATACGCCCCCTCAGCCCACCATGAACCTATTACTTCGACACGGAGTCAGATCGTGTCTTGAGCATGCGAAAAGCGGCGACATCAAAAAGGCGCGTGCTTTATCGAATGCCGACCTGTCCCCGCATATCTCATTTGTGGATATGGGCGGACATGGTTATGCGGTCGTTCGCGTCACATCCGACATGCTGGAAACAGAGTTCGTGTGCATTCCTCGTCCGCTCGAACGGAGTGACCGCGGCGATGGAGGTCCCCTCCTATATCGCACCAGACATCGAGCCAGCCTCTGGCGCAAAGGGGGAAGGCCGAAACTCGATTTGCAGATTGTCGAAGGCGATCCCCGATTCTCTATCTAGCAGATGCTGGCCGACGAGAGTTCTTGGATCTAAAAGAACAGCTTTAGCCCGTATTCGCACCGCAAGGAATCCTGAGCCATTCGTCACGTCCCCCACGAAACTGGTCCTAGCCTGCAAAATAACCGGGCGATTGACTTGCTGAACCCGGCAACTTAACATGCAGTCGGTCCGGGAGCACCTCATACCCGCGTCAGGGTTTCAACGAAAATGCATCTGTCCATGCGTATACGGGCCGGCAAAATGGTAGGCCAGCCGTCTGCAGAGTTGCTATTTCGAGCATGTGTGGGATTGATCCCGTTTTTGCTTTGCCTGGCGTGTCTGCCTGGGAACGCAGCGGCATTACCTGTCGAGCCCCAAAACCGGATCGTTGCGATAGGCGACATTCACGGAGAATTTGATGATTTCTGCCGTATTCTCAGGCACACCCACCTTATAGATGAACAAAATCACTGGATCGGCGGAAACACTACGTTGGTGCAAACCGGGGACGTCATCGATCGCGGGCCCGAGGGACGCGAAGCCATGGACCTCTTAATGGCGCTCGAGACAGAAGCGGGGAAAGCCGGCGGACGCGTGATACCCTTACTCGGCAATCACGAGGTCATGAATCTACTCGGGGACCTGCGTTATGTCACCCCGCCGAACTATGCCGCCTTCGCGGACAACGATTCCGAAAAGCGGCGTCAGGCGGCCTATCGGGAATACTCGGCGTGGCTCGCCAGCCACTCAAAATCGCTGGCTGCGGTCAGCCAGCCTATATTCCCCACGACGGAAGAAGGTTGGATGTCCACACATCCTGCCGGCTTGCTGGAGTATCGCGAAGCTTTCGGTCCTGACGGCAAGTATGGGAAATGGATTCGGCACCATGACGCAGTCGTCGAGGTCGGAAGCATCGTCTTCTTGCACGGTGGTATCGCTCCCGCGTTGACTTCCATGTCGTTGGAAAAAATCAATTCGCAGGTTCGCGAGGAGATCGAGGCATTCGATAAGACGATGCGAGAGTTGCAGTCGCGGAAAATAGGGTTGCCCTTCTTCACGCTTCGGGAAATTGCCTTGGCGGTTCAGCTGAAGCTCGTTGAGGAGCGGTCTGCACCGACTCCGCCGGACGCCGATTTTCACAACCGCCTGGTACACCTTCTCGACGTCAGTAACTGGCTTTGCATGCGCGATGAGGGACCACTATGGTTTCGCGGTTATGACACATGGAGCGACGAAGCAGGCATCGAGCAGATCTCCAAAATCCTCGCTCCCTACCATGCCAGCCATATTGTGGTAGCCCACACTGTCCAAAAGGGTCCGCATATTCGCAGCCGCTTCGATGGCAAAGTATTCCTGATCGACACCGGCATGGTCTATAAGGATAAGGGCGGTAAGCCTTCTGCGCTCGACATCCAGGCTGGCAAGTTCACGGCAATCTATCTCGACGGGCAGGACGCGCTCTTTGACGACAAATCTCCCACGGCCGGGGTGAAAGGGAATTAAATAAACCTCGATGGATTACCTCCTGCGGGCGAAAGCTGCCGGGATGAATCGATGGCTCGAGCGGGGCCTCAACCTGAGCCCGGGAGACTTTCGTCGTGGCGTTCCGTTGGCTTCTGCTCTGTTCCTCACGATCACTGCGTATGTGATCGGGCAGGTGAGCCGCGACGCTTTATTCCTTAACCAGTTCCCTGCGGTTGCACTGCCCTACGCGGACATCTCAAGCGGCATAGCCGTCGGCTTCGTAGTCGCGCTCTACCTGCGCATTGGCCGCCGTACGCCCCTGGGCAAGCTCCTGGTGCGCAGCCCTTTGTTCTTCGCAACCAATTCCGCCCTGTTCTGGATTCTCACTCGGTACGTGCGGCCCAACTCGCTTTATCCCGTCTTCTACGTATGGGTTGGAATATTGGGGGTTCTGGCGCCGACGCAGGTCTGGACGTTGGCCAACTACTTGCTGACTACGCGCGAGGCCAAACGGATCTACGGGATGGTGGCCGGGGGTGGAATCTTGGGGGCAATCTTCGCCGGCTACCTTTGCAAAATGATTGCAAAAGCGTTCGGCACGGAGAGTCTGTTGCTGGCGATGGCCGTGCTTCTCGTAGCATGTTCCGCGTTCATGAATCTTGCCTTGCGGGCAGGCAGGGCCAGTCTGGACTCAGCCCTTAAGGCAAGCGAAGGGGTAGCCGGGACCGGTCACAGGGACCTGCGTGAAAGCATTCGTGCCATTTTTTCTTCCCGCTACCTGCGCGTCATTGCAGCGCTGATCTGGATTTCGTCATTCACCACGACACTGATCACGTGGCAATTCAAGGCCCTCGCCAAACACTTTTTCGCCAACAAGAACGCGATGGCTGTTTTTTTTGGCGATTTTTATCTTTACGCAGGAATTCTCGCCCTGCTGTTTCAATTGTTGCTCTCGACGCGACTCCTGCGGCGTTTCGGCATCGCGCCGATGTTGTTTCTTCTGCCGGTCGTGGTGCTGGCTGGGTCTGCCAGTGTGCTGGTCTGGGGGACGATTGCTGCGGCCGTGTTCCTGAAAGGCGGCAATTACGTTTTGCGCTTCTCGATCGACCGCTCGACCACAGAACTGCTGTACCTGCCGGTATCTAATCAGGTCAAACTACATGCAAAGTGGTTTATTGACACCGTGATCTGGCGACTCGGAGACGGCTTGTCCGGTGTCGTGGTTTTGATCTTCGCGGCCAAGTTGCACTGGACCGCACAGCAAATCAGCTGGATCGCTATCGTGCTCATCCTCGGCTGGATGAGTGCGGTTTATGTCGCAGGAAAGGAGTACGTTGTTGTCTTGCAAGAGTCGATCAGCCAGCACCGACTCAATGCCGAACAGGCTTCGACACTCGCGCTCGATCGTTCGACCTCGGACTTACTGGCGAAAACTATTCTCAGTTCAGACACGAAGGAGATCCTGTACGCTCTCAGTCTGTTCGAAGTCGAACGTGAACGGGGCGCGCATCCCGTGATTCGAGGCCTGCTCGACCATCCTTCTGCCGAAGTGCGCCAGAAGGCTATTTCGATTCTCTCAGGGGTGGGCGATCGATCCGTGCGGCCGACAATGGAGGCGTTGCTGAATGACCTCGATTCCGGCGTGCGCACCGAAGCCATGCTCTATCTCGTACACCACGCGCACGTAGATCCCCTAAATCTTCTGTCCGAAATCGGCGACTGTGCCGATTATTCGGTTCGCTCGGCCGTTGCCGCCTATTTGGCCAAGCCCGGAGAAGCCCAGAATATAGAGACCGCGCGCCAAATTCTGATTGGCATGTCCCTAGAGACCGGCGAGCAAGGGCAGCGCACGCGGTTGGAACTGGCTCGGGTGCTCGCCGATCTACCGGATGTTTTCGATCCATTGTTGGCCAAACTTCTTGAGGATCCAGCTATTCCAGTTTCCAAAGAAGCGATCCGGTCGGCGGGTGAACTTCGGAAGATATCGCTAGCACCAGTTCTGTTGGAATCGCTGTCGAATCCAGAATTGTGCGACGAAGCCGCGAAAGCTTTAGCTAAGTTAGGAGACTCAACAGTCGGAATGCTTGGCAATTGCCTGGCTGACAGTTCCCGCCCAGTGAGCATCAAGCAGGCAATTCTGCCTATCCTTGTCAATATCGGTACAACAGCGGCGACCAGGGCGATATTCGATAATCTTCTTGAGAGAGACTCGGCACTGCGATTTCAGATGATCAGCGCGCTCAACAAAATTCATCAAGTGCACCCCGAAATCACGTTGGACATGCAACTGGTGGAGACTGTTCTGGCTGCAGAAATCATGGGTCACTACCGTTCGTATCAGATCAAGGAGGCGCTGGGCCTGCCCGAGGATGCCACCGATCCGGTAATGCAAGCGGTGCGCGATTCGATGCAACAAGAACTGGAAAGGATTTTCCGTCTCCTCGGACTGTTGTATCCGCATTTGGACTTGCACTCGGTTTATTTTGGATTGCAATCCAACAACGTGATCGTGTACGACAATGCGCTGGAATTTCTCGAAAACGTACTGAAATCGCAATTACGAGGGATCTTGTTGCCGCTGCTGGACGGCAAGGTGACTGATCGGCAGAGAGCTGAAATCGCTGAGCGTCTTGTGCGGGCGAAAGTAGGAAATCGTGAGCAAGCGGTGGCAGAACTGCTCGCCAGTGACGATCCGTGGTTGAAATCCTGCGGAGCCTATGCCATCGGAACGTTTTCCATCAAGTCGTTGGAAGAGAAATTGGCGGAGTGCATGGAGCACCCCGACCCGCTGTTGCGCGAGACCGCTCGAGCCGCGAAAGTTCGTCTCCAAGCGGTCGCCACCACTCCCGAACTCCTGCGGCAGCCATAGGTTCCTGCGCCGGAGCGCTACTGGTTGCACGAGGCGGTAACCGCTCGCGACTCAGCAACGCCCACGGGCATGAAAACTCGGAACCGTTATCGCGGGAGCCTGAGGTCGATGCGGCTTGCCTGCAGCACGCCCTTTTCATCGACGTGGCCCAAAATAATCACAAACGAGCCCTCCTTGACCTCATCCATCTGCCCCGGCTTTCCAAGCTTCGTCCACTCGGTGGAAGTGTCATAAGCGACTTTCCGGGATGTATTGGAAGGAGCGGGGCCACCATGGAGGTCGATCATGGAATGTTCTTTATCAATTCTGACGACGTGACCTTGCCACTTCGTCTCTTTCGCCGCAGCCTTCTTCTCAGCCGCTGCCTGACCCGCTTTCGCAGGAATTGCATGGAACAGCCCTCCCGTTAGCGCTAAAGACAACAAAATTACCGGCACCTTCATCGCATCCTCCGTAGTGAAGCAAATATTGGTTTCGACGCCCGATGGATTGGAATTCCCTGCGAGAGGGTAGCCCCGCGCCCACGAATAGTAAAGAGAAATTTGTCCATGGTGCCGGCATGACCACCCGCGGCGATTGGAAGTTGTTTCCCGCCACCGGTTGGGATACATTGTTGGGCGACTTGGGGGAGAGTCCTTCCATGCGACAATCGTCAAGATTTCTGACTCGCGCGCTCATCGTTGCTCTGGCTTATCTCGCGTTCCAGACAGTCGGACTGTATGCGGACGATGCTCCGCTAACCAAAGAACAAATTAAGGTGTTCCTGCAGACCGCCAAGGTTATTAACGAAAAGCGTTCTAGTAAGGGCGTGACCGAGCCCTCGCGCCTAACCCTTAGCGACGGCACCACTACGCACGACGCCTCTTTTCAGTCGATCGATGAGCACAAACCCGAGAAGAAATTCGAAAGCGGAAAGATCGAGTTTGGCTTCGTCGATTCTTACAAATACAACATCGCCGCCTACCGACTGTCCGAACTGATAGGCCTCGACGATATGCTGCCGGTTTACGTAGAGCGCAAATGGCAAGGCAAGAGCGGTTCTATCAGTTGGTGGCTCCCGGTCAAGATGGACGAAGCAGATCGCGTGGCGAAAAAGATTGCCGCTCCCGATATAGATAAGTGGAACAACCAGATGTACCGCGTCCGTGTTTTCGATGAGCTTGTCTATGATACCGATCCCAACCTGACCAATGTTCTGATTGGCGAAGACTGGACTGTATGGCGTGTTGATTTCAGTCGGGCCTTCCGCACCAACAAGGACCTTCGCGCCCCTAAGAACCTGGTGAAATGCGATCGCCAGCTGTTGGAAAAACTGAAGAACCTGAATGCCAATGAGTTGGCGGAAAAGACTAAGGGTTATCTGACCAAAGCTGAAGTGAATGGCGTAATCGCCCGCCGTGACAAAATCGTGGCTACCTTCCAGGCCCTCATCGCAGAGAAAGGCGAGAAAGAAGTTCTCTACTAGCTCATTCGCTGAGGTGAAGAAGATGCCGGGTCCGCAGCGATTTCTTGTCTCTGTCGGGCAATTCCATCTGAGGTGAGCCTTGCTGCGATCAATGGTTGCGCTTGTATCGTGTCTCTTTTATGCCGTCACGCTCACGGCCCAGACTGCGCCTCCTGAGCGCAAAGCGGTGGGCAACATCGTGACTTCGGAGCGCGATCCGGCGGTCCGAATTGAATTGCCGAAGGCCGCTCAGTATGTCGGAGCGGATCGCTGGACACTCTACGGAATCGCGGATTGTGAACTGCACGCCTTCGTCGAAGCGGATGCGCAGAAGAACGTTCAGCGCTTGTATTGGGTGCAATTTGAGGGGTATTTGCCGAGCCGTCCTGATTTGCATCACACGTACGATTCTCCGAAGCACGCGACCATCGGCGAAATGGATTTTTACGTGGACGCCTGGGTTCGGACGAAGGACGCTACTACGGAATCGGGTTCTGACCGTGAGCACATCGAGGCGCTTCTGCGCGCCAAGGGTTACCGGATGCCGGAGGCAATGATGTATGTGCGCCTCGTCCACCTTCTGGATAAAGAAAATCGCAAAGAGTTGATGATTATCTACGGCGAGGATCTCGCACCCACCGGATTCACCGCAGCCGATTTGAGCGAGAGTGGCAAAGCCCACGAGCGATGGCCGGCCATTGCGGATGCCCTGCTCGAACGGGCAGTCAGACGCATCACTATTGGGCCAGCAAAACCGTGATTTGAAGTGCGGACCTCATTTCCCTGCTCGTCGATTTTTGAGGGGTTTTGGTTTGTTGGAGTGAATCGTAAGAAGCGCGACTCAGTCGCCTTTAGTCCCGCGTCGACCACGAACACGGTACCGAAATGTTGCACCCCCGAACTGTCCACACAAGATGTGCCCACTCCATACAACTTCCCGTCCGTCGCCTGGATAACGCCTTGTGGCATGCCGCCATTCAGCGTGCAACTGAATCTGGCGTTTTGGACTTGCAGTCCTGCCAGGGTCACAGCGAATACGTCTCCTGGGTCAGTATTGGTAGCGCCTTGATGCGTTGCCCATAGATTCCCGTCGGAAGCTTGCGTTAGCCCGCTTCGGATTGGATCGAATTGTCCTGGAACGATAATCTTAAAACTGCCAGCCAGTGTGCTTTGGTAAATCTCTCCGTAAAGAGTGACGCCGTACAAGTTTCCATCGGAGGCCTGCAAGAGGGACCCCATCGGATCGGCGTCCGGCGGAGAGGAGAAGTCGTGCAACGTGGTGAATACTCCGGACGTCGTTATGCGAAAGATCGTTCCCAGCAGACCTGTCGGCCCGATGTCGGTGGTCGCATAGAAATTTCCGTCAGAGGCCTGCGTAAGAGCATTCGGAGAGCCGCTATCGCTGTTCCCATTCAAGGAGTGAATTGTCGTCAGCACGCCCCGAGGTGTAATCCTGAAAACCGTACCGCTGTTTGCTACACCTCCAGAAACGGTGGCACCATATAGGTTGTGGTCGATGCCCACGATCAGGCTGGTCGGAGATGAACCGTCGGCGCATCCTTGCAAAGAGCAGAAGGTGTGCAACAATCGAAAAATACCGCCTGTACTGATCTTGAACACCGTGCCTGCGTTATGTTTGCCGCCCAGGGCGGTTGCGCCATAAAGAAAGCCACCCGGCCCTTGCACCAGACTTCCCAGCGGAGTTTCGCCGTTTGGAAAGTGTCCGTTGCTATCTGCATCGAAACTGAACAATGTGGTTAGCACGCCCGTAGGCGTGATTTGAAAGATAGTTCCACCGGAACCAGGGGCCGTTCCGCCGCTGCTGGTTGCGCCATAGAAGTTGCCGTTCTGGGCCTGAACCAGTTTGCCTTTTGGGAAAAAGCCATTCGAACACAGGTTCCCGTTACAAGTAAATTTGAACAGTGCGGTGATGACGGGTGTCGAGGTCTGCTGAGCTAACGCAGCGACGCAGAAAAAGCAGATGAAGGTTATCGGAGTTATGAACCCACGGAAGGCGGCGGTGTGCCGGGGCATAGCATGTACCTCCACGGTTCGTTCAAGCTGGTCAGTTTGCTGTAGCTCTTTTACATTGTGTGAGCCCGCTTGTGTCAACGACACGTAAAAAAAATGTCAATTCCGATAGAAGTCGAAAAGACTCATCGTCTACCCACCTGATTTTTTGGGAACGACGGCTTGATTTGCAGAAGCGACCGCATGAAAGTTTTGTGAGCCGACCTGACGATCGGCTGATCTAATCCTTCGAGGTGCGACATGCATTTGAAACCCTTCCTGCTGGACACGTGGCTGGGCACCTACGAGCACGACATCGAATTCGACTTGGCCGCAAGTACCGGACCGCGCTGGACCCTGAATGAGATCCTGAGCCTCGCGAGTGAGGGGGAGAGGCAGCGTTTCCTGAATCACGATTTGGTCTACAGCCGCGCAGCGGGGGCCGACGAATTGCGCGAAGCGATCGCGGAAATGCAGGGTGTGAGTGCAGAATGCGTGCAGATTGTAACCGGCGCTTCCGAGGCGCTGGTCGTCCTGATGTGGTTGGCGGCTGAGCCTGGAGCCAACGTAATATTGCCTCGGCCTGGATACGAGCCCTTCTCTGCGCTGCCCGAGTCTCTAGGTATGGAGACCCGCTTTTACGGGCTACGCAAGAAGGACAACTTCCGCATCGATCTCGATGAGATCAAGCAATTGGCGGATCGAAATACAAAGCTGATCTTGGTGAACACTCCCCACAACCCCACTGGCGCAACCATCAGCGATGCAGAACTGGACAGTTTGCACGAGTTCACGGCGTCTCGCGAGATCCAACTGGTCAGCGATGAGGTGTTCCACCCTATCTATCATGGACAGGCGACAAAATCGGCGTCCCGTCTGCCGCATGCGACCGTTATCCATGATTTTTCGAAAGCTTTCCCTTTGTCCGGGGTCCGGAGCGGGTGGATGATCGAACCGGATTCCAAGCGCCGCGAGCGCTACTGGAATGCGCGCACCTATTTTTCCATTTCTAACAATACTGCCGGGGAAATGCTGGCAGAAATTGCCATGCGCCGCCGGAACATCGTGCTCGGGAGAACGCAGCAAACAGCAACTTCGAATCTTCGGCAGCTTGCCTCCTTCATGTCCGAACATCGCGACACGCTTGGCTGGATTCCTCCTCAGGGCGGAATGACCGCTTTCCCCTGGCTAGTCAGTGGAGAAAACAGCCGCGGCTTTTGCCAAGCGGCTGCGGAGCAGGGCATCCTGCTCGCTCCCGGGGATTGTTTCGATGCACCCTCGCATTTTCGTCTTGGGTTCGCGGCGATGACCGACAAATTTCCCGACGCCCTGGACCGTCTGGGGCAATTGGTTAAGAGCTGGTCAGCCCCGAACGTCACGAGGGCATAACCAAATCTGCTTTCCTGTACCGCCAAGATCTCGTTCGCACCGGCAACGTATATACTGCGTCACGAGCTTTCAGTGGCACAGCGACTATCTTCTTCACTGAGCAGTTTTGACCATTAAGAATTCGCCAGACCGCCTATAAGTAATCCAGCCTGCCCTGATCGTTGGCGGGACACGCGCTTCCAGCATCATGGCCATTGGATCAGTCTCTAGCATCGGGAGAGACTTCACCCAACGGTGAAATGAAGGTAAAGGAGCTAACCATGCTCGGAACAATATTGATCGTAATTTTGGTCTTGGCGCTTCTCGGTGCGCTACCACGTTGGTCGCATAGCAGAAGCTGGGGTTATGCCCCGACCGGAGGACTAGGGTTAATTCTCCTGGTTGTGGTCGTCCTGCTGGTTCTCGGAGGCATTTGAGCCATGGGGTATACGTCCATCTCGAAAGGCGCCAACCCCAATAGTTGGCGCCAGTTTTTCATGCGAGTAGGGATAGTTCTTCTTATCGTGCTCATGTCCTGCAGTGGCTCGTCGGCATATTCCGTTTTGACGCACGAGGAAATCGTCGACCTGCTCTGGACTGATCAGATCCGGCCTCTCCTGCTTAAGAGATATCCAGGACTATCCGAAGAACAGATTACCGAGGCGCATGCCTACGCCTATGGAGGCGCGGTCATCCAGGATCTCGGGTACTACCCATTCGGAAACAGGGAGTTCAGCGATCTCGTGCATTATGCCCGCAGCGGCGATTTTGTTCGCGAGCTGCTGCTCGAAAGCCAGGATGTCGACGAATACGCCTTCGCGCTGGGAGCTCTGTCACACTATGCGTCCGACATCGCCGGCCACCCGGCGGTCAACCAGTCCGTCGCCATCGGGTATCCGAAGCTACGTGCGAAGTTTGGCAAGTCGGTTCGCTATGCCCAGGACAAGACGGCTCACTTGAAAACAGAGTTCGGGTTCGACACCGTGCAGGTCGCTAAGAATCGATACGCCTCGCAGCAATACCACGCTTTCATCGGATTCCAGGTATCCAAGCCCCTGCTGGAGCGAGTCTTTCCCGTCGTGTATGGAATGCAGTTGAAAGATGTGCTGACCCATGAAGATCTGGCGGTGGGTTCCTATCGTTGGGCGGTCGGCCGGATGATTCCCGAGATGACCCAGGTAGCGCTACAAACTCATAAGAAGGAACTGATGCGCGAGACGCCGAATTTCGCGAAAAAGAAGTTCCTGTACCGCCTTTCCCGCTCGGACTACGAAAGGCAGTGGGGGAAAGACTATAAGAAGCCGGGCGTGGGTACCCGCATCTTGTCGACTCTCCTGCGATGCATGCCGAAGGTGGGTCCCTTCAAAGGATTAGCGTTCAAGAGCCCAACTCCTCAAACTGAGGATTTGTATTTCAAGAGCATCAACACGACCGTCGACCAGTATCGGGTTTTTCTCGTACAGGTGGG
>Ga0209166_10002672_pt1 | contig 13264 bp, 10 predicted proteins | sample Coa_R1_3_FD_187151 | JGI IMG/M metagenome (GOLD analysis project Ga0209166, IMG submission 187151) | Surface soil microbial communities from Centralia Pennsylvania, which are recovering from an underground coalmine fire - Coalmine... | ecosystem: Environmental > Terrestrial > Soil >... | reverse complement strand
ATTGCGGCATCGTTCGAGGCAGGCGACTTGGTCACGCACTTCGAGCAAGTGCTGAAACGGCCGGAACGGAATGAGGACGAGCTGGAATTGTTCACCCAGGTCAAACTGGGTCATGTCGGCCTGTACGAGATGCACGCGCTCGCGTTCCTCCCTGTTGAGCGCAGCGCGTTTTTGCGCGGCACGCTCCAGCATGCGTTCGGAAAGGTCCAGTCCCGTGACGCGCTTCCCCGTTTGCGCCAGCGCCATAGTGATCCGCCCTGTGCCGCAGCCTAGCTCGAGCACTGGATCGCCGAATTCGCGTGCGGCGTCGCGATAAAACGTCACGTCCTGCGTGCGTTGCCGCACGATGGGCGATTCATCGTAGTAGTCCGCGATGAAAGAATCGTACAACGCCGGCGGCATATTTTTCTCGTTCGTAGCCAAGGGTGATTCCTTAGATCGAGCAAAGCTTTTTGTTTTCAATCGTTTTTAAGAGACAACCGCGTCGGCTTCAATCTCGACGAGCATCTCAGGCGAAATCAGCTTGCTTACTTCAACCATGCTCGTTGCCGGGCGAATTTCACCAAAGAATTCTCCGTGGACGCGGCCAACCTTTTCCCATTCCGAAATGTTGGTCACGTAAATGCGCGTGCGCACCACGTCTTTCAAAGTCGCCCCGGCCTTAGCGAGCGCCGCTTCGATATTCCGGATGGTTTGTATCGTCTGTGCGCGCGCATCGCCCACGCCGACAATCCTGCCGTCGGGGCCGGTCGCGGTGGTGCCGGAAACTGTGATCGTATTGCCGATGCGCACCGCGCGCGAGTAACCGACAATCGGCTCCCACGGTGCCCCGCTCGAGATATTTTGCCTATCCATCTGGATTTCTCCTCCATCCCGCCAAGAGCATAATCCAATCGCCGCTATTTCAACACAGGTGTCACCAATTATCCGCGCATTTTGCAATGATGCTAAACTGAGAGCACCCTCGCGGAGAACTCGCGACAATTGAAAAGAGACCGGGACAAGGATGAAGTGCAACAACATTCTGGAAGCCGTCGGCCGCACACCCCTCGTGCGCCTGAACCGCATTAACAAGGACCTCAAGCCCCAGATGTACGTCAAGGCCGAATTCACCAACCCGGGCGGTTCGGTGAAGGACCGCATCGGCATCACCATGATCGAAGATGCGGAGAAAAAGGGCCTGCTCAAGCCCGGCGGCACGATTATCGAAGGAACTTCCGGGAACACCGGCATGGGTCTTGCACTGGTGGCGGCGGTACGTGGCTACAAATGCGTCTTCACGACCACAGATAAGCAATCCAAAGAAAAAGTGGATCTCCTAAAAGCGTTAGGCGCGGAAGTGATTGTGTGTCCCACCGCGGTCGAGCCAGAGGATCCCCGCAGCTACTACTCTGTGGCGAAGAAACTCGCGCGCGAAGTTCCCAATTCGTATTACCCGAATCAGTACGACAATCCGATGAACCCCGAGGCGCACTATCAAACCACGGGCCCGGAGGTTTGGGAGGACAGCGAAGGCAAGATTACCCACTTCGTCTGCGGGCTCGGCACGGGCGGAACCATCAGCGGAGCAGGCAAATATCTCAAAGAGAAAAATCCAGCGATTAAGATCGTTGGCGTGGACCCCTACGGTTCGCTCTACTACGACTTCGTCAAGACCGGAACGACGATCAAGGCGAAGACGTACGTCGTGGAAGGCATCGGCGAAGATTTTTTCCCCACGACCATGAACCTGAAAATCCTCGACGACATTATTCAGGTGAACGACGAGGAGTGTTTCGTCGTGGCGCGCCGGCTCGCGAAGCTGGAAGGTCTGTTCACCGGCGGCTCCGGCGGTGGATGCATGTCCGGCGCGTTGCGCTTGGCCAAAAATCTCGGGCCGAACGATTTTGTCGTCGCCCTTCTGCCCGACACCGGCATGCGTTACCTCAGCAAAGTCTACAACGACGAATGGATGCGCGAGCGCGGCTACGTGGATGCCGCAGTGCATATTACGGCGGCAGAAGTCGTGAAAGCCAAGCACGCCGCGGGCAAAGTGCGCGAACTGGTAACTGCGAGGCCGTATCAGACGGTCTTTCATGCGTTGAAGACCATGCAAGACCAGGACATTTCCCAGATTCCGGTCTTTGAGGAGAACACTCCCATCGGCACGATTTACGAAGACCAGATTTTGAATCTCGCGCTGCAAGGCAAGGATTTGCGCAAGCTCGTAGTGCGCGAAGTGATGAGCAATCCGTTGCCTCAGGTGGCAAAGACCGCGCCCGTCGAACGCGTCACCCACATTTTGAGCCACGAAAATCCGGCGGTTTTCGTGGACATGGGCAACTCGCACTTCGAAATCCTCACCAAATACGACCTCATGAGCACCGTTGCCTCGCTCATGGAACAGAAACGGTAGGCCACCTGTGCCGGCCTTTCCAGGAATTCCCGGTTTCATTGCGTTTGCGGGCGTCAAGTTCGGGGGCTATTGCCTTGCGGGCTTGGCTCTACGAAAACTACGGCCAACAGTGACAGCCAGCGCAGTAAGGATTGCCGCAGCGCGGACTGGCTTGGGCATACTGATTGGGTTACCACTCACATTCGGGTTGACGCTCGCAATCGCCAAGCTTTTTCCGGAAACAAATGACAATTTTACGATATCTGCCGTTTACGCTCTTGTCTTTGCACTTCGTACCTTGATCTGGGCGCTGGTTATTTATCATTTCGTGGATGAACTCGACTTCCAGGAATCAAAGCTGTGGGGACTGTCTGCTATAGGCGCAGTCTGGTCATGCCTTCTGGATTTGCCTGGCCTAGGACTAGCAATCATTTCGCCAGGACAGATTCCGATTTGCTGATGTTCAAGTCAGCGGATTAGAGTGCTTATGAACACGAGTGACACACGAACGTAAAGGAGAATTCGCGTGCCAGCCGGTCCCGGCCCAATAGGGTTTGCTGCATTCACCGGAGTAAAGTTTCTCGGTTACTCCGTTGCAGCAAGTGTTCTCGCCAATGTTTTCCAGTCGTCGCGAAACGCCTGGCTCGTCGGGCTGGCGCGAACAGGAATCGGACTTGTTGCCGGAACTTTATTCGGCGGGACATGGTTCCTGTTGGCCATGCGTTCCGAGAACAAATGGCCCGATTGGGTTGCTGCGTCGGTCTTTTTCGGATTGCTCATCCCCATTCGGCTGGCCGAGTGGTCGCTGCTGATTCATTTTTTTTTCGATCGCGGTCTCGTACAGCGGGCAAGAGATTTGAAACTGGCGACGGCTGGCAGCGCATGGTCTTTCGTTTTGGATGCAGTCGGCATCGTTTCCGCCTTTGTGATTCCCGGCGGATTCTGGGTTTGTTGAAGGATTTAACTTTAACCACATGAAAATTCATGACTTCAATCAGCGGTTGAAGGACACGATTCTCATCGCCGATGGAGCGATGGGCTCGATGCTCCACGAAGTCGTCGGGCCGCAACGTTGCTTCGATGAACTGAACTCGACGGAGCCGGAAGCCGTCTTTCGCGTGCATCAGGCGTACATCGAAGCGGGCGCACAAATCATCGAGACGAATACTTTCGGCGCGAATCGCTTCAAGCTCGCCCCATTGGGCCTTGGCGATGAAGTTCAGCGCCTCAACAGCCGTGGCGTGAAAATCGCGCGGGAAGCCCGCGAATCCGCCGCACGAGAAGTACTCATCGCTGGCTCCATTGGCCCGCTCGGGCTCGGCGTCCAGGCGCGCCATCCCGACGACAAAGAGATTCTCGACGTCTTTTACGAGCAAGCTTTGGCCCTCGAAGAGCGCGGCGTGGATTTCTATATCCTCGAGACTTTTTCCTACATTGAGGAAGTGCTCTTGGCGGTCGATGCGATCCGTTCATTTTCAGGTCTGCCCATCGTGGCACAACTCACCTATTCGGAAGAAGGCACGACCCACGGTGACATTCGCCCTGCGGATGCTGCGGCTCAACTCAAAAACAAAAATGTGCAGGTGATTGGCGCGAATTGCACGCTGGGTCCCCAAGCTTTGCTTCCGATTCTCCAGGAACTTGCAGCGGTGGATGATCTTCGCGTCAGCGGGATGCCCAACGCCGGATTTCCCAAGCGCGAGGGCGACCGTATCGTCTATCCGAAATCCTCGCCTGAATATTTCGCGCAGTTTGCGCGTGAAGCGGCCGCGCTGGGCGTTTGCATTCTCGGCGGCTGCTGCGGCACCACGCCTGCGCACATTCACGCAATGGCGGAAGCCGTCAAATCCCTCCGCCCGGCGAAGGCCCACCCGGCATCACCGGTCGTGGAAGCAGTAGCCAAGCCCGTCGCACCGATTTCGCAGCGCGAGCCCGAAAGCCAATTCTGGAGGAAGCTGAAGAAAAAAGATTTTGTGGTGTGCGTGGAAATCGATCCGCCGAAGGGCCTTTCGTTGGACCGCATTTTCGAGCAGGTCGATAAGGTAATGGCCTCGCGCAAGGTGGACGCCATTGACATCAACAGCGGGGCGATGGCCCGCGTCGGTATGGATGCGCTCGTCGTTGCGGGCGCTCTCGAAGCCCGCGGCGTGGAAACCGTTCCGCACCTCACGACGCGTGACCAGAACATCATCGGTCTCCAGGCGGCGCTGCTCGGCGCCTGGACCGTCGGCGGCGTGCGCAACGTTTTGGCGATCACTGGTGACCCGCCGTCGGTCGGCGATTACCCTGAAACCAGCGGTGTCTACGAAGTGGATTCCGTCGGCCTCGTCAAAGTTCTTAGCCGCTTGAATCAAGGCACCGACTGGGCGGGCAAGACTCTCGGAGGAGCCACGAATTTCGCCATCGGGGTCGCGCTGAACCCGGTGGCCGACGACTTGGACAACGAAATCGCGCGGTTCCACGCGAAAATCGAGGCCGGCGCCCACTACGCTATGACCCAGCCGCTCTTCGACCCGGAGCACTGGCATGCCTTTCTCAAAAAACTAGGCGGCAAGCCCGCCATTCCCGTAATGATTGGAGTTTGGCCGCTAAACAGTTACAAGCAGGCGTTGCGTCTGAACAACGAAGTCCCTGGCATCGTGATTCCCGAGCCTTTGTTGAAGTCCATGGAAGCCGCCGGAGCCTCAGCGCGCGATTGCGGCTTTCAGGTCGCTCGCCAGATGCTGGCTTGGGCGCGCACAGAGCTTGCCGGCGCCTATCTGATTCCTCCGTTCAAGCGCTACGAAGAAATTCTCGAAATCCTCTGAGCAGAATCCTATGGATTCGCTTGTGGGAATCCGACGGCACTGGTGTGATCGTGGATGATTTTCCAGCCTTCCGGGAACTTCTGCCAGACCAGCGTGAAGACCCCGCCGATGTCCCCGATCTCGCGCTTCAAATGCCACTTGCCCAAAACAAGCGCCGCATCCGAACCCAGAAAACGAAATTCCAGGTCCGAAAAATTCAATTCGCCCATGGCGGCGCGGTCTGGATAATTTTTCTTGTAACGCGCAAGCACGCCGTCCCATCCCCGCGAAACTCCGTTGCTGCCGGAGAATGTCAGTTCCGGCGATTGCCAATAGCCGACCAGAAAAGCATCCACGTCGCCGCGATTCCACGCGCCCTGCTGGCCTTTCAACACGCCGTTGATGGCCGCGCGGTCGGCGTCATGCGTGTCGGGCGGTTTGCCGAACAGAGGAAGGCTAGCGAGCACCCAAAAAGCGGCTAAAAACGTTACTCCAACACCCAGGAAGATCATTGTCCGATTGCGACCCATTGGGCTTCCTCCTTAATTAAAGCGCAGCGTCCTGCCGCCGGTGGGTATGCTCCTGTAAGTTACTGATAACGAGGAGGATAGACCAGATAGCCGGCGGTGACAAGACGTTCTGTGCGGAGACTGTCCTATTTTGATGCAAATCCTTTGTTTACAAACAGTTATGCTTTTGCGAGTTCTACCGCTTTGGTACTTCGGAGCTATTGAAGCCTATTTTTCCCTCTGTCACCATCCCTTACGAGGCTGAGGAATGTTCGCCGCCATGCTATTCACGATCTCGGTAGTGGCCATGTCGCAGTTCGCTCTCTATTACTGGAGAGCCGTGCTGGCCGGCGTCGCCGCGCAACCCGTCTCGGACCGCGTGCTTGACGTCGCTCATGTGGAAGACGGCCGCCTCTTGCCTCAGCATTTTGAAACCTTGGCCGAACTCCATAAGTTGACTCCGGACCTGAAACCAAATCAAAGCGGCTTGGGTCTCGTGCGGCTTTATTACCGGCTCGTGCGAGGTCTGGGGATTCTACCCATGCTGGCTTCCTGGAGCGATCGCGAGCGCCTCGTTTGCGCGCGCTACGCCGCGGTCCAGGTCGACCGCCGTTTGCAGGCGAACCTCGCGCTCGCCGCTTCCTTGCGCTCCTGCTAGTTTGTTTTGTTCGTGTTTCAGCCGATTGGTTTCTCCAAGCCATCCTAGCTCTGCGCATCTTCGCCATTCCAAATCCCAAAGCTAAAAAGTTTGACCTGAATGGATGTTGGTGAATTCCATCCTCCCGCGCGAGCCACTGTGTGTTTTTGTATGGCCACCGTCTAAACTCTCCATATCTTTGTTTTGTTAACAATTTGGTTTTTAATTTACAGACACACCGCTAGCCCGCAAGCGCTTCCCTCGAAAGCGCTTATGTCGGTTTCCTTCTCTTGATGTCCCTCTTCGCACGCTTGGAGAGGTGCGTGCACGCTTCCCCTTTCGGGATGTTGTCACTGCTGGAACGACTCGCGTGCTCAAAGAACACGGTTCGCAAATCCCAGAATTACGGTTGATAAAACTTAAGGGGGAAAGTGCATGAAGCTCAGCAAATTCTTCACCCGTGCGTTTGTTTTGATATTTACGGCATTGTTATTCCACGCGGGAAGGGCATCCGGACAAACCAGCAACGGGACTATCGTGGGAACGGTCACGGACAAAAGTGGAGGAGCCGTTGCCAATGCTACGGTCAAGATAGCGAGCCTCGACCGCGGCGGGGAAGTCAAGACAACGTCGACCGACGCTGCAGGAACTTATCGAATCTCCTCACTGCTTCCTGGCAAGTACAAAGTCACGATTGAGGCCGGCGGCTTTTCGGCGACCACCGTCAACGATCTGGAAGTCCGTGCCTCCCTGGAGACCAATGCCAGCACGGTTCTGGAAGTGAGCGCGGCAACTTCCACCATCACGGTCGAAGCCAGTGCTGGCCAGGAATTGGATACCCAGTCCGGCGAAATCAGCGGAAACATAGGAACAAACGCGGTAGAAAATCTGCCCTACTTCTCAGGCAATCCCATAGAGGTGCTTCTTACCGAGCCGGGCGTCCAGCCATCGAGCGGTCGAGATGCGTTCACCAGCAACGGGATCGGCTTTTCGGCCAACGGGGCGCGCCCTCGCGGCAACAATTTTCTTCTTGACGGCCAGGACAACAACGATTCGCAGATCACCGGCCAAGCCGTGCAAACCGTAGACCATGAAGCCATCGGAGAATTGTCGGTGATTCTGAACTCTTCCAGCGCCGAATTCGGCCGCGGCGGGGGCGCCATTGTGAACGAAGTCTACAAAGGCGGCACCAACAATTGGCACGGCTCGGGCTGGGACATCATTCAGCCGTCAAAACTTGCCGCAATTGACGCAGGTCTCGCATTTTTTGGAACGACTCGGCAGCCCGTCCAAATCACCAACACTTTTGGCTTCTCGCTTGGCGGGCCCATCAAGAAAAGCAAGTTGTTCTTCTTCGCTACCCCGCAATGGAGCCGCTTCCGGGCCAACGCCGGAGCTTTTGCGGCTGCCGATCTTATCCCCACGGCAAACGGAGTGGCTGCGTTGCAGCAAATCGAAGCGAACGAAGGGGCAAACGCGAACATCGACTATTTGATAGCATCCTTGGGAACCCTCCGCGGCAGCAGCACCAATGGAGCGACTATGGTTTCAGCGGGGTTCGACGCGGCGGGAAATCCCCGTCCCGCGGTCGAGTTCGGGACTCTTTTCCGTGGTGACACCAGCATCGTTTCGAATTCACTCCAGTGGAGTCTGCGTCTCGACTATGTGGCATCCGACCGAGACCAGCTAACTCTAAGAGCTTTGCGCGGCAATTCCAATTTCATTCCTGATTTTTTCAACAATCCACATGAACTGCCGGCGTTCGCAACCCAGCAAGACGGCCCTTTTTCGAACTACCACGCCAGCTGGGTCCATACGATTTCCTCGAAGATGGTGAACGAACTGCGCTTCTCTTACGGTCACATCTTATTTGAATTCACTCCGCAGCCCTCGACACTTGCAAGTCCCATCGGCACCCATTTCACGGTAGTCTTGCAGGACCTGCCTAACCCGGATGGTACGGCCATGGAGTATGGGCTTCCGGGCAATGAACCTGCGTCGCGCGACCACCAAACTTACCAGTTCCAGGACGCCTTCAGCTGGTCGTTCGGAAAGCACACTCTAAAGTTCGGCGGCGACATGGCGCTCGTCTTTGCCAAGGACGGCATCCCTGTGGATCCGCGCGGCACCATCACGTTCTTTCCCACAAAAAACAAAAGTTGCGAGAACATACCCGGCACAACCACTCCGGTCGATTGCAACAGCTTGACCAACTACATCGATAACTTCAGCGGACCGAGCGGAACCGTCTCGAAGTTCTTCGGAAACAGTATCATTCATCCTTTTCTGCCCAACTATGCTCCTTACATCCAGGACACCTGGCGAATCCGGCAGAACTTCACACTGGATCTTGGCCTTCGTTACGAATACTGGGGCACTCCGGGAAATAACCTCCAGTATCCCTCTTTGGATTCACGGTTCGGGCAGGGACTCGCCGGAGCGACGTTCCCCAACGCCTTTTCCGCGCAACAACAACCCGACAAAAATAACTTCGCGCCACGCGTCGGCCTCGCTTACACGCCGCATTTCCTGCCGCGCATTTTTGGCGGAGACAAAACAGTGATTCGATCAGGCTACGGCATTTTCTACGACGGATTGTTCACCAATATTCTCGACAACACTGCATCGGGTTCGCCTAACGGAGTTGCTCAGAACGTTATCGGACCACGTCCATCCGGCTCGAATCCATTCAGCCGAGGTACTGCCAACGCGACGGGCGTCCTGGCCGCCTTGCAGCCGGTGCTGACCTCTTCCACTTTCATCGAGACGATGAGTTCTCATCTTTTGAACCCCCTGACCCATCAGTGGAATCTCAACATCGAACGGCAACTGCCCGGTGGATTTCTGCTTACCACTGCTTATGTCGGAACGCGCGGTGAGCACCTGTTTGTCAACACAGACATGAATCCGTTTTTCAAGAACTCACTATTTTCGGGCGGCGTCACTGCGCGAACCAATGGCGGGGACTCCATCTATCACGCCGGTGAGCTGAAGTTGGAACGCGCATTTTCGCACGGGTTCCTCCTCACCGCCGGTTATACCTACTCGAAGTTCCTCGATGACATGTCTGATGTGTTCATTACCAGCGGAACCAGTTCGTATCCCGAAAACGTATTCAATCAGCATGGCGACCGAGGACTCTCGTCCTACGATCATCGTCACCGTTTGTCGGTGGCATACCTCTACCAGCTCCCGTCGGTGCATAGCGGAAACGCGGCCATGACCATGCTTCATGCCGTGACCAGCGGCTGGCAAACTTCCGGGCGACTCAGTTTCTCCAGCGGCGCTCCTCAGACCTTTTACGTTGGTTTCGATAACAACGGGGATACTCACGGCAATGATCGGCCGTTCCTGGGGAACCTGAAGGTTCCTATCAACTACAGCACGGCCTGCCTGAACCCTGCTGGTACTTGCGATACGGGTGTTGGCTTCACAGTGGATGGCGTGACATTTACAGACTTCAACAGCTCCTTTGGAACGGATCCAGTGACCGGAAATTTTACGGCCACCAAGAACGACTTTCGCTACTACGCATGGCTTGGACACAACGGCAACATTGGGCGCAACACCTTCATCGCGCCTGGATTCGACGACGTGAATCTCTCGGTCCAACGCACGGTGAAGTTTAGAGAGCGCTATGCGTTCATGATCCGAGGCGAGTTTTACAACGCCCTTAACCATCCTAATCTGGGCATTCCCACGCTGAACTTCTTCAGCCCGAATTTTGATAACACGGCGCCGACCATCAATGGCGGCCGAGTCGTGGTCCTCTGGGGCAAATTCAGCTTCTAGTTCCTCGGATTGCTGGATTAGCGGAATCGCCGCGGAGTAATCTGCGGCGATTCTCTTTTAGCCATGCTTTCAAAGATGGATTGCTGGTTCCCGGGTTTATTCTAATTCTTCGAAAGAGTCGCGGCCTGCAGCTCTTTTGTTTTCTCGTTTCCGAACTTTGCCACCGGCGCGCGCCGCGGCCTCCTCGAGCATCATCGTGATGCGGCGTTCGCGAGACTCGGGATTGCGATAGTGGAAGATACTAAGCAGCGTGTATCGGCGCTGCGTGGGAGTCATCTTCTGCCAGCCTGCAAAAGCGCGCGGGTCGCGCGCGAAAGCCGCTTTCAGGATCGGGGGCAGCTCTTGTTCCGCATCCATCGTGGCCATCAATTGTTCCGCGATTCGCTCCGCGCGCCTCACTCGGGTTTCCACATTTTTTGGCCGGGCCACCTCATCGCAGATCCATCGGCGCATGGAAAAACTCATATTGTCGAACCAACGCTGCAGCGCGCGGTCCTGAGAGAAGGCTCGCTTCAATTCCACGGGCATGATGGCTTTTCGCACTTCGAGGTCCGGCTCGAGCCGAAATTGCGCCGTGTTGCCCGGGCGCGCATAGGCGCCGGCTTGCATGCGCTTGGTGACTAGCAGAAAGTGAGCGCCACTGCTCGTAGGGAAAAGTGTGGTGCGAAACTCTAATCCGTTGATTTCGCCTTTCACACGAAGCCTGCGCGCGCCCCACACTTTCTCCACGTTGAACGGAATCCGAATGATCACCCAGCCGAGATTCCCCTCCATGCGCTCAAGCGTGGCTTTGAACGATTTAGCGTTGGTTTTGGACTGCGGCTTCATGCCGGATTAGGAATTTCGAAATGAGAATTTCGAATTGGAAACTCGAACCGCAAAATAGAAAGAAAAAGCCCTGACTGGCAGGGCGAATCCTCGCTCAGGTTGCTGGAAAACGGAAGGTAAGGCGCGCTGCACTGCGCCGGTCGGCAAATGGCACACGCGCAAAACCACCGTCTGTGGCAACCAGAATCCGGCCCGGAGGTTTATGCTCCGGCGCTTTTCGAGAAGCTGGCCACCGCCTCCGCTTCGGTGTTGTAAACATCGAAGACGGTCATCAGCTTGGTGATTTGCAAAACTTCCTGGAATTTGCTGCCAAGATGGCAGAGCCGCAGCCCCGCGCCTTGCGACTTGGCGCTGTGATGCGCGGCCACCAGCGTGCCCAGTCCGGCGCTGTCAATGAACGTCACGTTGTCCATGTTCAGGACAATTTTCTTTTTTCCGGCGGCGATCAGACCCTTCACTTTTTCGCGCAACGCGTTGCTTTCTTCGCCCAGCACGATGCGGCCGTCCAGGGCCACCACGGAGACGCCATCCACTTCACGATTGGTCATCTTCAATGCCACGTTAGTTTCCTCCTCGTCGGAAAGGGTTTCCGGCGGCAACCCGTGCCGGAGCCGTAAAGCTTATCAAATCAGGGTTAAACCGGGAGCGATGCATCGTAATCGAAAGACTCGGCGGCGGTCAAATCTCCAAGCCCACTTTTCGGCCGCCCAGCCGATCCGCAGCGCCCACCTCCGTCATTCTGAGCGGAACGAAGAATCTCTCTTTTTCTGCTCTCTGCCTTCTGCTTTCTGACTTTCTGACTTTCTTCAGTAGTAGTCCGCGCAGGACATGTAATAGCCACAGACCGAGCAAATCAACTTGCAACGGCGCGACTCCAACCGGCGCGAGCAAACCGGGCAATACCGCGACGGATCTTCGCTTCCCAGCTGTTTCCCATCAAGCTCCACAACTTGGCCGTCTTGCGATGGCACTTCGAGGGAATCGCAGGCCTTTGCTGGGTGAGCGTCCTCCGGATTCGCGGTGGAATTCACGCCTGCAAGGTTATAGCACAGCCAAGGGATAAGCAGGTAGGAATTCGGTCTCTGCTCCGGTGGCGACGTAAAGTCGCAACCACTCTTTTCTGCCGTCTGCCTGCTTTCTGATCTCTGGTCTCTGATCACTGCTTTCTATGAGCCAGCCGGCGCCGGGGGCATGGCGAATTTTGCGTCGTCCACGGGCACGTTGAACTGCGCGTCCTTAATTTGCATCTCGAAAGTGACTACCGGTGACGTTCCGCGAATCTTGTGCGGTATCTGCACGCTGCCACCGGCGACCGGACCGTAGTCGTCAAAAGTGAGCCTGATTTTCTGCACCGTCCCGTTGTCATCGGGGCCTTCGGAATCTTCGCCGATGCGCAATCCCGTTTGGGCGTCGAAATAAAAAGTGACGGTCTTCCGGCCTTCATGCGCAAGAACCGTATACGCATCCCGGTCGCCCAGCCTGGTCCGGCCGGTCACTTTCATGTCCGGATAGATCTCCTTCAGCCGCACTTCGGTGTCAAACGCGGACTCCGCTTTGGCTTCCTCCAGCTCCGGCCCCGCTAGCTGCCGCAGGCCGGCCTGCGGATCCGACTTCCAACCCGCCTTTCCGTCGAACGCTGCCTTTTGCACGTACTGGCCTTCGTTGATGTCCACGATGCGCAAAATCTTGTTGGGCGCCTTCGCGTAGACTTCTATCTTTCCAGACATGCTGTAGGTCGGCAGGTCCATCGTTCCGGTCATCACCAGGGTCGAGAGCTTGGCCCAGGCTTCCTTGCCGCCATTGGCCCTGGAGCACTTTTCCACCAACTGGTCCACGGTGGGAAGCGCCTCTTCTTTTACAGGCGATGCCGCAGGCGCCGGTGCCGGCGTGGGCGCGGTCGCCTGGGGGACCGTCTGTGAAAAGGCTGGGACACTGCCCGCCAGCAACACGGTCACCACCAGCAGGGTCAAGGGGATAGCTACAACTTTTAAGAATAGCTTCATGGTCTGCTCCTTGTCCGTTAGTACGCACCACCGCCCAAATGGTTTCTCCAGGCACTAAGCATGGCGCTTCCTGCCCATTGCCTGGCCCGCCGCTTGCGGCCGCGCCTTGATGAGTGGCTGGTCGTCCTATTTTGTAGCGGCGACTTTACGTCGCCTTCCTCTCTTTCGCGAGCGGCGGAGGCGCGACACAGTCTAGCCCAGCGCGTCAGAGTCTGTGTCGCAACTAGCTGTTGCAAGTGGGCGAAAGATTTGGCATGAAGAACTATGCCAACCTATCAGCCGTACTACCCGGACCAAGCCGAGTTGTTACCTGCCCATGTGAAGGACGTGTTGGG
>Ga0209166_10002671_pt1 | contig 13271 bp, 11 predicted proteins | sample Coa_R1_3_FD_187151 | JGI IMG/M metagenome (GOLD analysis project Ga0209166, IMG submission 187151) | Surface soil microbial communities from Centralia Pennsylvania, which are recovering from an underground coalmine fire - Coalmine... | ecosystem: Environmental > Terrestrial > Soil >... | reverse complement strand
CAGAAGCAGGCCGCCCTGCTCAATGGTGTGTCCCTGCACTTCACCCGCAAGACCGGAGAGAACGACCAGATGTTCGGCTCCGTCACCACTGCCGACATCGCCGAAGGCCTCGCCGCGCAAAACTTCACAATCGACAAGCGCCAGGTCCAGCTCGCCGATCCCATCAAAGCCCTCGGCGAATATCCCGTCACCATCAAAGTCTTCCGCGACGTCACCGCCCAGATAATCGTCCACGTTGCCAAGGAAGAATAATTCCACTCCGCAGCTGGCAGGAATTTTCCCTGTAGGGGCACGATACATCGTGCCCCTCTTTCCTTTTCCGGGCATTCTCGCCCAACATCGTGCCCCTCTTTCTTTGTCCGCGCATTCTCGCCCAACATCGTGCCCCTCTTTCTTTGTCCGCGCATTCTCGCCCAACATCGCGCCCCTCCTGCTTTTTCCCCGCACCTCTCGGCGCAAAAAAACTTTTCCTCGTTTTCCGAAACCATGCACAGCTCGTCGGTTGACGCGTCTCTCTCTTCCGCGCACAATGCAGCCCCAGCTCGAATGTAATCTGAATTAAATTTGAATCACGAAGCGTTTTATCTTGCAGTCAGAAACTCCGCACTTGCCCTGCAACGGAGAACATGATACAAAAGCGAAGAAAAGGCGAATAGTGAAACCTGTTTATGCCCGTTGACACCACACTCGAAAAGCCCCTTCCGAACAATCTCGACGCCGAGCGCTCCGTCCTCGGCGCCATTCTCCTCGACAACAACGCCCTCAATGCGGCCATCGAGAATCTCCGACCCGAGGATTTTTTTCTCGATCAGCACCGCCGTGTCTTTACCCAGATGATTTCGCTCGGCGAAGCCCAGCAAGCCATTGACCTCATCACGCTGACCGAAGAGCTGCATCGCCGCGGTGACCTCGAAGCCGCCGGTGGCGCGCCCTACCTCGCATCCCTCGCCGATGGCATGCCTAAGGTCTCCAACATCGAGCACTACGCCCGCATCGTCAAGGAAAAGGCGTTGCTGCGCAATCTCATTCACACCACGCACAACATCCAGCAGCGCGCCTTCGAGGGTGAGGACGGCGCCGACACCATCCTCGATAACGCGGAATCTTCCATCTTCTCTCTCGCGGAAGACCGCGTAAAAGCCGGCTTGATTTCCGTCAAGGACATCGTCCGCGACAATTTCGAGCGCCTCGAAAAGATCTTCCGCGAAGGGAAGAGCATCACCGGTGTCCCGACGGGCTACGTCGAGCTGGACAAGCTGACTTCCGGCCTGCAGTCCTCGGAGCTGCTGATCCTTGCCGCTCGTCCCTCGCAGGGAAAAACGGCCCTCGCCCTAAACCTCGCCGAAAACATCGGCATTCGCGGCGGCCAGCCCGTGGCCATCTTCAGCCTGGAAATGTCCAAGGAGTCGCTCCTCCAGCGCCTCGTCGCTTCCGTCGCGCAGATCGATGCCCACAAATTCCGCACCGGCCATCTCAGCCGCGAAGACTGGCGCCGCATGACCGAAGCGCTCGGCACGATTTCTTCCGCGCCGCTCTGGATTGATGACGCCGGCTCGATCAGCGTCCTCGAAATCGGCGCAAAGGCCCGCCGCCTCAAGAAAGAAAAAGGCGGCCTCGCGCTCCTGATCGTCGATTACCTCCAGCTAATCACCGCGCGCGGCCGCTTCAACAACCGCAATGAAGAAGTCTCCAGCATTTCGCGCAGCTTGAAGGGCCTCGCCAAGGAGCTGAAAATCCCCGTCCTGGTTCTCAGCCAGCTCACGCGCGCTCCCGAGCGCGAAGATCGTGGCCCGCAGCTTTCGGACCTTCGAGAATCCGGCGCCATCGAGCAGGACGCCGACGTGGTCATGTTCATCTACCGCCCGCACTTCTTCAAAAAAGACGCCCAGCCCGACGAGCGCGAACAAACCGAACTCATTATCGCCAAGCAGCGCAACGGCCCCACCGATAAAGTCCGCTTCGTCTTCCGCAGCCGCCTAACCCGCTTCGAGGAAGCCGCCCCCGACGCCTTCTCCCAATTCTCCCCCGGCGATTTGTAGCGTGGCGACCCGGAAGCGAGCGATGCCCGAACTATTGACAAACAGCAGCCGTCGCTGTTATGTTGTACATGCTCAGTGTTGCCATGCGGAGTGGAAGGGGCTATAAACATTACGATGGCTCAAGCCGCCTACGCTATTCCGACCGAAAGAGAAATTAACGTTGCATCGGTGCCTCACCGGAGTCCTTTCCGGTATCCAGGCGGAAAGACTTGGTTAGTTCCTTATATTCGCCTTTGGCTCAGGCACAATCCCCGCCGGTACCGCGAACTCATTGAACCGTTTGCCGGTGGAGCAATAGTTGGGGTCAGCGCAGCGTTTGAACGGTTAGTCGACAAAGTCACACTAATCGAACTCGACCCGGACGTCGCCTCCGTTTGGGCGACCATCCTTGGCAGAGACGGTGAAAAACTTGCGGCCCGAATTCTAGCGTTTGAACCGACACTGAAATCAGTCATGCCTCTTCTCGAAGCTGAACCCAAGTCGACACTTGAGAGGGCGTTCGCAACGATAATTCGGAACCGCGTGCAGAGGGGCGGAATTCTAGCCCCGGGTGCAGGCCTCATGAATAAAGGAGAGAACGGAAGGGGTTTGGCATCGCGCTGGTATCCCGAGACTCTTTACCGCCGAATAATGGATTTGATCTCAATCAAACACAAAATCCATTTCCTGAACGCAGATGGCGTTGATTACATTCGAAGAAACCGACACAGGAAATCTGTGGCCTTCTTTGTTGACCCTCCATATACGGTAGCAGGACGACGTCTGTATAAGTTCTCGGAGATGGACCACAAGGGTCTTTTCGAGCTCCTTGGGAAGGCGGACGGGGGATTCTTGATGACCTACGATGACAGCTCTGAGATTAGGCACCTAGTTGTGCAATCTCGATTCGACTGCGAAACAGTAGCGATGAAAAACACGCACAACGCCTGCATGACAGAATTGTTGGTGGGCAAAAAGTTGGACTGGCTAAGAATCCCTAAATCTCCCCAGTTACCTTTGCGCGGATTCTAGCCTCAAACTCGGTCAGGCTGAGAGGAGTGCCGCCTGTCAGTCCCTCGACGGCCCGCTCCAACGTCGTAAGCTTGACTACGTGCGGCTGAAGTTCAGCCCTTCCATCCTCCTTTTCTTCATACTGGACGATGAACCACGCAATGTCGCAGCTTGACACGTCCTTGACTTCTTCCATCTTGCCGAGCGATTCAAAAAACGGGCGATCAACGACCACCGCCATTTTCTTGCCCCATCTTCTCAAAGTAGGTACCTTGATCTGAAGCTGAGGCATCAGTCGCTTTGGCCCACTGCTGCGGAAATCCGGACGCCTGTGCGCTACCGGAAATAATAGCCTGGCAACCTCCAACTTGCGCATCGCCTCGAATTCCGTTTTCATTGCGCTACCCGAAAAATAGACCGCCTGCAGCTCGAGCGCGCACCAGGTCAAAGGCTTGTCTAAGGGATGAACTAGAACATTATCAATTCGTCCGACATCTTCAAACGCGTCTTGGGGCGCTTCACACAAGCCACCTTCCGATCGTTTTAAGAAGCCGACCTCAGAGGCAATAATCGGGTTCGACGTGTTGAGAAGAATTTCACCGATCCAATTGTAGATCTTGCCGTTTTGCTTAAAACGATGAGGGCACGTAGTTACCAAAGACCCTTCGACACCAGACGCCGGCGAAACTACCGCTGTGGTTGGGTTACTCTCATAGAGCCTCAGTGTGCAAACGCCGCCGATTTTTGAGCAAATGCTGGCCTCCGAAATCACTCCGTGTTTAAAAGGACAGGGCTGGGTCTTGCGATCTCTCTTTTCGAGAAACTGCAACTCTGTTAAAGCCGCTCGCTCCTCTGTCGACATCGCGGCGAATATTTTTCCGTACCATTCGCCAATCCCATACCTGCGGCGAGGTTTTCGTTCGTCGACTTGGTCGTTGCTCGGTTTAGCTTCCATTCGTGGCTGACCCGCCCGGCGGACGGCCTCCGCCTCGGTTTTTACGTTGTGCTTGCAGCCAACGAAAATAAGCTGGCCCTCGCTTCGCAGTTCTTTTGCCTCGTATCTTGGCGGAATGTGCAAGAACTAGCTTCTCGGGAATGGTCTTTCCGCAGTGCGGACACTTGAGCACGTGTGCATGTTATGGAATTAACTGGCCAAGAGTCAATTCTGCTGGCAATCACCGCCCTGCATGTCAGTTAAACTGTTCATTATGGCAAAGAAAGATCAAAAAGTAGAAGAGGCACATGGCAAAGCAGCAGACGCCATTCTCGACATACTTGCCGAATTGCCAGCAGATAAGGCGCGTCAGACAAGAACCGAGATCAAAGCACTCGCCTTCAAGTCTTGTATCCGCGTGCCGGGTGCCGCACTCTTGCGTTTTTTGCAAGGGTGCGGGTTTTGACTTTTCCGCGTTGAGACCCACGGAAACCACCGCGACTATCGGTGGCTCAAGCTCCACACATACGCCGCCACCGCCTTCACCTGCTCGTCCGTAAGCTGCGCCCCGCCCTTCGCCGGCATCGGACTGCGATAATTCTTCGGCTGCGCCACGCCATCATTAATCGTCTTCGTAATTCCCGCAAAACTCCCGTCGCTCCACAACCATTTTTTTCCATTCAGCGGCGGTCCAAGCGGGGTCCCCTGCCCTCGATCTCCGTGGCAAGCCGCACAAGCAGCTCCACCCACCTGCCCGCGGTAGATCCGCTCTCCCAGCACAACCATTTTCTGCGTCGCTCCCTCGGGAACGGCCACCTTCGCATTCGCCGCCGCGCCGGCGTTGGGATGCGTGCCCTCCGGCGGCTTGGCCGCGGCCCCCGCAACTTCGCCCGGCGAAGCCGTCAGGCTCGGGCACGCCGTTATCGACTTTTCGTCAAAAGGCCCGCCGCGATAGGTGATGCGGTAAATCCGCCCGCGGATATCATCCGAGACATAGAGCGCTCCGTCGGGACCCACCGCGAGGCCGCTCGGCCGGTGCGCCGCTCCACCGGGCGTTTCGACCGTGCCTGCAAAGCCGCTCGCAAACACTTCGCAATGCCCAGCGGCGTGCTCTCCGCTCATGGGCTGAAACACCACGTTGTAGCCCTGCTGCGAATACGGCGCACGATCCCACGATCCATGGAAGGCCACAAACAAGCCCTTCCTGTACCGCGCCGGAAACTGTTCCTTGTCGAAATGCGCCAAACCGTTGGGCGCCCAATGCGCGGGAAATGCCGCCGCCGGTTCCAACTTCTGCGCGCAGACCCCAATTTTCTTCCCGTCCCCGCCGTACTCCGGCGCGAGCACCAGTTTTTTCACAAACGAGTCGTAGTAGCACTCCGGCCAGCCATAGTCCCCGCCCTGCTTCAAGAGCACCACTTCTTCCGCCGGGAGCGTGGCTTCCTCTTCCGGCTTGTAGAATTCCGGCCAATTCATGTGCAGTTGGTCGCGTCCATGCTGCGTCACAAACAGCCGGCCCGCATCGTCGAACGCATACCCTTCCCCATTGCGAATTCCTGTGGCGTATCGTTCCGCCGGAGAAAATTTCTGATCCGTCTTGTTGGCGTCGAAGCGCCAGGTTCCGCCGCGCGTCTCCAATTCCCTACAGGGATTGATTCCCGGCGAATGCAGCGTCCGGTTTTTCACCTGGCAGGAATTCGTCGCGGTTCCCACGTCCACGTACAGTTCGCCATTCTTGCCGATGATGAAAGGGTGCATGGGATGATCGCCGCCGAGGGGCAATCCCGAAACAATCGTCTCCGGCTCTCCGCTGGGCACAATCGATCCGCTCGTCAGCGCATAGCGCACAATCCGATCGTTGCTCTCCGCATAAATAAAATTTTTGTAGAGACCGATGCCCGTCCCGCCGTGCCCGCCGGTCTGCGCCGTTTCCCCAAATCGCTCGTCCACATCCGCCTTTCCCGCACCCGTCTTATCCTGCAAGGCCACCAGGAATCCGCCCGCATGCGCCGTGTCGTTACCGTAATATCGCCCCGACCAGGTGTTGACGTATAGGACTCCATTCGGCGCCGCTACCATGTGGCGCGCGTGGCCGATTCCATCCGCAAACACCGTCGCGCAAAATCCCGCCGGCAACTTCAGCTCGCTGTCGTCGTTCGGACATGCTTGAGTCTCCGCCGTCATTCCGGCGTTGGGCTGACTTCGAAGCGGCACCAGTGAGCCAAAAACGCACAACGCCCCAATCACGGCAAGGAAAGTCAGAAGCGCTTTATTCCTGCGGAACCATTCCATGAGAGTCCTCCAAAGCTTCGAGACCAGAAGCCGGCGCAAACGTTCATTAGATACTGCGCGGCTGAATTCCGGTCAATTCTTTTTTGTTTTTCACTTTTGGAATTGTACGCCAGCTGAGCCAGCGCTCAGGCAGGCGTCTTCATCGGCCACGCGATTTGCCCTCCGCGATGATACGCCAGGTTGGCGATGTGTCCCGCGCGAGCCGCGCTAACTCCCGTTTCGACCGGCGCGTTTGGCTCCTTGCGAGTCCTGACACAGTCGAAGAAATTCTCCATGTGAGAGATCGTGCCCTCCCGAAAACTCTCAGCCTTCAGAACGGGATTCTCCTTAGTCGGCACGCCCTCATGATGGACGCTAAAGCCCAAACGATTGAGTTTAAGCGTCGCCTCCGTGCCTCGAAATTCCAGCCCGCCGTCGTCAATCGACGACGCCATCATGCCCTCGTACACTACATCGAATCCCGGATAGCGAACCGCGGCCTGAATCGTATCCGGACAGTCCCACTGCTCGAAAACATATTTATCGCCAAGCATCTGGGCGGCTTTCGGCGTGTCCGAATTCATCGCCCAATGCGCCACGTCAATCCAGTGCGTGAATAAATCCGTCATCGCCCCGCCGCCAAAATTCCAAAACCAGCGCCAGTGATAGAACTTTTCTTCCGTGAACGCCTGCTCGGGAGCGCCCCCGAGCCACTGCTTCCAATCGAGTGCCTGCGTCTCAATGGCTTTGCGCGGCCCGTGTGCCTGATAGTTCTGCCACCAATACGTCCTCACCTGCAAGACGCGCCCGAGGCTGCCGCCCTGAATGAGTTCCACGGCATCGCGAAAGTGGCTCCAGCTCCTCTGCTGCATCCCGCACTGCAAGATATGTTTGCTGGCGCGCACCGACTTCGTCAGGATCGCCCCTTCCTCGATCGAGTGTGTCACCGGCTTCTCGAGATACACGTCTTTGCCGGCTGCCAATGCGTCGACCGCCATGCGCACGTGCCAGTGATCCGGAGCGGCGATCAACACCGCGTCGAGCTGCTGCTCCAGCACTTCGTGATAGTTCGCATGAGTGGTCACCGCGCCGCCCGCGGGGCGCTGCTTCACGGCGTCGCGACGCGGCCCATACACGTCGCTCACCGCCACCAGTTGGTAACCGCCGACCTTGTCTGCGCAGTCGATCAAGTAATTCATGCGCCCGCCCGCGCCGATCACTCCGACGCGGATGGTGTCGTTCGCGCCCAGGACTCGCGTTGCCGCGAGCGCCGTCAGCCCGGTGGTGACGATGAAACTGCGACGATTCAGTTGGCTTGCCATGACCAGCATCTTAGCGATTGCCCTTCAATTTCGCTATACCATTTGGTAGAATCAGGGCCGGGTAAATCCCTGATCTTTCTAAGAGCGGCAGCCACCCTGCCGCTTTTTTCTTTTCAAGTTAGCGATGCGGCCCGCCCGGTCCACTCAGGGTCGCGCACTTCTCTCCGTGAACTCTGAGCTCTCTGCGACCTCTCCACGCGCTCCGCCGGAAACGTCGCAATCGCGGCACGACTCGTAGGGGCACGATACATCGTGCCCCCACGATACATCGTGCCCTCGATCACAGGTTCACTGTCCACTGAAGGCTGGAAGCTGTCCGCCGCTATTTTCATGCTCTCGGGTCCGCAGAGCCGCATGCGCGACTGTGTAAGAATCCCCACGCCTGTCACGCACGTCTCCAATCGAGCGGCGGACCAGTCCAAAGCGCCCGAACTTGCTAGATTTCGGACCGGCTTTAAGTCATTTAGAATCAACATGTTCAAGAGCGTCCGCAAATGTTGATTATAAAGCACTTACAGACAGCCTAAGTCTTTTAGAAGCAACACTTACAAAAAACAGGGAGGAGTCTCCCGCAGCTTTGTGCCCCGCCGAACAGGCCGTCAACTTGCACAACAACCGACTGTTGTCATTCTCGCGGCAGGTGACCGCGCCATCGGTCCGCGAGCCGCAATCGAATGGCGTAAACTAAATTCTTTCTGGTACGGCCATGGCACAAGCTGACAAGAGTCCCCGCAATTTGAAGAGCCGCCCGATCTGGGCCGAAGTATCGCTAGCCACGCTGGCGGAAAATTTCCGCGCCATTCGCAAGTTCGTTAACCCTTCGAGCGAGAAGCGCAAGGCGCCTCGAAAAATCCTTTGCATCGTCAAAGGCAATGGCTACGGCCACGGCGGCCCGCAGGTCGCCAAAGCTCTCGAAAAAGCCGGCTCGGACTGGTTCGGCGTAACGTGCACGGAAGAAGGCATCGCCGTCCGCAAAGCAGGCGTCCGCAAACCGGTTCTCGTCCTCACAAGTTTCTGGCCCGGCGAAGAATCGCGCCTTATCGAGCACGATCTGACGGCGGTCATTCATCGCTGCGAGCAGCTTAAGGAACTCGATCGCGCCGCTGCCCGCATCAGAAAAAAAGGCCGCAAAAAAGTTTCGTTCCACCTGAAGATGGACACCGGCATGAACCGCCTCGGCATCGCTCCCGGCGATGTCGAATGTTTCGCGCGCCAGCTCGCCAAGTGCAAGCATCTCGAACTCGGCGGAGTCTTTACGCATTTTGCTTCTTCGGAAGTTCTTACCAGCACGCGCACGGGAGAGCAGACGCGCCACCAAGAGGAGCGCTTCTACGCCGCACTCGACCGTCTGCGCGCGCTGGGCATTGATCCCGGCATCGTGCATCTCGCCAACAGCGCTGCCATCGTCGCTCGTCCCGAGACCTGGGCCGACATGGTCCGTCCCGGCGCTATTTTGTACGGCTATCATCCCGGTTACGATCCGGTTGAGCAACGTCCCGAAATCGAAGCGCGTCTGCCGCTCAAACCAGTCATGAGCCTGCGCACGCGCATCATCAACATCCGCAACATCCCCGAAGGCGCCGGCGTCGGCTACAACGAAACCTTCATCGCCAAACGCCCTTCGCGTATCGCCGTCCTCGCCGCAGGCTATGGCGACGGCATTCACCGCTCGCTCGGCAATCGCGGCAGTGTCCTCGTGCGCGGCGCACTCGCGCCAATGGTTGGAATCGTTTCCATGGACGTCACCATGATTGACGTTACCGATGTTCCCGGCGCCGCGATCGGCGACGTCGTCACCATCTACGGCACCGACGGCGACCGCGTCCTTCCCGCCAACGTCATCGCCCGCAGCATCGGCACGGTAACCTCCGACTTGCTCTGCGCCGTGAGCCAGCGTGTCCCGCGCCTCTATTTTCAGTGATGTCTGACTCGAATGCTTTTTAATGTCTTAACCAGATTCATTCTGCGTTTCGCCTGACACCCCGGCTTGAGGTACACTCTGAAGTTTGCGGCCCCATCGTTGCTCCTGTCCGGCGGGTCGCGCTTAAAATGAGCCGCATTGCCGCCATTCTTCCAGCCGCAGGTCTCGGCACTCGCATGGGTGCGGAAACGCCGAAGCAATTTCTCGAGCTGGACGGCACGCCGCTCGTCATTCACAGCGTGCGACGCATCGCTTCCTGCCCGCTCGTCACCGACATTATCGTTGCTACGCGCCCCGACGTCGTTGACTCGCTCGAGGAGCGCATCCGCGGCGAACGCTTCATGCAAACTGTCCGTGTAATCCGCGGCGGAGACTCCCGCCAGGATTCCGTCGCGCTCGCGCTCAAGGAAGTTCCGGACGGCACGGAAATCGTGCTGGTGCACGACGCCGTCCGCCCGTTCGTCACCCGCGAACAAATCGTCCGCGTCATCGAGGAAGCCCGCCGCTGCCAGGCCGCCATTCTCGGTATTCCCGCCATGGACACGGTGAAGGAAGTAAAGCGCGCCAGCTTGCCCGAAGATGTCGCGCTGATTATCGGGACTATCCCGCGCGAACGTGTCGTGCTAGCGCAGACGCCGCAAGCGTTTTCGACTAAACTCATCAAGGAAGCGTTTGCGCGCGCGCAAGCTGATGGCGTCAACGCCTCGGACGAAGCCGGTCTCGTCGAACGCATCGGCCACGACGTCCACGTCGTCCTCGGCTCGGAGCGCAACATCAAAATCACCAAGCCCGCCGACATGGATTTGGCGCGCTTCTACCTCGAACAAGAACGCCAAAAAGCATGAGCGTGCGCTGCGGCATTGGTTACGATCTTCATCGGCTTGCGGAAGGGCGCAAGCTAATCGTCGGCGGGATCGAGCTTCCATTTGACAAAGGCCCGGTTGGCCATTCTGACGGCGACGTTCTTGCTCACGCGATGTGCGATGCGTTGTTTGGCGCCGCGGGACTCGGCGACATCGGCACGCATTTTCCGGATACGGATCCGAAGTGGGAAGGCGCGAACAGCCTGCTTTTTCTCGAACACGCGCGAAAGCTGCTCGACGAAAAACATTTCGCGATCGAGCATATCGACGCTGTCGTCATCACCGAAAAACCAAAACTGGGACCGCACTTCCCGAAAATGCGCGAAGCCCTTGCGCGCGCCCTCGGCGTCTCCCCCGATCACATTCACTTGAAAGCCAAGACCAACGAAGGCGTTGACGCCATCGGCCGCGGCGAAGCCATTGCCGCGTATGTCGTCGCCACGCTTTCTCAACGGTGATCGTGCGCTGAACTCCCGGCGAATCTGCGAGCGCGAGATAGGATTTAGCGATGACTCCGCAAGAAACTCCGAGCGTTTCGGCCGCCGCCGTGAATGTTTTTACGGCAAGCGACGTAGCCGGGATTCTTCGCGAACAAAGCTGGCTCTCAAGTGAAGCATCTCCTCAGCAGATTGCGTGGTGCGAACGCGCCGCCGTGCTGCTCGGCCCTCACGCTTCGGACAGCCGCTCGCTCACAGATCTGTTGCAATTTGTCTTTCATTACGACGCGCAAGAAATCCTCGCCAGAGTAGAGAGCCACTCCGTCCTCTCGCGTTCCGGTGCGCGCGAGGTGCTCCGCCATCTCGCGCTACTCTTGCTCGATGGCGCGCCGCTTACGACGGATCGATTCAAGGAAATCATCACTGCATTGAAAGACCGCGTGGGCCTGGGCAGTCGCGAGATCTTTCATCCCGTACGCCTGGCGCTAGCAGGCCGCGCAGGCGCAGGCGAACTCGATCGCGTAATCTTGCTCCTCGATGAGGCAGCCGCGCTCTCGTTCGCCAAACCGGTCAAACCCGCCCGCGAGCGCATCGTCGAATTTTGCGCCGCCCTCGATTGATCGCCAGGCGATTAGGTTGTCGGGGCACGATATATCGTGCCCCTACGTGCTGTAGACTATGGCTCCGATGGACAAGCTCACTGGGATTCACGCCATACGCGAAGCTCTCGACGCGGGCCGCCCGTTCGATCGCATCCTGATCGCGCGCGGCCGCCAGGACACCCGTGTCGAGGATATTGTCCAGCTAGCCCGCGCGCGTGACATCCCCGTCCGTTTTGAAGACCGTGGCCAGCTCGATCGTCTCGCCAATTCGAAAGATCATCAGGGTGTCGTCGCTCTGGCTGCCGCCCGCGCCCCGGCTACGCTCGAGAGTATTCTCGCCGCCGCGAATAAGGGCGCCGATCACGGACGCAAAGGACTCATCGTGCTTCTCGACGGCGTCGAAGATCCCCACAATCTTGGCGCCGTCATTCGCACGGCGCTCGCAGCAGGCGCGCATGGCGTGATCATTCCGGAGCGGCGCGCAGTCGGGCTCACGGACACAGTTGCGCGCGCTTCGGCCGGCGCGCTCTCGCATCTACCGGTCGCAAAGGTGACCAATCTCGCGCAAACGATGGAAGAATTGAAGGAGGCAGGCTACTGGCTCATCGGCCTCGACGAGCGCGCCGACAAAAGTTACACCGAAGCCGACTACACCTCTCCGGTAGGCGTCGTCCTCGGCGGCGAAGGCAAAGGTCTCCACGACCTGACGCGCAAACGCTGCGACTTTGTTGTGTCGCTGCCCACCACCGGCCCGGTGAAATCGCTCAACGTCTCCGTCGCCGCAGGCGTCGTCCTCTTCGAAGCCCTTCGCCAGCGCCATGCAAAATAGAGCAGCGGGTCAGTTTCCCGTAATCAGACTTGCCGGGCATCGCCGCGTGTCAGCCGGCTAATCTGAGCCACTTTCGCTAGAGAATGACAGGAACGAAGGAAAATAGACCGTCATGAATAGGAACATCATCTGCACGAGGGACAACAATAACCCAATCGCTTTGATGCTGTGAGTGCATTCAAGCATTTGGTGGAATACAGAGTCGTAGGACACCTTCAGTTCTGAGAAAGTGCTTGGCAACTTCTGACCGAAGCCGCTTTGCAACTTTAGTCCGGTCAGGATGCGGCCTGTCTTAGCCATTGAGAAAAACCAATCCAGTCCTGAACGGATCGTTCCCGTCATGTATTCGGCCTGACCCAATTCAGGAACGTCATTTGTCTGCTGCAAGAAAACGAAAAATTCGCAGGCGATCCTGACCGTAATTTGAAGGTCTTCACTCTCTTTAGGATCATCAAAGAAACCTTCTGAATCCCGCAAGATGATAGCCGTCAATCGCGCCTTCATCGCGTCCATTTCTGGCGAAAACAGCATAGAACCCCTCAATGCCACTCGGCGCTTCAGATTTCGGTCCGCCACTTTAGACCGGAAGAATATCATCTCAACATTTGATTAATGCGGTGGCCGGAAACTAAACTGCCCCTAGAATGGCCACGGCTTGGCGCGTCCAGCTAAAATCAGAATCGAACCTATTTGTCGTATTGAATCAGCGAGAAAACATCGATGCCATTGAGTTTCGAGCGGCCGTTGAGAAACGTCAGTTCCACCGCAAAGGCGGCGCCTTCGATTATGCCGCCGAGTTTCTCCACAAGCTTTGTGGTGGCCGCAGCCGTGCCGCCAGTGGCGAGCAGATCGTCGCAAATGATTACGCGCTGGCCTGGCTTCACGGCATCTTCGTGGATTTCGAGGGTGTCCGTTCCATATTCGAGGGCATAGGAGATGCTGGCGGTTTTCGCGGGCAATTTTTTTGGTTTTCGAACCGGAACGAAACCCGCTCCAAGGCGATACGCGAGCGCCGGAGCAAAAATGAATCCGCGCGCCTCGATGCCCGCGACAACATCGATGG
>Ga0209166_10002667_pt1 | contig 13274 bp, 13 predicted proteins | sample Coa_R1_3_FD_187151 | JGI IMG/M metagenome (GOLD analysis project Ga0209166, IMG submission 187151) | Surface soil microbial communities from Centralia Pennsylvania, which are recovering from an underground coalmine fire - Coalmine... | ecosystem: Environmental > Terrestrial > Soil >... | reverse complement strand
CCGCCTCCGCAGTGAGCGAGCAAGAAACCGGACCGCTAGTCTTTTTCTGCTTGGCCGCGCAGGAATTCGTAGCGTTCAATCGCCGCTACCACGCCAATCGCGCCTTGGTCGCGCGGCTCCGTCCGCTGAATGCGCCCGAGGCAGCGCACCCGGACAGGGCCGGCAAGTGTAATTTCGTTTGGCAAAGTCAGCAGGATCTCAACCGCGGAGCCTTCCTTTACATCCTTGGCCAGGAAGAAGTACACCCCTCGGGAGCTGACATCCCGGGATTCCGTGCTCGTTTCTCCAGCGGCCGCACCCGTCGTCCAACGGACGGTAAGCGGAAGGCGCATTTGAAAGCGCTGTGTGGTGCGGCGTTCGGACCCGGTCAAAGCGGAGCCTCCTGCAACAACCGAGAGTCTATCCGGGTGCCCGCCGCCCCACAATAGGACTGTAGGCACAAAATTTCCTCAGCCTCGCGGAGTACCGATGTACTAGTAGGAGTTGAGGATAGGCGAGGGGACCAAAGCGCCAGCTGAGACCCTGGAGCCACGGGTAAACTACTCATTATCAGGTATTTACAGAGATACCCAGATCGCTTTGCACCCTCTCGCTTCCGCCCTAGCTGCGCAACCGGCGAACTAACGCGGCGAACTTCCGGCGGTCCTGGTCAATTAACGCCGTGAATTTAAGACCCAGTCCGCGGCCCGGAACAACGTGCCGGACCACCGCATCGGCGCGGATCTGTCCCTCGCCGACGAGAAAATCCACCTTGGTGGAGGTCCCGATGGCCCGCTGTGTCGGCGTCTCCAGAAATAATCCCCCAAGACTGAGATCTTTCACCCTTGAGACATCGTCCCGGCCGTTGCACTGCCAGCAAACCCAAACGTCTTGCATTACGGCGATACGAAAATTGAATCTTCTACTTGGAACGGCTGCCTTCTGTGACATGGGTCCCGACTTCCAAACTCGCCACTACCCCACACCCAGACCCACTGAGTATTCGAGCGGCAGGTTGAACTTATTTTGTGCACAACAACACTGCGGCTCCGTAGGCGAGCGCTGAGAGGGAGAGCTTCGAGCAGCAGGTAGAAATACGATAAATTCAACCGGCCGCGCAAGCAATCGGGAAAAGTGTGCAGGGCGCCTGACTCCTTCGGAGGGAGTAGACTCAGGCGGACTGGTCGATCAATCGATGGTGAATGGCGTAAAGCGCCAGTTCCAGGCGGTCCGAGACACCCAGCTTGTCGAAAATATTGTGCAGGTGGTTTTTCACCGTCTGTTCGCTGATAAACAGTTTTTCGCCAATTTCCTTGTTGCGGAATCCCTGCGCCACCAACTGCACGATCTCTTTTTCACGGTCGCTCAACAGCGGCTTTTCCCGCCGCGGCCCGGATTCCGAAGACTTGGAGAAGGCCTTCATCACCTCGGCGGTCATGCGGTTGTCCAGCCAGATCTCCCCGGCATGCACGCGGTGAATGCTCTTCACCAGCAGGTCCGTTGCGGACTGCTTCAGCACTACGCCGCGCGCGCCCAGACGCATCGCGCGCACTACGTCGCGGTCGTCTTCCGCCGCGGTCAGCACCACCACCCGCGTCGGCAGCGTGTCAAAATTCACTTCTTCCAGCACCGCCAGCCCGTCCTTATCCGGCATGCGCAAATCCAGCAGCAGAATGTCCGGCTTTAGCTTGGCGAGCATCTTGATGCATTCCGCGCCATTCTGGGCTTCGCCGACGATGGTAATATCTTCGTCGGAATCCAGCAGTTTGCGGAGGCCATCGCGAAAAATGGCGTGGTCGTCCGCAAGAAGGACGCGAATTTGTTGTTTAGTCTTGGCCATGTCAACCGAGCGGAACCTCGATGGTCAGACGCGCTCCATGGCCTGGGTTGGACTCCACGGTCAACACGCCCCCCACAGTACGCGTACGCTCCTTGATGGAGATAGGACCTAGCCGCAGGCGATCCAGTTCATCCCCAGTGAACTTGCCCGCGAAGCTGAAACCCTCGCCGTTGTCGTCAACTACTAAAACGAGTCGGCTGTCGTCCTGCGACAGTTTTACCACGACATGGGAAGCCTTCGCATGCTTTTTTATGTTGTTGAGTGCTTCTCGGTAAATCTGGAAAATCTCCCGGCAGACCCGGTCCGGAGCATGCAGCTCCACCGAATCGATGATCACGTCCAGCGCCAGCGCCGATTCGTTGCGGTAGCGCTCCGCGAAACCCCGCATTAAATCAACCAAATCCGCGCTCTGCACCCGCAGCGGGCGCAGGTCGGTTACCATGTGGCGCAGCTCCGCGGACTCGTTTTTCACCGTTTGCTGCAGGTTGGCCAGGTTGGCGCTGGCTTGCTCCGGAGACACGCTCACCCGGCGGCGCAGCACGTCCAGCTGAATTTCAATGCTCAGCAGCGTTTGCAAAATTCCATCGTGCAAGTCGCGTGAAATCCGGCTGCGTTCACCCTCGATCGCCCGTGCCCGCAAGTGCCGCAGCAAAAAAATGTTTTCCACCGATGGTCCCACGTGGCGTGACACCCGCTCAAACCACATCAGATCTTCCCTACGGAACAACCGCCGCCCGTTCAGCAAAAACAGCCGCCCCGCCGGCTGCCCCGTCTGGTCGAACGCCACGGACATGAACGAGCGCAATGCCAGCACCTGTTGCGTCGCCGCCGGCAGCCGCGGCAAAGACTTCAGCGTTCGCCCATCCCGGCGGTCCCACCCGAACCCCGCCCCCGCGCCCGCCAAGGTATTCCAGCAGATCGTCGCATCTAAGTCGTCCAGCAGGAATCCATCGGCCCGCGTCAGCGGCAAATTCTCCGGAATCAGCCGCTCACTTTCGCCCGCCCTGAGCTGCCACACGAAAATTCGTTCCAGGTCCGAGTCCCGATAGACCAGCATCGCGCCATCCGTGTGAAACGCCTGGGTCAGCTCCTCCAGCAGCAAACGTAGCGATTCCGAAAGCCCCTGATCCACCTGCATCGTCGAACTCACCCGCGCCAACAGTTCGCTCTGCTCGGCGAAACTCCGGCTGAGGTCCCCTAGAAATGCACTGCCCCCGCCCGCCGCCAGGGTGGCCCCCAACAACCCCATCCATGCAACCACGCGTATCCAGTGGATCTCGCCTTTCACCGCCGTGATCATTACCAGCAGCAGTGCCAGTCCGCCGGCCAACGGGAATGCTACCCGCAGTCCCCAGCGAATGCCCGCCGCGTAGCACACAAAGAGGTAGGGAAACCAGGCCGGAACCGTCGTCGGGCTCAAATACATGAACAGTCCCAACGCCACCAGATCGCAAACCAGTGGCAGGCGCCAGGTCAATCCGCTCAACATGCGCTCAAACAGCAGCGCCAGCACGGAAAGAAAGAAGTAGGTGATCAACAGGTCGATGGGACGCCGCGAATAGTTACTGGAGGTCTGTTCAAACAGCGCGATCAGCGCCAGCAACACGACGATTGGTCGCGCGTATGCGATCTGGCGCTCAATGTGCCTGCGATCCGATTCGTGGGGGCTCATGCGCGGGGACGAAGTTCCTATCCCTTAGTCTAGCAGCGCACAATATCGGGCATATGCCCTTGGGCCCGAGAGTTTTCCAGTTTGCAACCCTAACGGGAAGTGAGGATGGGGGGGCTACGGAGCGCCAAACCACGAGCGAGACACCGAACGTCCGGCGAAGATTACCGGGAGCGGGTCGATTCCAGCGCTATTCGGCCTGGATGGCTGCGGTGCGGTAATGGCCTGCCGGACGGCGGCTAACGGCGCATCTTCGGAGAGTCGCACATTTTTTCCGTCCGGAGTGATGCCTAACTCTTGCCACATGTCCGTCAGGTCCACTTGCACCGGCTTGTCCTTCCACGCAGAGTACAAATCGCCAAGCACGGTGGTCCCGGTGGCCTTGTCCCCGGTCTTGAAAGCTGCGGCAAGCTCCCAATCGTGGGTGATGTCCCCGCCCGCGTCCAGAATTCCGCGCAGCGCATCCTGTAGCCCCTTTTGATTGTGAGTTTGTTTGCGAATCTGGACGTCGGCCACAAAGCAAAAAAGGGCGCCGCCCCAATAGGTACGCCCCCACGTATGCGTCTGATCCAGGCCGCGATCGCCTTCCTGTGGCTGCCCTTTGCGCATGTCTCTCACCAGGTCCGCCCACATTTGCTCAGCGCTCATTTGCCTCGCCTGGATCCGCGCGATCGGCTCAACGTACACCGCAATTCCCTCCTCGATCCAATGATGCTCGTCGGCCATGGAGGGAAACGACAAATGCACCATTTCGTGCGTCAGCATCCAATCGCTGGCCAGCTCCGCAGGCGTCGTATCCGCACCGACGCGAATCTTGATCAGGCCTCCGTCGTAGCCGAAGGTCTGTCCGTGGCGAATGCCCGAGCCATCGACGGGGATGATTCGAATTTGCGCGTGCGGCACCGGGTAACGCCCGTAGTAGGCCGCCACCGCCTCCGCCGCCATCTGCGCCCAGTGCAATAGCTCCGCCTGCGACAATTTCATCGCCCCCGCTTCGATGGTCACATCGATCTTCGACCCGCCGATCAACAGTGTAGAAGTCATTTCTCCGGCTTTCGAAGTTCCTGTGCGCCCGATAGCAAGCGTCACCGACAGCAAAAGCAATCCTACAATCTCGTAGAATCGTACCTTGCCCAACATGCAGCCATTATGATCGATCTTGTGCTGCGAAAGTTGCTTGCTAAACGAGGGGGCAATCTTAGACGCTGGAGCCGGTTTCTCGCGCATCGTGACGGCTGACGGCTCGGTTCAGCAGCGTATCGAGAGACAGTTTGCCGGGGCCGAAAATTAAGATGATCAGCGAGGCCACCAGGAACGTGTATGGCGCGGCGGCGTAGAACTTGTCGGGGTCGGAGAAGATCGAAAACAGCGCTTCACGGTCCGCAGTGACATAGGCCGTCACCAGATTTATCGTCAGCACCAGTGCGGTAAGCCGCGACAACAGCCCCACCGCCAGAAAAATCCCGCCGAAAAATTCCACGCAAGAAATGAACACGGCGGTCTGCGCCGGCATCGGTAGCCCCAGGCTGGTGAAAAATTCCGTCACCTTGGCCAGGTGATGCAGCTTGCCCCACCCGCTCTCCACCAATTGCCAGCCCCAATACAGCCGGATCAACAACAGGAACGGCGACTGCAAATACTCCGTCGCGCGTGCCACGCTTTGGTACCAGCTCCGCAGACGGAAAAAGAGGGATTTCATGGCTGGGTAGATTCACACCTTTCCCAAGATGTTCGCGTTGGGCCCAAATCTTTTGGAGTGCTTCGCTCGCGCTCAGCTTGCGAGGCCGGCCGCGTTTTCCACTTCCGTTTTCCGCCAGAACCTTCCTGCCTGGTCCATCAGGCCGCAGGCCCGCAAAACCAACCCAGCGCCGCCCAATTCTGAAACCATTGCCGCACCGTGCCGGGGCGTTCTTCCACCAGACCTCGGCTCTTTCGGAAAGCCACTTCAATCGCCTTTCCCAGCGGCTCGCCTTGCCCGAGCGCGCGAAGAATCTGGAATTCTCCCCGTTCGATCCGCCGGAAATATACGGAATCGTCCATCCGGTGCACCGCCAGGAAGATTTCCGCGGCCTTCAGCTTGGCTACCGCTTGCACCCGCTTGCGCTTGTGCTTCTCCTGAAACGCATTGCTGGCGAAATCGGTGTCCTCATCCTGTTTGCGCACTTCCAGCAGCAAATCGTCGACCGGATAGTGCAAATCCAGCAGCCGGACATACGGCTGCAATTGCAACCTCAGTTCGGCACCCGCTTCCGCGGCCAGCTCCTCCGGCCGCAGCGCCGGTTTCGCCGCGCCATCGAAGGCCTCGATGTCCGCCCATTCCAATCGCGTAATATCGATCGCCAACTGCTGCCTGGCTGCCGCCCATTTTGGATGTTTGCGCAGCCAACCTTCCAGCCGCCCGCCCAGGTTGCGCAGCGTAAACGATTGCGAAGGGCAGTCCACCAGGTAGGCTTTGCTCATCGCTTCAAAGCGCCTGTCCCCAAGCACCGCCCGCAATCCCGGAAAATCCTCAATCATGCTGGAGAGCAGCCGGAACCAGTATTGCCGATTGTAAATTTCCAGCCGCTCGAACGAAGTCAGGCGCTCGTTGGGCTTGATGAAGCGCGCGGCATACCCGCGCATGGACTTTCCGCCGGGCGCGGTACTCTGCATGCGCTCCGCTTGCGTCAGCGGCTGCATAACCGCCCGCGCCATCGTCCGCTGCAGCGCCGCCAGCTTCATACCGCCGTCGCCAGCAGCGTGGATGACAAAAATTTGTTGGCCTTCAGCGCTTCGTCGTGCACTTCATCAAAGGAAGGAATGCTGTCGTCCCACTCCAAAAGCGTCGCGGTATGCCCCACCCGCTGAATGGCCCGCTCATACAGCTTCCACACCGGGTCAATCACCGGATGATCGTGGGTATCCAGAATGTATTTCCGGTATTTCGAATGCCCCGCGATATGAATCTGCGCCACCCGCTCCGCGGGAACGCTGTTCACATAATCCAGCGGATTGAAGCTGTGATTCTGCGAAGAAACATAAATATTGTTCACGTCCAGCAAAATTCCGCAGTCCGCGCGCTCCACCACCTCGTTCAAAAATTCCCACTCGCTCATCTCGGAGACGTGAAACTCCGCATAGCTGCTCACGTTTTCCACCGCCACCGGCACTTCCAGAAAGTCCCGCACCTCGCGCACTTTCTGCGCGGTCAGCTTGGCCGCTTCAAGCGTGTACGGCATCGGCAACAAATCGTGGGTGTACCGCCCATCCACGCTGCCCCAGCAGAGATGATCCGAAAGCCACGGGGTCTTCGTTCGCTTCACCAATTCCTTCAGCCGCCGCAAATGTTCGCGGTTGGCTTTTTCGGCCGAGCCGAAGTACATCGAAACGCCGTGCTGCACTACTTTGTACTGCTCCAATATCTCGTCCAGAATCCGCAGCGGCCGCCCGCCGTCGATCATGAAGTTCTCGGAAATGATCTCGAACCAGTCGCACACCGGCTTGCGCGTCAGTATGTGATTGTAGTGCGGCGCGCGCAGTCCAATCCCGATCCCATACTCCGTAAATCCGTTAAATCGATTCGCAGGCATTCCGTGGACTCCGACCGAAGTCAGCCGAGAAGCAGGGGCCAGCCAATCTCACCAGCCCCTCTTCAGGAGAGCATTGTTACCCTAACCGCGTGGTTATGATGGTTTGTTCTGTTACTCCGGCATCTTCGAGCCGTCGGTCGCGCAGCCGCCCTTGCCCTTGCAAGAGTTCTTGCCTTTGCAACCGTTATCGCTCGACTTGCAGCCGCCCTTGCCCTTGCAGGAATTTTGGCCCTTACAAGCGTGCTTTTCCTTCACCTTTTTGTCGGCCTTCTTCTCCGTGTCCTGAGCGGAAGCCTTCCCTCCCGGGGCCAGATTCGAAGCCTGGATGCTGGCGCTGGTGCCCGCGAGCAAGCCCGCAACCGCCGCACCTGTGAGTAGAAACTTATTCGACTTTGTCATTTTCCCCAACGACCTCCTGATAAATTTTACTGCTCTTCCCTTCGGGCAAACTTCCTTGCCCAAAGACCGTTAAATCTTTTAGCGCAATGGCCGGGACTTAACCATTACCGAGCACTTGGGTTGGGCCAGGACCTGGGCCTACGGATTCAACGGAACCCCAACATACCCCCAAGCCGCCCAACCTGCCACTAATTCTTTTTGGACGCCCATGTAAAATTTTTGTCACCGCCGGGCGGCTTATTTCGCCCTTTCTCGCCTGCGACTCGCCGGCCACGCTTCTCGCCTTCAACAGTAACTACGTCGCCCGCCACCTTTTGGATTACCCGCAACCACATACTCCGGGCACATGGTTGCCGACCGACTGCAACACGGCACCGAATATTGCCTCGCCGCAGTGCTGCCTGCTATCTTCTCTTTTCTATGCCGCTCCCCTTCGATCTGGCCGAAGCCACTCGCCACCTTTCCTCCGGCGACCAAAAACTCGCCGCCCTCATCGCCGAAACCGCCCAGTTCCAGACCGACATGGACGCCGCGCAATCCCCTTACGAGGCGCTGCTCGAATCCATCGCCTACCAATCCATCTCCGGCAAAGCCGCCGCCACCATCTTTGCCCGTATCAAAGCTTTCGGCTCCAACGGGCGCCCACCCTCCCCCGAAGAAATGCTTAAACTCCGCAAGCCCCTCCTACGCAAAGCCGGTCTCTCCGGAGCCAAGATCCTGGCCATGAAAGACTTAGCCCAAAAAACCATCGACGGCATCGTCCCGACCCGCCAGCAAGCTGAAAGAATGTCCGACGCAGAACTGGTCGAACGCCTCGATTCCGTCCGAGGAATCGGAGCGTGGACCGTCGAGATGTTCCTGATCTTCAACCTCGGCCGCCCCGACGTCCTACCAATTCACGATCTCGGTGTAAAGAAAGGCTGGTCCGTCACTTACGGCAAAAAACATATGCCCAAGCCCAAAGAGCTCCTGGCCTTCGGCGAGCGCTGGCGCCCCTACCGCACTATCGCCAGTTGGTATATGTGGCGAGCCTTCGAGCGTGCCGGGTACGCCGCTACCAACAAAATCCGTCCCCCAAAGGTAAAAGCAAAGCGTCGGACGCGTGCGGCCATAGCGGCAAAGGCGCGGAAAGGCGCCGGTTGAGGACTTGTTGATGGCTAAGATGGGGCGCAGCGCCCTACCCCCCTCCCCGGGGTTTGCCGTAAGTGTTCATTCTAAAAGAGTTAAGACCATTTTTCTTTGTAAGTGTTGATTCTAAAGGGGTTATGGTCGGCTAAAATGTCACTGCTTCGCGAACAAGCGAAAACGGACGACTTGCAGGCACGACGCTGGCGGGGGCGGTGCTCCCTAAAGCAAAAAACGCGGCGCTCTCTCAAGAGTTGCCGCGCAAATTCCAAACGCAATTTTCTACCGGAATAGTATAGACGATTCTTTGTCTTGGTGCCAGCGAAATCTGGTTTCGCTTCGCTCCTGCGGTGCGACGCGCTAAATTCAGCTCCCTTTAGCTATCACTTCTCTAACCACCAAATAGATAGCCACCAATCCCGCCAGCAACACGCCACTTTCCAACGACACCGAAATCCGATGCAACCGGCTAAACTCGGCCAGCAGGGGACTGTTCTCCGCTGTCGCCTGAATCGATCCCATCTGCACCCGTAACACTGCCATCCGCGGACTAACCCCAACTTGCGACGCCACCGTAAGCGCAATCATCAGCACGACACAAAGGGCCACTGGCGCGATGAAGCTAGCAAACGTCCGGGTGCGAATCAGTCGCGCCAGCAGCAACACCACGCCGCAAATCACTCCAAGCAAATGCATCCGCCCCAGCGCGAACCCCACCATGGCCCCAGCCGCATCCCGGCTACCCAACACCCGAAAAGCCCCCGGCGCCACTACAAAACTAAGAAACACATCACTCCCCAACCACAACCCCAAACATAGGAACTCGGCGGTACGCAGCAGGTTTAACATGCAACTCCTCACTCTAAATTCGCGTAAATGAATCATACACGCTCTGTATCGCCAGGCTTCAGCCGGCCCCGGCAACACAGGCACTTGCCTGTGTTCTTCCGGTCACTAGGCGATCAAAAACATGAGAATCGATCTCGGAGCGTGCCCCGCGCGCAACCGCAAACGTAGAAACTCGCCACCAGGCCACAGCGTTGACTTCAGGATTTTCCGCTAGAATGAAAATTGCCCGGAAGATGATCGGCGAGGATGGTGGGCGACAAAGGACTTGAACCTTTGACCTCTCCCGTGTGAGGGGAGCGCTCTAACCAACTGAGCTAGTCGCCCAATTTCTACGGCTGACAGGGAACATCGACGGCTTTGCCGTCATCTATGTTGTAGCAGGAAGAAGCCTGGTTTTCAACAATGCCGACCGCCAGCTCCCAAACCGTTTCGCAGCTGCAGCGCTCCATTGCCCGCGCCATTTTCGGCAAGGAAGAAGCCATCCAACTGGCGCTGATCACCTTACTGGCGCGCGGCCACCTTCTAATCGAAGATGTTCCCGGCGTAGGCAAGACCACGCTGGCGCAAGCCCTGGCGAAATCGTTTCATTGCAGCTTCCAGCGCATTCAGTTTACTTCCGACCTGCTGCCCAGCGACGTGCTGGGCGTCAGCGTCTACAATCCCGAAGCCCGCGAATTCGAGTTCCGCTCCGGCCCGATTTTCGCCAACGTAGTGCTGGCCGACGAAATCAACCGCACCACCCCGCGCACCCAATCCGCGCTGCTCGAGGCCATGAACGAAGCGCAAGTCACCGTGGATGGCAAAACGCTGGCGTTGCCGCAGCCCTTCCTGGTCATCGCCACGCAAAATCCCGTCGAGCACCACGGCACCTATCCGCTGCCCGAATCGCAACTCGATCGCTTTCTCATGCGCATTCGCATGGGCTATCCCTCGCATGAAACCGAGCGCGAAATTCTGCGCATGCGCGCCAGCGCCGACCCGGTGCAAGCGCTCGAGCCGGTCGCCGACGTCGGCGATGTGCTCTCCATGCAGAGCGCCGTGGGCCAAGTCAAAGTGGATTCCAGCCTGCACGATTACGCGCTGGAGATCGTCGCCCGCACCCGCAAGACCGAACAGCTTTCCCTAGGAGTCAGCCCGCGCGGCACTTTGATGCTGCAGCGCGCCGCGCAAGCCCGCGCCTTTCTGGACGGCCGCGACTTCTGCCTGCCCGACGACTTCAAGCAACTGGCCGTCTCGGTTTTCTCGCACCGCGTGGTGGCCAGTTCCAGGCACGCTTCGCTGCAGAAAAAATCGGAAACCACCGAAGCCGTCCTGCGCGAAATTGTCGAATCCGTTGCCGTTCCGTTGTGATTCGCATCCCGTGAGCGTTACTTCCAGCGTCGCCAATCTCTGGGCCAAGGCCGATCGCCCGGGCGTTCGCGCTTTTTTTCTTTCCCTCGCCGCCTTAGGTGTCGCGCTGGTGCTTGCGCTGTACTCCGGAGCCGCCGCCGAACTGGGACGACTGCGTATCGCCGCCACCTCCGCGCTGACCGCGCTGCTGGTGGCCGCCTGGGTGGGCATCACGCTGGTCCCGGTGCTGGCTCGCCGCACCCCGCTGCGCTGGCTGGGCTACAAAATGGAATACAAAGTCACCCGCGAGGGCTGGCTCTATATTCTCGGAATCTTCCTGATTTCGCTGGCCGCGCTGAACACCGGCAACAACCTTCTGTTTCTCATTCTCGCCAGCTTGATCGCCATCATTCTGATGTCCGGAATTCTTTCCTCCATCACCCTCTCCGGCGTGGCCATGCGCCTGCAATTACCCGATCACATTTTCGCCGGCCAGCCCATTCGCGCCACCATCGAGCTGGAAAACGAAAAGCTGACCCTGCCTTCTTTCTCTCTGCGAGTGGAAGCGGTAACCGCAAAGAATTCTCCGCCCGCCGCACTTCTGGAGACTCCGGTGTATTTTCCGTACCTGCCCAAGCACGGCCACCTGCAGCAATCCGTCCCCATATCCTTTCCGAGACGCGGCGTTTGCCGTCAAGAAGCTTTCCGCATCGTCACCCGCTTTCCGTTCGGCTTCCTGCAGAAAGCGCATCGCATCGATCTGAAAACCGAAGCTCTGGTGTATCCCTCGGTGGAACCCACCCGGGAGTTCTTTGAGATTCTGCCCGGCCTGCAAGGCGCCATGGAAAACCTGGCCAAGGGCCGCGGCCAGGATCTTTACGCGCTGCGCGACTATGTGCCGACGGACAGCGCGCGCCACGTACACTGGAAAGCATCGGCGCGCCTGGGCTCGCTGATGGTGCGCGAGTTTACCCGCGAGGACGAGACGCGCGTGCTCCTGGTTTTAGACCCCCACACCTTTGCCGCCGATTCTTCCACCGCGGAGCCGGCAGAGCGCTTCGAGCGCGCGGTCACCCTATGCGCGGGAATTGCCTGGCATTTCTTCGAGCGCAACGCACTGCTGCAATTCCGCAGCGCGGGCATGGAAACCCCGCTGGCGCCCGCCGAAGAAACTATCTTCGCCATCCTGCGTCATCTCGCGCTGGCGCAGCCATTGCCGCCCGACCCCGAGCACGCGCTGCTCACGAACCTCGCGGCATCGCCCGAACTCTTCAAAATCATCGTAACCAGCCAGCCCCACGGCTCCATCCCGGTAAGCCTGTGGCATACCTCCTACGTCATTTTCCTGGAAGACCTGCTGGGCTAAAAGCATTGTCGCGGTACGGCTTGCCGTGCCACTACCAGAAATGTTCGTGGTTCGTGCGAGAATAGCTCTCGCATGTTGCCGCGGCGCGAACTCACCCTGTTTCGAAAACGATTGCTCGGCTGGTTTCGCCAGTCCCAACGTGATTTACCGTGGCGGCACAATAAAGATCCCTATCGCATCTGGCTCTCGGAAATCATGCTGCAACAAACCCGCGTTGCCGCGGTGATTCCCTATTACCGGCGCTTTCTGGAGCGCTTCCCGGACATCCGTGCGCTGGCAGCGGCGCCCCAGGAAGAAGTTTTGCGGCTATGGTCCGGCCTCGGCTATTACAGCCGCGCGCGCAATCTGCGGCTCGCCGCGCAGGAGATCGCGGCCAAGCACGGCGGCGTGTTTCCTGCTGAACATAAAGAGGCGCTCGCGCTTCCCGGCATCGGCAGCTACACGGCGGCGGCGATTTTGAGCATCGCCTACGGCGCAAAGCACGGCGTGCTGGACGGCAACGTCGCGCGCGTGCTGGCGCGCATTTTCGCGGTGCAAGGTGAGCTGCGAGACGCCAAACGCTGGCGAGCGCTGCAGTTTTCGGCCGATGCGTTGCTCGATCCCCAATCGCCCGGCGACTGGAACCAAGCCATGATGGAGTTGGGCGCGACGCTCTGCACGCCGCGAGCGCCGCAATGTCTGGTCTGCCCAGTTGCGCAATCCTGCCAAGCACGTAAGCAAGGTCTTGCCGATTCGATTCCCGCGCGACGCAAAAAACGCGCGACAGAAAATATCGTGCTGGCCGCGGCTGTCCTGCTCGATGCACGTGGACGAACGCTGCTGCTTCCGCCGCCGGCACAGTCAAAAAGCGCGGAAGCGCGCCAGCAGGTGCCGGCGCTGGTTTCCAAACTGTGGCATTTTCCGACGATTGCCGTACATACCGATCCCGCCGGCGAGCTGAACGCTTATCTCGGGGAACTTTTGCGAACATCAACCGCCAAGCGACCGTGGGAACTGCAACCGTTGCGCACAGCGCGCCACGCAGTGACGTATCGCGCAATCACCTTGCATCCGTTTCGTGTACTCATTTCACATCTTCCGCATCTCACCGGGGCCAAAGCCATCCCGCTCGCGGAGGTGATCGCTCCATCCTCGCTGGCTATCTCCAAC
>Ga0209166_10002665_pt1 | contig 13278 bp, 10 predicted proteins | sample Coa_R1_3_FD_187151 | JGI IMG/M metagenome (GOLD analysis project Ga0209166, IMG submission 187151) | Surface soil microbial communities from Centralia Pennsylvania, which are recovering from an underground coalmine fire - Coalmine... | ecosystem: Environmental > Terrestrial > Soil >... | reverse complement strand
GGAGCTGATCAGCCGGAACCTCTCCGGGCGCGGGGTCAGCACACGCTGCGTGGATGCCGCCGACGAGGGGCTCATCGAGGCCCTGATCAGGCCACAGCGCTGGTGGGCCGGCGGCGAACTCCGCCGCCTGGACAACCTGGTCGGCAACATCACCCGGGTCGACACGGCGATGCTGGCCGGCATCCTGGGCAAGGGGCAGGTCCCCGTGGTCACGCCGCTGGCCCGCTCGGCAGGCCACCGGTATGCCAACGTGAACGCCGACCGGGCCACGGCGGCCATCGCGGCACATGCCGGCGCCGCGGACCTGGTGATGGTCACCGACGTCCCTGGGGTGCTGGTGAACGGGGTCCTCGCGCCGGTGCTGCACGCCGCCGAACTGCCCGGCCTGCGTGATCAGTTCAGCGGCGGGATGCGGAAGAAGGTACGTGCGGCGGCCGAAGCCATCGGCTCGGGGACCGGCCGGGCGGTGATCGGCTGCGCCACGCTCACCGAGTTGCTGGCCGGCCAGGCCGGGACGCGGGTGGTGGCATGACGGCGACGCCGGCGCACCGGTGGCTGGACCGGTTCGGCGCGATGCGCCGTGAACTCGGCGGCGCACGTGGCGAGGGTGCCACGCGATGGGGCCGGGACTTCGCCGACCTGGGCCGGTCAGAGCCGCTGACCGCCTGGCCGCCGGACGCACAGGCGGACCGGATGCTGGCGGCCGCGGCGCAGACCCGGCGCTATCCTCCCGTGGCGGGCAGGCGGGATGTGCTCGACCAGGTCGCCGCCCATTACAGCGAGGTGCTGGGGGTGCCGCTCACCCACGCGAACATCCTTCTGACGCCGGGTGCGCTGACCGGGATCATGCTGGCGCTGATGACCCTGGGCCGGCCGGGGGCCGAGGTGGCCATACCCGCTCCCTACTATCACGCCTACCCGAGCCAGGCCGAGCTGACCGGGCACCTGCCGCGAGTGATCGCCGCAGGCCCGGCTGACGGCTGGCGGCTGACCACGGGGCAGGCCGGGGCGCTGCCCGCGGGGACCGTGCTGCTGCTGGCCAACCCGGCCAACCCGGCGACCGTCAGCTACGGCGAAGGCCGGCTGCGCGAGATCATCTCCGCGCTGCCGCAGGACGCGGCGGTCATCGCCGACGAGGTGTACGGCGAGTACCTCTACTCCCCCGGCGACTTCGCCAGCCTCGCCTCGCTGAGCGGGCCGGGCGGGCCTGACCGACCGGGCCGCTGGCTGGTGGTGCGCAGTGCCGCGAAGACGCTCGGGCGGCCGGGACTGCGAATAGGCGTGCTGATCGGACCCGCCGCGCTGATCGGCGCGGCGGCCGACCGCGCCGCGGCGCTCCTGGGAGGCGTGAGCGTGCCGGCCCAGCTGGCGCTCGCCGGAGGACTGCGGGCGTCGGCGGACGCCGATCACATGCGGCCCTACCGGCGCAGGGCCGAACTGGCGCTGGAGTTGGCGGGCGGGCTGGGCCTGACCGCGCAGCCGCCGCACGGCACCTACTACCTGTGGCTGGACGGGCCCGGCCTCGGCCGGGTCGCGACCGCGGTACGGCTGGCCACCGAGCATGGCGTGTTCGTCTGGCCAGGGGAGTACTTCGGCTGGCCCACGCACGCCAGGGTCTCGCTGAGCGCTCCGGTCGCCGACATCCAGAAGGGGCTGACCAGGATCGGTGAGTTCGTGAACCGGGAGGCATGAGGCGCGGATGACGGATTTCATTTTCCTCGACCCCGGCGCGGACGTGACCCGCCGCGACATCTACCGGCTCGGCCGCGATCTCGGTATGCGAATCGTCCTGGTCAGCCGGGATCTCGGCTGGGAGGCCGAGCACATCGACGACTGGGTCGAGGCCGACCCCACGAACCCGGATGACGTGCTGGCCGCGCTGGCGGCCCGCCGGGCACCGGCAGGCGTCGTAAATTGCAGCGAATCGTGCCTGATGGCAGCCGCGGCTGTCACCGGCCATTACCGCCTGCCCGGGCTCAGCATGCGGGTGGCCAGGCGCTGCCGCGACAAGGTACTGATGGGCGAGCGGCTGGCGGCGGCGGGAGTGCCGATGGCCCGGCGCCGTGTGGTCACGGACGCCAGGCAGGCGCAGGCCGCGGCCCGCGAGATCGGCCCGGATGTGGTGCTCAAACCCAGCACCGGCGTGGCCAGCCTGTTCACCATCCAGACCCACGCCGGGCAGATCGGGGATCTGCTGCATCGGTTCAACGCGATGCTGGCAGCGCGATCGCCCGCGCCGCTGCGGGAGATGGGCGGCCGGTGGCTGGTCGAGGAGTATCTCGCCGGGCCAGCCTTCAGCGTGGAATCCGTGGTAACCGGTGGTGCTGCCCGGCACCTCGCCATCTGCGAGAAGGCGCCGCTGAGCGGGCCGTACTTCCGCGAGCTCGGCCACTCCACGCCACCCCGCCTGAGCACGGCGGGCCAGGCCACGCTGACCGAGCTGACCGGGCAGGCCGTGGCGGCCCTGGAGATCAGCGACTGCGTCACGCACACGGAGTTCAAATGGACGGCCGGCGGGCCAAGGCTGCTGGAGGTCGGGGCCAGGATGGGCGGCGGGTCGATCAGGCAGGTGGTCCGGCACGCGACCGGCGTGGACCTGGCCATGGTCACCCTGGAGCTTGCGATGGGGCGCACCCCGGCGCCGCGGCCACACAACGGGCAGGCGAGCGCGAGCCGCAGCCTCTACCCGTCCCGGGCCGGCCGGGTCGGCCGGCTGCCCACGGAAGAACTCGCCAGGCTGCCGGGGATCATCGCGGTCAACCGCTGGCTCGGCGAGGGTGATACCTACCTGCTGCCGCCGGACGGCTACCGGGAGGTGCTGGGTGTGGTGGCGGCCGGCGCCGACGCGGACAAGGCGATCCGCACCGCCGAAGCCGCCATCGCGTTCGCAGACAGGATGAATGTCATTCAAACGGTTCCGGAAAGTTGGAGGTTATCGATGGCCAAGAATGTGACAGCAAGATCACTTAAGTGTTTTGAATAGTATTCACCGGTGCTGCTGACATGAGGATGCCGGTCTTCCGCCAAGAGGAATTCTTCGAGCTGCACGAGTTCCACTGCCGTTACATGCTCGCGCTCAGCGGCGTGCAGCCGCTGACCCACGGCGAGCTGGCCGGGCTCATCGGCCAGGCCCCCGGCCCCGAACTGGAGCTCGGCTACACGCCGTCAGCCGGGTACGGGCAACTGCGCGAACTGATCGCCGGCCGCGTCCCCGGGGCCGGCCCGGGCAACGTCCTGGTCACCGTGGGCGCCATCGAAGCCTTGCTGATCAGCGTCAATCTGCTCATCGGGCCGGGCGACGAGGCGATCTGCCTGTGGCCCAGCTATCAGCCACTGCACGAGTTCGTGACCAGCGCGGGCGGGTCGGTCCGCTTCGTCCGGCTGGCCCCCGAGGACGGCTTCCGCATCGACCTCGGCCGGATCCGGGCCGCGGTGACCGGACGGACCAGGCTGGTCATCATCAACACGCCACACAACCCCACCGGCCAGCAGGTGCAGGCAGCCGGCCTGCGTGATCTGGCCGATGACCTGGCGGGGCGGGGCATCTCGCTGCTGGTCGACGAGGTCTTCCGGGAGATGTGGCCGGACGCCGGCCCGTGTGCCTGGGACGGCCGGGACAATCTGCTGGCGGTCGGCGGGCTGAGCAAGTCCTATGGGCTGCCAGGGCTGCGGATCGGCTGGCTGATCGCCGAGCCAGGCCTGGTGGTCCGCGCCCGGCAGTACCGCAAGTACACCTCGCTCAACCCCGGCGCGCTGGACCAGGCGCTGGCGGTTCAGGCGCTGCTCGCCCGCGACCGTATCCTGGCTCGCACGCACGACCTGGTGCGGCGCGGCCTGCACACCGCGCTGACCTGGCTGGACCGCTGGCCCGAGGTGTTCGAGACGGTTCCTCCGGCCGGCGGCGGGCTGCTGTTTCCCCGGCTCAAGCTGGCCATGCCGGCCAGGGACTTCTGCACGGCGCTCGTGGAGCAGACCGGCGTGCTGCTGGCACCGGGCAGCGACTGCTACGACATGGAGGGTTTCCTGCGGATGGGCTTCGCCACCAGCGAACTCACCGAAGGCCTGGCCGGGGTCGCGCAATTCCTGGAGCGCCGGTGAGCATCCCGTTCTGGAAGGCATACGCGGAGGGCAACTCCTACGTCATCGTGGAATCGGAAAGCGCGGTGGAGCAGGTGCTGCCCTGGATCGTGGACGGGCGGCGAGGACTGGGCGGTGACGGCCTGCTGCTCGCGGACTGGCAGCCGGGTCCGACCGTGGGCATGCGGGTCTTCAACCCCGATGGCTGCGAGGCGCCGTCCTGCGGTAACGGGGCACGCTGCCTGGCCGCGCTGGCCATGCGCACCGGCCGTGCCGGCCGCGACGACGCGGTCACCGTCGAGTGCGCGGGGGGCTCACTGGTGCACCGGCTGGCCGACGCCGCGCGGCTGGCCTTCATCCAGACCATGCCGCTGCCCGGCGACCCGGTGATCTGGCGCGATGGCAACATGGCCCAGGTTGAGCTTGGCACCGCGCACCGCGTGGTGTTCCGCGACCTCGACGGCTTGGACCCGGCCACCGAGGGGCCACCCTGTGCGCGGCAGTGGCCAGGTGGCACCAATGTCATGTTTGCCCAGGTCACGTCGCCTGGCATGCTCGACGTCGTGCCATGGGAACGGGGAGTGGGGCCGACTCTCGGCTGCGCGACAGGTGCCGCGGCGGCCGCCATCGCCGCGGCGGGGTACGTACCCGGCTGGCCGGACAGTGTGCGGGTCCGGCAGCCGGGGGGCAGCGTCGGTGTCCGGCGGCAGGCGGGCTCGCTGGACATGACGGGGACGGTCCGGTTCATCGCCGAAGGGACAGTGGAAACCGCATGAGCCTGAGTGCGCTCGTGCTCGACAACGGAAGCCGGTCCGCGGGACTGATCGCGCGGCTGGCTCAGGACGCCGGCTGGCGGGCCTGGGTGCTGCCTCACGCCGCGTTGGATGCGGCGGGCGGCTGGCCGGACGCGATCATCCTGTCCGGCACCGACCGGCCGGCCTTCGAGCCGGGTTACGAGGCGGAACTGCGGCTCATCCAGCGCTGCCCCGTGCCACTGCTCGGCATCTGCGGCGGCATGCAGCTCATCGGGCGCGCGTTCGGCGTGGGGCTGGACCAGGGCCCGCCGGTGATCGGGCGGGCGACGGTGCGGGTACGCACCGACATCGCCCTGTTCCACGGGATGCCGGAACAGGTGCCGCTGTTCCAGCGCCACATCTACCGGCTGCGGTCAGTCCCGGACGGGTTCACCGGCATCGCCACCTCGGCAAGCTGCCCGGTCGAGGGAATCGGCGACCCCGGCCGCATCCTGTACGGCATGCAGGCGCATCTGGAGTTCCGCGCCGAGGGCAAACGTATCCTCACCCAGTTCCTGCGGCTGGCCGCGCACCAGCAGGCGGGGCCCGGTGGCGGGCGGCGGGCGGAGCCGGCATGGCGGGCATAGTCCTCGCGCTGCTGGCGGCAGCCACCTATGGCGCTTCCGATTTCTTCGGCGGCCTGTCCTCACGCCGGGCACCGGTGCCGGTCATCCTGTTCTACTCGCAGCTTGCGAGCGTGGCGCCGCTGGTGATCGCGCTGTTGCTGCTGCCCGCAGCCCACGCCACCGGCGCGGACTACGGCTGGGGGGCGGCGGCGGGCCTGATATCCCTGCTCGGGATGAGCCTGCTGTACCTCAGCCTGGCCGTAGGGCCGATGTCGGTCGCCGCCCCCGTCACAGCCGTGTGTGTGGCAGTGCTGCCCACCGCGGCCGGGCTCGCCCTCGGCGAGCGTCTTTCCGCGCAGACCCTGGCCGGCCTGGTGCTCGGCATCGGCGGAGTCGGGCTGATCAGCCTCGGACCTAGGCAGCAGGGCAGCCGCGCCGCCCCGGCGGGGCGGGTGATCCCGGTAGCGGCCGGGGCCGGTGCCTGCCTCGGCGCGTTCTTCATCGTGCTGAGCAGGACCTCGCCGGGCAGTGGCCTGCTGCCGCTGCTGGCGACCCGCGCCGTCACCGTCGGCATCCTCGGCTCGCTCGCCGGCGCGCGCATGATCCGGGCCCGCAGCCGGTCGGCGGCCCGCGTGCCCCGCCCCGCCCGGGTGGCGATGATTTCGGCCGGGGTACTCGACATGACAGGGAATTTCTTCTACGTATTCGCGGTCAGGCACGGGCCGCTCGCGGTGATCGCGGTGATCACCGCGCTCTACCCGGCCGCAACTGTCCTGCTCGCCTGGGCGGTGCTGCGGGAACGCCTGTCGCTGGCCCAGGGGCTGGGGACGGGCGCCGCCATGGCCTGCGTAAGCCTGCTGGCACTGTCCAGGGCATGAGGCCGCACGTGGCGGCCCGCCGAGCGGAAAGGAAGGGCAACCTTGATCGATTACGGTCGTCGGGAGCTAGGTGAGCGGCCACTGGACGCGCTGCTGGCCCCGCGCACCATCGCGGTCGTAGGTGCTTCGCGCCACCCGGCGAAATGGAGCCGGAGGGTGCTGGAGTACAGCCACCGGGCTGGGTTCCCAGGCCACCTGTACGCGGTCACGCCGGCGGTGCCCGATCTCGGCCTGCCGGGGGTCACCACAGTGCCGGCGCTCGGCCACATCACCGAACCCATCGACCTGGCCGTGATCGCCAGGCCGGCCGCGGCGGCACCCGGCGCCGTCGCCGAATGCGCGTCGGCCGGCGTGCGGGCGGTGCTGGTGATCACGGCCGGCTTCGGTGAACTGGGCGGCGAGGCGGCCGTGGCGGAGCAGCGGATGCGGGACATCGCCACCGGCGCTGGCATCCGCCTGCTCGGCCCCAACACATTCGGCGTGTTCGCCGCGAGGTCGCGGGTCAACCTCACCCCGCGCGAGCACATTCCGGTGGGGCCCGCGGTGCTGCTCAGCCAGTCGGGGAACGTGGCGGTGGCCTGCTACGAACAGGCCAGGCGGCTGGGCACGGGCTTCTGCGCGTGCGTGGGCGTGGGCAACCAGTGCGACATCAGCTTCGGCGACCTGCTCGAGCACTTCGCCAGCGACCCGGCCGCCCAGGCGATCGGCGTCTATGTCGAGGGCCTGCACGGCCGGGGAGACCATTTCCGTGCCGGGCTTGCCGCCTGCCAGGCGGCCGGCAAGCCGGTCGTGGTGCTCAGGGGAGGCCGCTGCGCCGAGTCGGCGCTCGCGGTCGCGACACACACGGGGGCGCTCGCAAGTGACGACCGGGTGTGGCAGGAGGTGCTGGCCGGGGCGGGAGCGATAACCGTCACCTCTACCCAGGACCTCACCGACACGCTGGCCGTGCTGACCATGGTGCCCAGGCACCGGGGCCGGGTGATGGTGCTGACCGATGGCGGCGGCGATTCCGTGCTGTCCCTGGACGCACTGGACGCCGCCGGGCTCACTGTGGCGACGCTGTCCCCGGTCACCGTGAAGGCCCTGGATGAGATCACGCCACCGGACGCGCCGCACGCGCCGGGCCGCAACCCGGTCACTCTGGACACGGCCGGCGGCGTGGAAGACGACCCGCTCGTGCTCGCCCGGTGTGCGGCCGTCGCCGCCGAGGACGAGGGCGTGGACGTGCTGCTGCTGAGCGGGCTGACCGGCGGGTACCCCCGCGTCCGCGAGCAGGAGATGGCCGCGGTCGCCGAGCTCATCGCGATTCGCGACCGGACCGGCGTTCCTGTCGTGGTGCACTCGGCCTTCGCCGACGCCGCCACGCCGCCGGCTGAGGCGCTGAGGAGGGCCGGCATCGCGGTGCTCCCGACCGTCAGCCGGGCCGCGAACGCGCTGGCCGCAGCCGCGGTGCGGACATCAGGCGGGACGGCACCCACGGTCGCGGATCCCGGGCCGGCGGCAGGCACCGTCCTGCCTGTCGCCGAGGTGGCCGGCCTGCTGCGCGAGCACGGCATCGGCCTGCCCCCGATGACCGTGGTCACCGGCCCGGCAGAGCTGGCGAAGGCAGCGGCCAGCTCCGGCTACCCGGCCTGCTTGAAGATCGCGGACGAGGCCGTCGCGCACAAGTCCGATGTCGGTGGCGTCCGGCTGGGCCTCGCCGACGCGGCCCAGCTCCGCCGGAGCGCCAATGAGCTGTGGGAACGCTTCCCCGGTTCACCGCTGCTCGTGATGCCGTCATTGCGGCGGGGGATCGAGTTGCTGGCAGGGACCGGCACCGACCCCGTGTTCGGGCCGTTTGTCATGGTCGGCCGTGGCGGGATCTGGGCGGAGATGGACCCGGACGTCACACTCCGGCTGGCACCCATCGACGAGGATGCGGCCACCCGGGCGCTGCTCTCGCTGCGCTGCGCGCCGATGCTCACCGGTGGCCGCGGGTCGGCAGCGGTCGACCTGAACGCGCTGGCCAGCCTCGTCGCCGCACTGTCGCGCCTGGCCACCGCCCGGCCTGATCTCAGCGTGGAAATCAACCCGGTGATCGCATACCCCGACGGGTGTTCGGTCGCCGACCTGCGGGCGTCCGCACGGGAGGATGGTCAGCCATGACGGCAACGGATTCCCGGATCAGGCTGAGCCCGGTCACCTCGCAGCCCTACCAGTACCCGCCGACGCGGGAGTTCGCCGAGCCTGACTGGCGGCGGATCCCGGGCTTCAGGGACGTCACGGAGGCGGACTGGCTGAACGCCCGCTGGCAGCGGCGCCACACGGTACGGAGCGTGGGCAAACTACAGGCGGTGCTCGGCCCCCTGCTGCCGGCCGATCTCGCCGACTCGATCCGGCGGGACCAGGCCGAACGCGCGACCATGGCGCTGTCCATACCGCCGCACATGCTCAGCACCATGCAGGTCGACGACCTGTGGCACGACCCATTGCGGCGCTACCTGGCTCCCGCGTTCCACGAGCGGGACCCCGAGTTTCCCAGCCACCCGATGGCGATGCGGGACAGCCTGCACGAGGCGGACATGTGGATGGTCGAGGGACTGACCCACAAGTACCCGACCAAGGTGCTGTGTGAACTGCTCACCACGTGCCCGCAGTACTGCGGGCACTGCACCCGGATGGACCTGGTGGGCCTCGATGTCCCGGTGATCACCAAGCGGCGCATCGAACTGCGCAACCGCGACCGTTACGAGCAGATGCTCGGCTACCTGGCCGCCACCCCGTCCGTGCGCGACGTCGTCGTGTCGGGAGGTGACATCGCGAACGTGTCCATCGGGCAGCTGGAGAACTTCCTCGGCAGGCTGTTCGCCATCGAGCACATCCGCGACGTCCGGCTGGCGACCAAGGGGCTGATCGGCCTGCCGCAGCACTTCCTCACCGGCGAGGTCCTGGCCGGCCTGGCGCGCATCGCCACCGCCGCCCGGGCCAACGGGGTCGAACTGGCCGTGCACACCCACATCAACCACGCCAATTCGGTGACTCCGCTGGTCGCCAAGGCGGTCAGCGCACTTCTCGACCTGGGCATCAGGGACGTACGTAACCAGGCAGTCCTGCTGCGCGGGGTCAACGACAGCGTGCAGGACCTGCTCGACCTGTGTTTCACCATGCGCGACCGGGCCAGGATCATGCCGTACTACGTGTACATGTGCGACATGGTGCCGAACTCCGAGCACTGGCGGACCAGCCTGGGCCACACCCAGGAACTGCAGAACGCGATCATGGGTTACCTGCCCGGGTTCGCCACCCCAAGGTTCATCTGCGACCCGCCCTACCTCGGCAAACGGTGGGTGCACCAGGAGAAGTCCTACGACCGGCTACGGGGCATCTCCTACTGGACCAAGAACTATCTGACCCCGCTGGAGGCGGGCGACCCCGGGGCGCTGGGCCGCGAGTACGTGTCATACGACCCGGTGGACACCCTCCCGGAGGAAGGCAAGGAGTACTGGCGGGCCTTTGTCCGCGATCAAGCCAAGACATCGGCCCAGTAACCGTTTGATCATGACCGCCCGGGCGATCGATCAAAATCGCGGCGGTGGGTCATTATGGACCGGGGGGTACTGGAGAGGAGAAACTATGCGCCAGGACTTCGGCTTGCTCAGCGAGGACTGCCCGAGTCTCTGGTTCAACGGCAAGTTCGCCGATCTGGAGGCCCTGAACACCGGGAATCCGTTCGCCTTGCGCCCGGTGCTGGCCGATGAGGCCAGGGCGCGACTGGATAGCCTGCCCGGCCACGGCACCGGCACCGCACTGGTGGCCGGCGGCAACGGGTTCGTCGGCGCGCATATGGTCGCCCGCCTGTCGCGTGATCCTCGCATCCGGACGGTCCTGGCCATGGTGCGCGCCCGCGACGGGCACGATCCGCGCGAGCGGCTCGATGAGACGCTGCGCAAGTACAAGGTGACCAACCTGAACCCGGAGAAGGTCGACGTAATCGACGCGACCTCGGTGAAATCGAGATTCGGGCTGCCCGCCGCGCGGTACCGGGAACTGGCCGAGGACGTCGATCTGGTGTTCAACTGCGCCAGCAGCAATGACTACGAGATCCCGTACCTGGGCATGCGGGACAACTGGGTCGGCGGCCTGCTGCGCCTGCTGCAGTTCGCGACCGAGGGGAAGCGCAAGCACCTGACGTACATCGGGAGCATCAGCTCTTACCTCTACCGGGATCCGGGCGATTTCCGCCGGCCGGACTCGTGGTGGTACTCGGGCTATACGCAGATGAAATGGGTGAACGGCACCCTGCTGCGCTGGCTGGCCCGTGACGGCCTGCTGCCGGTGACGTTGTGCCCGGCGCCGCACGTCCTGGGCGCCACGGACTTCGGCGTCGACCCCGGCAAGGTTTACAGCTGGTGGCGTCTGGTGGAGATCGCCCGCAGCATCGGCCTGCTCTGGAAGGGGCCCGGCATGTGCTACGTGCCGGTGGACGTCCTGGTCGACGCGCTGGCCGTGAACGCGATGGCGGATCGCCCGCTGTCGTACCTGCTGCCGCGCAATCCCGTACCTTATGAGAACGAGCTGATCGCAGACCTGCTGGGTATCCGGCTGGCGGACTGGCCGCAGTTCGTCGCGGAGGCCAGGCGGCAGGTCTCCCGGATCCGGGTAGCGGCGATGGTGTCCGAGAACTGCGATTCTCTCGTCCGGATCATCAACGAGCCGCCGGTCACCATGCCGCCGGGGTACGACGAGTCGTGGTGCGACAACCGCCGGCTGTACGAGCTGTACCTGAGCAACATCAGGTTCCGCGACGTGCGGCTCCGCCCGTATCGGCAGTAACGCGATGTCCAGGACGGACCACGTCGCCGCGATCGTCGATCCTTTCTCGGTCGGTGCGTACCTGCAGGCCGAGTTCGCCGCGCGGGGCTGGGCGTCGGTCGCGGTGCTGAGCACGCCGGACATCCCCGGGGCGTGGGGTGGCCACCTCCAAAACGCCGGCCGCTACCTGGAGGTGATCACCGGCCCGGACCCGGATCAGGTCGTGGCGGCGCTGCGCAGGTACCCGGTGAGCGTGGCGATTCCCGGTTGCGAGACCGGGGTGCCCCTCGCCGATGAGCTGGCCGAACGGCTGGGCCTGCCGGGCAACGGCACCGCCGGCAGCGTGAGCCGGCGCGACAAGCACGCGATGGCGCAGGCCCTCGTCCGTCACGGCGTCCGCGCGCCCGAGACGATCGTGGCAGCCGACCCGGACAGCATCGTGCGCTGGGCGGACGAGCGTAACCTGTGGCCGATCGTGGTGAAGCCGCCGGGCAGCGCCGGTAACGACGGCGTCACGCGCTGCGCGACGGCGGCGCAGGCACGCGCGGCGTTCGCCCGCCTGTACCGGCGGGCGCACCGCTACGGTGGCCGCAACGACGTGGTGCTCGCCCAGGAGCTGCTGACCGGGCAGCAGTTCTTCGTCAACACGGTCAGCGTCAACGGCGGCCACTACGTGGCCGAGATCTGGGAGGACACGCGCCGGCCGGTCCCGGGCGGCGGCGTCGCCTACGACGTGGAGAAGCTGATGATGCCCGGCGGTGAGCCGCAGCAGGCTCTCGCCCGGTACGTGTCGCAGGCGCTGGACGCGCTGGGCATCGCCTGGGGCCCGGCTCACTCCGAGCTGATGCTGACCGGCTCGGGCCCGGTGCTGATCGAAACCGGCGCACGGATGCAGGGAGCACTCCTGCCGGACACCGTGCGGGCGGCGACCTGGCACAATCACGTGACGCTGACCGTCGACTGTTATACCGATCCGGGGCGGCTGGCCGCGCTCATCGGCCGGCCGTATCCGGTGCGGCGCCAGCTATGGTCGGCCGCGCTGATCGCGCCCTATGACGGCCACCTGGCGGACGACGGCACCGTGGCCGAGCTGCGCAGCCTGCCGACGCTGCACGATGTGATCGGCGACCTGTCGCCCGGCCGGCCGGTGAGCCGGACCGTGGATCTGAACACCGCCCCGGCCGGCCTGTATCTCATGGCGGACGACGCGGCGGAGCTGCAGCGCGACTACGCACGCATCCGGCACCTGGAGGCGAACGGCCTTTACGTCCCCACGGCCGCATGACGGCGGCTGGGTCAGGCAACCGTTACCGGCAGCTCGTCGAAGCCGCGCAGGACAAACCGGTCGCGGCGGACCGGCTCGCCTGCCATCGCGATCTTCGGGAACCGGTTCAGCAGCCGGGGGAATGCCACCGCTCCTTCGAGCCTGGCCAGCGCGGCGCCGATGCAGAAATGCGCGCCACCGCCGAAGCTCAGCGAGCCGCCGTCGGTACGCATCGGGTCGAACCGGTCCGGGTCGGCGAACCGGCGGGGATCACGGTTTCCCGCTCCCAGCACAGTGGTCACCTCCGCCCCTGAACGGACTCGCACACCGCCAACCTCCGTGTCGTATCCGATGCGGGTGGTGAGCTGGGCCGGTGAGTCGAAGCGGAGCACTTCCTCGACGAATGCCGAAGGCGGCACCAGCCTGCCGGTGACGGCGGCGCCGGACGGCGGGTCGCGCAGGACGATATGCAAGCCGTTGCCGAGCAGGTTCTTAGTGGTCTCGAAGCCGGCGAAGAGCAGCAGCGTCAGATTGTGCAACAGCTCGGCGCTGGTCAGCTTGCCGCTGCCGGAGTCGCTGACGGCGAGCAGGTCGCTGAGCAGGTCATCACCCGGATCGGCGCGCCGCTTAGCGGCCAGGCTGGTGAAGTAGTCGAGCAGTCCGGTCGCCGCGGCGTTGATCGCGGGCATGGTATGAGTGTCGGTAAGCTCAAAGAAGCCGGTCAGATCCCGGGCCAGCGGGCGGAATCCCTCTCGGTCCGCCTCCGGGATACCGAGCAGCTCGCAGATCACCGTGACCGGCAGCAGGTAGGCGAAGTCGTGCATGAATTCGACGGGCGAACCGTCGGCGCCGCGGTCGGCCATTGCGTTGAGGAGCTCGTCAACTATCGCGGTGATCGCGGGTTCCAG
>Ga0209166_10002664_pt1 | contig 13280 bp, 9 predicted proteins | sample Coa_R1_3_FD_187151 | JGI IMG/M metagenome (GOLD analysis project Ga0209166, IMG submission 187151) | Surface soil microbial communities from Centralia Pennsylvania, which are recovering from an underground coalmine fire - Coalmine... | ecosystem: Environmental > Terrestrial > Soil > Unclassified... | reverse complement strand
CGCCTGCCGGAGTGCCGATTCGACAACGTCCGCCAGTTTTGGATGCACCTCGTCAGTTCTGAATTGAGTCGACTCACTGAGGAAAATTTCTCGTTTGCGATCCAGCTGATTGTGAGTCCTGAAGAATTGACGGCAGCCATACAACGGCGGCATCCGCCGTTCGTCGAACACCGGGATGAACTTGATGCAGGTATGCCAGGATTCATGCGCTCTAAGACGCAGATGGAACCGCAGCCGAGCGCCGCGGAAGGACACTGGCGAACCTGCCTTTTCGATGCTGACGATCAATCCCCGATGCATATGCGCGATCCCACGATTCCCCTGATGCGAGTAGCGGTGGGAAGCGCGATAGTCATAGACCAATTGTGCGCGTCGCGGGGACGATGGACGCCATTGTCGCGTTAATTTTCCCTGTTGCTTTCTCCGGAAGGTTTCTGCCTGGTCTGCGAAGTCACTGTCGAGTTCTACTTCAAAAATGAATTGCACTACTCCCTGCGTGAAATTGGTGAAATCAATGTCTTCATGAACACCAAGACCAATCGTACGAGATACTTTCAACTCGATGGTTTCCTCTGACGATTCCTCCATCTCGCCCGAGCCCGTGTCTTTCTTCCACTTAGCGCCAGGGGCGGAGCTGATGTAATATCCGAGCCACGAATGCTGTTCCACATTGGAGACGGCCACGGTTTGCGGCACCTTTCCATCCACAAAATACTGATAGCGCGATAAGAGCCGGGTCTCACCGACGAATAGGCCATGCCTCGGAAAATCTTTGATCACACCGTCAAGATCGGTTGCCAGCACCGCACGTCCTTGGCTGCAATAGATGGTTCTCGGGCGAGGACTGATTTTGGCCAACGATCTGAAATGATGATTGTCCATACTCTCCAGCGAACATCACCGACCCAGGAGACCAATCACCACGCTCATGGCCGCCTGCTTTTTAGCCATGCCGCGCCCAAGGCGGTCAATGCTAAGCCGCCGATGACAGCCGCCCGCGCCATCGATTTCTTCTGCGCCTTTTCCCGAGAATCCACAAAATATCTTTCAGGAAACATGGTTGGAACGTGGTTCTCCCCATTCTCAAGACCCAATCTCAGCACTTCTGACAAATGCAACGCATGACGATTTGTCTCCTGCGCAATCTGCTCTTTGCAACTGAAACCATCGGCCATGATGATGGTCGACACAGGCGCTTTGCGCACTTCGGGCAACAGCGATCGCTCACCGCAAGCTATCGAAACCCCGTACTTGTCCTTTTCATAACCGAATGCCCCTGCCATCCCGCAGCAGCCCGATTCCAATACGCGTTCATCGAGATGCATTTTTTTCATCAACGATTTTTCATCCTTCATGCGCATCACCGCCTTATGGTGGCAATGGCCTTGCACAATAGCGCTGCGGTTAACCCTAGGAGGCTGGTAATCAGGAAACTTCTTTTCGAAGAATTCCGAGAGAGTAAAAGTGTTTTGGGCAATGGTTCTTGCTTCGACCGATTCAGGAAACAAGTTGCACATTTCGTCGCGAAATACCGAACAACAACTGGGCTCCAGAACGACGATCGGGGTTTTAGCGAGCATATGCGGAGCAAGCGCGGTCAGGTTGCGGCGCAGATAAGACTTCGCCATATCGAGAAAGCCGTAGTCATAAAGTGGCCGACCACAGCAGAGATGCTGATCCAGCACCTCAACCTCACAACCTGCGTGCTCCAACACGTCCACCGCCGCCTGCGCGGTTTCGGGCATGAAGTAGTTGTTGAATGTATCAGCCCAGAGAAGTACTTTGATCCCCGTACGGGAGCGGGGCTTGCGACCGCGGAACCATGCCTGAAACGTTTGAGCCGCGAAGGCAGGAATTCTTCTCCGGTGTGGAACGCCCGCCATCATTTTGGCGAGATCGCGCAATCCGGGTAATTGCGTGAACAGATTGGCGAATCCGGGAGCAACCGATGCAAGACGCGCCCACTTGTCGATCCATCCAAATGCGTAGGCATGAATCGGTCGTAACCGTCCTTGCCAATAGTGGGCAAGAAACTCGGCCTTGTAGGTGGCCATATCGACGTTAACGGGACAGTCCCCTTTGCAACCCTTGCACGCCAGGCAGAGATCCAGAGCCTCTTTTACGTGTTCGTCGCGCCATCCGTCGCGAAGCACGTCACCGTGCAGCATTTCCCAGAGCAGGTGGGTCCGGCCCCGAGTTGAGTGCATTTCTTCCCGCGTGACCATGTAGCTTGGGCACATCGTATCTTGCAGACCTTCGCCATTTTCGCGGCGGCACTTGCCCACTCCCACGCAGCGTAAAGCCGCATGCGCAAAGCTGCCGTGGTCGTCAGGGAATTTGAAATATGTAGAAGGTTCCCACGGATGGTAGTTTGCTCCCAGCCGCAGGTTCTCATCGATGCGGTAGGGATCAACGACCTTTCCGGGATTCATCTTCCAATCGGGATCCCAGATGGATTTGAATTCTCGGAAAGCCTCGATCAACTCGGGCCCAAACATCTTGTAAAGGAATTCGGCTTTCGATTGCCCGTCTCCATGTTCACCGGAAATTGAGCCTCCATAGCTGGTAACGAGATCGGTGGCCTCCTCCATAAATGAGCGCCATTTACGAATTCCTGGCTCGCTCATAAGATCGAAGTTCAACCGGCAATGGATGCAGCCCTGTCCGAAGTGCCCGTAAAGCGCAGACCGGTATTCATATTTTTCGTATAGCCGGCACAAATCACGGAGATAACCTCCAACTTTTTCAGGAGGCACTGCCGAGTCCTCCCATCCTTCCCAAGTCAGCGGCTCGCCGGGGACGAACGCAGTCGCGCCTAGTCCAGCCTCGCGGACATCCCATACTTTCTGTTGCTCCGATTCATCTACGTAGAGCTTCATGGAGGGCGCGCCCGCTCCTTCCAGCCCCGCCATTGCTGCTCGTGCCTGCTGCTCCGCTTCCTCGACAGTACCCGCACCAAACTCCACGACGAGCCACCCCTTCCCTTCCGGCAGGACGGAGAGGTCATCAACTTGGGGCATGCCTTTCTTTTTCACGTTGTTGATCAGAAAGTTATCGAGGCCCTCAAATCCGATGGGTTTGTATTCAAGAATCTTCGGCACGTGATCGCCAGCTTCATAGATGCTGGGATATCCGAGAACGAGAAGAACTCGCTTGGGATAGCTGTAGACGAGTCGCACTTGTGCTTCCAAAACGGTGACGCAGGTGCTCTCGCTTCCTACCAGTGCTCGCGCAACGTTGAAACGTCCGTCTTCGTCGGGCAAAAGATGATCGAGGTTATATCCCGAAACTCGCCGTGGAATGCGCGGATACTTTTCTTGAACCAGCTTGCCGTATCTGTCCCGGAGCGACTTTAGCTGCGAGTAGATGGATCCCTCCCGGCCGCCTTGAGCAATCTTCGCCTCAAGTTGCTCGACATCCATCGATCCGACCGTCATTTGCGTGCCGTCGTAAAGAAGGATGTCCATCGAGAGCACGTTTTCTCCCGCTTTGCCCGCCATTTGCGCGTGAACGCCACAAGAGTTGTTGCCGAGCATGCCGCCGAAGGTGCAATGGTCGTGCGTGGCTGGATCTGGCCCCCAAGTCAGTGTGTGAGGCTTTGCAGCATTTCGCAGCGTGTCGCAGATCGTTCCCGGCTGGACGCGAGCATATTTTTGCTGCGGGTTCAACTCGACAATATGGTGAAGATATTTCGACCAGTCGAGGACCACCGCAACATTGCAGCACTGCCCTGCCAGGCTCGTACCCCCGCCTCGTGACAAGAGTGGCGCACCGAACGTGCGGCATGCGGCGACGGTCTCAATCACGTCCTGTTTGGATTTGGGAATGACGACACCAATGGGAACTTGCCGATAGTTAGATCCATCGGTGGCGTAAAGTGCCCTGCTTCCGGCATCGAACCGGACTTCGCCGCTGATTACCTGCCGCAGACTTTTCTCCAATGCTGCAGCATCAACATTTTGTGAACGATTCCGCCAGGATTGTTTCAGTTCCTCCGGTGCGACAAGCGGAACGCGATTCGCGGACATCTCCTTCCCTCCTCATGCTGCAAGACGCTCGACATCAGCGCGCTTCAATTCAACGCCCATCCCCGGTCGTGCAAGGTCGGGCGATAATTCTCCATTCACCGGCGAGCGAACGCCGTCAAAAAACATGCTTTCGATGCGAACGTGGTCATGAAAATATTCCAGGTGACGTAACGGTGTGACGGCACACCCGAGGTGAGTGTGCACGGACGGAGCAGTGTGCGCCGAAAGTGGAATGTGGTGGGCTTCACACAGTGCCGCTACTTGCAGAAATCCAGTGATACCGCCACAACGGGTCGCATCTGCTTGCAGGACATCGACAGCTCCCGCGCCAAGCATGCGGCAAAAATACCCCGCTTCGTAGCCGTATTCACCAGCGGCAATTTCCATCCCCGCCGGAGCGCGGTCTCGTAGGAGCCGCAAACCCGCGAGATCATCGGACGACACCGGCTCCTCAAACCAGCTGACATTCAGATCCGCAAAACGCTCCGCTTGCTCCAGTGCCTGTTTTCGACTGTAGCCTCCATTAGCGTCGACGAAGAGGTCGGCCTCGGGACCAATTGCTGTTCGGACCTCACGAACTCTTCCCACGTCAGCTCTGGCATTGCGGCCGATCTTCATCTTGACGCGGGTGATGCCCTGCCGAACCCAGCCGGCGAGCTGCATTTGGAGTTGTTTATCGGAATACGAGGTGAATCCGCCACTGCCGTAAATGGGAACCGCGTTCCGCACAGCACCCAAAAGAGTGAGCATCGGAATGTTCAGTAGGCGGGCTTTCAAATCCCAGAGAGCAATATCAAGGGCTGAGATTGCCATCGAGGCAATTCCCGGGCGTCCCAGGTTCCGAATTCGCGATACCATTGCGTTCCAGCTTAGCGCTGGAGCCATGGCGTCGCGGCCTTTCACTACTTCCGACAACAAGTCTCGAATGAGCGTGGCCGTTGCAGTATCTGCATAGGTGTAACCGAAACCAACTCTGTCCGCGCCGTATGCGTGAACCACGACGAGGGTCGTAGAGTTCCACTCGAGAGTGCCATCGGACTCAGGAAGGTCCGTAGGTATGGCGTACGCGGCTACCTCGACTCGGCTAACCGCCGTGTGCGATAACGTGACAACCTCCTTCGCTCGTGATTCGAAGTGCGGATTATTGCTGCAGTGAACACGGTATTGATTCAGGGCAACGCGCGTCCGAATCTACAAATGTAGAGATGAGATTTTTGGCAAAAAAGGTAGGCTGGTAAATCATAATTTATCGCTAATTTCCGAGCCAAGTATGCGGTTCGTGAGCGTCGTTCGGCCGTCTTTTACACGCCCAAAATTCCCGCCTCTACATGGACCGCCGTCTTGCAGATTGCATCCGAACTGCAACGCTGGACGATTTTGATCAGCACGGAGGACTTTTATGACAGCAGCCGATGTACTAGTTGAGACCTTGTTGGACTGGGGCGTGGAGGTTGTTTTCGGGCTTCCGGGAGACGGAATTAACGGTATCGTGGAGTCTCTCCGGACGCACGAAGACAAGATTCGATTCATACAGGTGCGCCATGAAGAAGCTGCTGCTTTCATGGCCTGTGGATATGCGAAGTTCACCGGCAAGTTAGGCGTCTGTCTCGCTACTTCAGGTCCGGGTGGCATTCATCTTCTGAACGGACTTTACGATGCCAAGCTAGACACCCAGCCAGTACTGGCAATCACAGGTCTTCAGTTTCACGATCTCATTGGAACATTTACCCAGCAGGATGTGGCGCTCGACAAACTGTTTATGGATGTTGCGGTGTTCAACGAACGCATCATGGGCCCGACGCACGTAGAGAATATTACCGATTTGGCATGTCGGACCGCCCTCGCGTACCGCGGAGTGGCTCACATCACATTCCCAGTTGACCTTCAAGAAAAAGAGGTCAAGAAGAAGGAGGCCTCGAGCCGCAATATTCCACACCATACCTCTGACGTCAGCGCACATAGTGCACGCCTGCCAAATCGCATTGACATGGAACGAGCCGCCGACATTCTCAACCAGGGAAAGAAGGTTGCGATTCTAGCCGGTCGTGGCGCATTGAATGCTACCGACGAATTGGAACAAACTGCAGAACTGCTCGCTGCCCCAATCGTGAAAGCGTTACTCGGGAAAGCCGCGGTGCCGGACGACAGCCCATACACGACCGGCGGCATCGGCCTTCTGGGCACCAAACCTTCCCAAGAAGCGCTGGAGGATTGCGACACGTTATTGATGGTAGGAACGTCGTTCCCCTATATCGAATTCATGCCCAAACCTGGCCAGGCGAGAGGAGTCCAGATAGAGCTGGACCCAAAACGCATTGGGCTTCGCTATCCAGTGGAAGTTGGGCTGGTCGGTGACAGCCGAAATACATTACGCGAGCTGATCCCGCTGCTCACGCGCAAAGAGGATCGGAAATTCTTGCAGGTCGCGCAAGCCGGGATGAAAGACTGGTGGGAATTGATGGAGAAGCGTGCCACCCGGCTAGACAAACCCATGAAGCCGCAGGTCGTGGCATGGGAACTTGGCAAACGGCTGAGAGCCGACGCTATCGTCAGTTGCGATAGCGGGACAATCGCAACATGGTGGGCACGGCACATTTTGGCGCGTCGCGGGCAAATGCATACCCTCTCCGGAAATTTGGCCACCATGGCGCCGGGGCTGCCCTACACAATTGCCGCGCAGATTGCCTTCCCAAACCGTCAGTGCGTGGCGTTTGTCGGCGATGGCGGTTTCTCCATGCTCATGGCGGATTTCGTTACCGCTGTGAAGTACAAGCTACCGATCAAAGTTGTCATCATCAAGAACAACACGCTCGGCCAAATCAAATGGGAGCAGATGGTTTTTCTGGGTAATCCCGAGTATGGCGTTGATCTCCAGCCCATTGATTTCGCCGCTTTCGCCCATGCCTGCGGCGGCGTCGGCTTCAGCGTCGAGGATCCCGCCGATTGCGGACGGGCCATGGAAGAGTTTCTCGCCGCTCCCGGCCCTGCCGTTTTGCAAGCCGCAGTCGATCCTTTCGAGCCACCCATGCCCGCGAAGGTTAAGGCAGAGCAAGCGTTGCACTTTGCCGAATCATTGGCGCGTGGAGAACCGAATCGAAAGAAGATTGCACTTACCACAATTTCCGACCAGGTGCGCGAACTCATTTAGAGCCCACACACCAGTCAGAACGGACGGTTACGGATTGACGAACGAAGTTGTTGTGATTACTGGAGCCTCGGCAGGCTTAGGCAGGGCCACGGCACGAGAGTTCGGAAGACATGGTGCCAAAGTCGGTCTCATCGCTCGTGGCATCGACGGACTCGAGGCTGCGAAGCGTGAGATCGAATCGGCAGGCGGGAGTGCAATGGTGCTTCCCCTCGATGTCGCCGATGCCAGCGCCATTGAGAAAGCCGCTGCTGCGGTGGAACAGGAGTTCGGACCGATTGATATCTGGGTGAACAATGCGATGGCCTCGGTGTTTTCTCCAGTGAAGGAAATGCAGCCTGATGAATACAAGCGGGTCACCGAGGTCACGTACCTGGGAGTTGTTTACGGCACTCTCGCCGCTTTGAAACGCATGTTACTGAGGGATCGAGGAACAATCGTCCAAGTCGGCTCCGCGTTGGTATATCGAAGCATTCCTCTTCAATCCGCATACTGCGGGGCTAAGCACGCCATTGCGGGATTCACAGATTCATTGCGCTGCGAACTGATCCACGACAAGAGCAATGTTCAGGTGACCATGGTACAGATGCCCGCTTTGAATACGCCGCAGTTTGGTTGGGTCAAGAGTCGTCTGAAGAATAAGGCTCAGCCTGTGCCACCGATCTTCCAGCCGGAAGTAGGCGCAAGAGCGATCTATTGGGCTGCCCACCATTCGCGGCGGGAGATTTATGCCGGCTGGCCTACGGTGGAGGCTATTGTTGGCAATAAACTGGCTCCCGGTCTGCTCGACCGCTATCTCGGAAAGACTGGATTTGATTCGCAGCAAACGTCCGAGCCGGCTGACCCCAACCGGCCGAATAATCTGTGGGAACCGGTAAAGGGGGATCATGGAGCGCACGGGGCATTCGACCGTCAGGCACGCGAAACCAGTTTGGAGCTTCACGCAAGTCTTGGCCGCGGTTGGATCGGCGCCGGCCTGGCGGCCATCGCAGCCGTAGTTTTGCTTGCGTCGAGGCGCGGGTGAAACGCGTCCGCAGCCCATTCATGGAGACTCGAACTGCACACCATCCAGACCCTGTTAGGCCGTCGCATGCTCTGCTATTACTTCGTCACCGGGTTGCTGGAATCCGGCGCCGTCTGGCGGATTGCGAAATAATACCATCGGCGAAAATTGCGCTCACTCTGAGTAGCCGTCGTCCCCGTCGTCATCTCCCTCGTCGCCGTCATGATCGTCTTCATCCTCTTCTTCTTCATCTGGCTCTTCCCGAAGGAAAATATCGCCGGCGACTGAGTGATCAAGGGCGACATGTTTCGAATTCATTCGGTGCATGCCCAATGGTACGCTTTGTAGTGCTCGTCTGCGATAAAGCGCACAGGCTGCTATAATCCGTATAGGGGCGGTTACGTTTTTCTCCTCTTTCAGGTCTTCTGACCTAAGCCAGTCCATCTGAAGTTTTCCTAACCTTAGGCTTTTCAGCGAGCGAGCGGTCTGTATGAACCGTTGGCGCAGGACTCGCCCGGAAAGGTCGCTTGTGAACGCAACCAGCATTTTCCTTGGCCTGCTGATCGTGCTGTTCATGATCCTGTTGCTCCGGAGGACGAAGCCGGAGGTCACGAGGTCTGGATCACAGCGGATGTGCGGATCGTGTGGATTGATTACGTCTCGACTAAGTGCCCGTTGCCTGGAGTGTGGCGTGGCCAGCATCTCAAAGGAGAATAAAGCATGAAAAATATCAAATTTCTAGTGAAGGTTAACCGTGGGGCTCGCGCTCCTGAGTACGTGCAGCGCGTGTCGACTCCCCTCCAAATGACAACCAACCGAAAGCTGGCCCTGCTGATGGGGAAATTCACGGCCGAAGATGCCATCAAATCCCTACAAAGCTCCCGCTGCATCCCGGAACTGGAGTCGGTGCGGGTAGGTGCCTAGGATCGGTTCGGAGGATGGGGACACGGATTAAGCGACTGGCTGCATGCGGAGTCGGAAGTAAGTCAACCGAAGATCAAGAGTGTGACCGCGTAGAATCTGGTTCTGAAAACGCCCCGTGACTCCGTCGAGTCTGTGGCGCCGTGGTAAACATCCTCAAACGGGGCGCCCAGTCGAATGTACTGGGCTAGTCTAAGCATGCTCTTACAAAAATAGAAATGCCCATTATCCTTTCGGATAATGGGCACTCTTGGTTGACGCTTTAGAGAGCCTGAACGTTCTCAGCTTGCCAGCCCTTCGGGCCTTTGGTTACATCGAACTGCACTGCTTGCCCTTCTTGCAGGCTCTTGAAGCCGCCTGCTTGAATGGCGGAGAAATGCACGAAAACATCCTCGCCAGTTTGACGGCTGATGAAGCCATAACCTTTTGCGTCGTTGAACCACTTTACTGTTCCTTGTTCTGCCATGTGATATTCCTATTTCCTTTTCTTGTTCTTGAATTGTGCTGAGAAGAATCGCTGCGAGTGAGAAGGGGTGACGCTGGTTGGCGGTACCGAATTTCAGCCTGCTTGGATCAAACTTAGCTAAGGTCATTATACACGAGCCGGGGCTACCCATTGCTCACGTGCAAGGCGTCCTGCCCTTAGGCCCTCGAGCAGGCAGGGAAAGGCAAGAAGCTTTCTCCGAGCGCGATCTGAAAACGATTGCTTTCCGAGAGGACTTGGGCTCACGTTCAGGCATGGCTTACGCAGCAATACCAATCCGGGTGATCGGCGGAGGTTCGTGCTTCTCTTGTATTCTGCCCTCCCTGCTAATCTTGGCGAGTTCAGCATTCAATTCTGCTCCCAGAAGCATGGCAAAGCCCGTCCAATACAGCCATGTCATCAAAGCAATCGCGGCACCCAGCGTGCCATAGGTCTTGTTGAAGTTTGCGAAATGGCGGAAATACATTCCGAGCAGATACGAAAGCGCCAACCAGCAACCCACGGCCAAAACGGCGCCTGGCAACGTAGCTAGAAAACGCTGTCTAACGTTGGGAGCGAGGAAGTACAGAGCCTCCACTGCGAGCACCGTGAATCCGATCGCAATCGACCAATGAATGTAGGGCCACAGCAAAACGAAGACACTTGAGAGGTGGACTCGAATCGCGAGCCATTGCCCGAATCTGGGACCGACAATCATCACCGACAACGCCAGAAGCAATAGAAAGCCTGTGATCATGGCTAATGCTATGGCCAATGGGCGCGTCTTCCAGAATGGTCGATCGTCTTGCACGTCATATGCGATGTTCAAGGCTTCGATCGCGGCAGCGAACCCACCCGACGCCGTCCAGAGCGTACCCAGAATGCCGAATGAAAGGAAAGCTCCGCGATTGGGAGTGATGACATCAGCCAAGACTCTGCGAACCAGACCCATGCTATCGGCCGGCAGGAATCGAGCCATCATTCCCAATGCTTGCTCAAAAAGATTGGGGACAGGCAAATACGCCACCACAGCCGATAAGAAGATAAGCGCTGGAAAGAGCGACAAGACGAAGTAGTACGAAAGCGCTGCCGCCATCTGAAGAGTGTGGTTCCGCAGCACATCCGCGTACGTGCGCGTCAGGGCAGTTTTGATCGAAAGGAACATTCAGCCAGATTGGATGCCATTCGCGGATATTTGGGAGGTCACGTAATACAAAGCCTCACCGAAGCCGGGTTCATTCTGGGCAGGAGAACGGGAACACCTCCCGTTCTTTTTCATGTTCTCTATTTCGGCTGCTGGTTCTCCTGCTTCTTTTTGCCGAACAATCCCAGGATTTGCTGAACTGGGTTCTGTTGCTGCTGGGCCTGCTGCTGTGGCGCCTCAGCCGGATTCTTTGGGCCGCCAAGCAAATTTTGTAACGTGTCCGCAACCGAAGCAGGGTTATTAATATTTGGGATCAATCCTTTTAGCTTCATTTGAGCCATTTGCTGGACATCGGGCTCAAACTTCGGTTTTGAAAACGTACCGGTGACCAAGGCGGGAATTACCAACTCTCCTTGATTATTTGCCAGCGCCGTTTTCATGAATCCGCCAACACTCTGGCCTCCCACTTTTTGGCTGACATTCTGAGAAATCACAGCCGTGGCATGCATGTTGAGGGCTTCGGTAACCAAACTGGCCGTTCCCACCAGGCCGATGTTCCCGATGTCGAGTTGGGCCTGCAAGTCGTTGGTCTGGGCAATTCCGTTCTTCACCGCGATATTGCCCGTCATCTTCAGGATGTTCGTAACACCAGATGCACTTTGGGCGCCTGCTCCCGAATTCAAAAACCCCGCGATGGACGAGAGTTCATGCCCGATATCGGCTCCCGAATATTTAACGTTCGCGAAATTGAGATTCAAGGTGCCATTCAGGGCCTTCATGATTTCGTCACTACTGATGGACTTGACCGGGCCGGCTGCATGCATATCCATTTTCAACGTGCCTTCGCCGTTGACTTTGTCCAGAGCAGTCACGCCGTACGCTTTTGCCATCGCCAGTATTGCTGAGAGTTGAGCGTTCGGAGCTCGAAGCGTCGCATCCACAATCGGGGAAGGAGACATGTAATTTCGGAGTGTGAGCTGAGAGTTCACCGTGGTGCCTCCCGAAACCACATTGAACGGATCAGATCGAATGTCGGCCGGTGTCAGATGGAGATTTATCGCCTGGATCTGCACGGGCTGGGGAATTTCTTTCCCGCTTAACTGAATATTGCTGGCCGTCACCGTTCCGGTGAGCGCCGGTTTGTCCGCGGGGCCGCTGGCTTGAACGTTCACATTGACCATACCCGTTGCCGTAGTCCCCTGGGAGAGAGCCATTCCCGATGCGGCAGCCAACTTGGCAGCTTCTGCAATCGAGACATTGTTTGCTCTCACGTTCAGATCGATTTTCGGCGATGCAGCCTTGGCATTGATCGTGCCACTCGCTTCAAGCGGAGTGGTTCCCAGTTTCAGGATGAACTTGTGGATCGTAATCAAGTCCGATGACAAGTCGTTCGTAAGATCGTATTGCGCCGCGATGGGATAGCCGAGCTCCATACCACGGACTCTTCCCTTCTCAATATTCGTTTCGCCTTCGGCTGTGAGCTTGCCAGAATCATTCGTGATTTTGATCTGGCCCGTCATCACGCCGTCTGTTCCGTTCAGTGCCGGTGAGTTGAGAAACTTTGTTAGATCAGTAATTTCAACCTGCTTTATATCCAAGGTGCCATGGAACGGAGTCTTGCTGAGATCCTGTTCTGCAATAGGACCACCTTGCCCCTGCAGCCGAATCTCTTCTGTGCCTGTGCCGGCCATGTGAGTAGCAGCGTCAATGGTGAATGGGGTGTTGAGCGAAAAGTCTTTTAATGTCACGTCAATGTGGTTGTAGAGGGAAGGCGTCTTGCTTTGGGTCTGGTCCAGCAGAGAAATCTGACCATCCTTTATCGTCAGTTCCCCGAGCGAGAATTGCTGTTCAGGTGCTGGGTTCGGCTGAATTGAGTTGGGGGCCGGTGCTTCGGCGGGCCTTTTTGTCGCTTCCGGCATCGGCTGGGTTTGAGAATTGCCGGTCTCGGATGGATGTCCGATGGATGCGAAATTCCACCCGCCCGCCTGATTCTTTATGAGGTTTACCGTCGGTTGTTGCAAATCCAGAGAGCTGATTTCTACTTGTTTGTGCAGCAGGGGCAGCAGCTTGACGGCGACATCCAATTCTTTGGCTTTCACGAACGGAGCGTCGGGGCTAAAGCGTGGATCGTCGGCAATCGCCAGATCTTGTACTCCAAAACGTGGGGGAAACACCCTCAGATGCATGTCCCCAAGACTCACCTGGCGACCGAGCCTTTTCTCCAGCTCAGACTGAATGGTCCCGCGATATCGATTGACATCGAAAGTGGCGACGAAGATCAAAGCACCTGCCACAATAACAAGAATGATAATTCCTAGCGCGATCCCGATTTTCCGCACAAGAGCTCCTTCCCGGTGGCCGCAGCAGAAAGATTTGATGAAATCGCACGCAGAGGAGTTTTCTGGTTCTAAGCACCTGTGATGACGGGAGTTGCTTCGTCTTGATGACGTCTAAGGGGTGAACTTCGCCAGCGCCAGGCTACACTTCGAGGTGAGATTGGTACGGCAAGCAATCGGTCGATCAGCGCGTCCGTCCGAGTGTGTAATTTGTCGAGTGCTTCAGCGATGATGCTTGCC
>Ga0209166_10002663_pt1 | contig 13280 bp, 17 predicted proteins | sample Coa_R1_3_FD_187151 | JGI IMG/M metagenome (GOLD analysis project Ga0209166, IMG submission 187151) | Surface soil microbial communities from Centralia Pennsylvania, which are recovering from an underground coalmine fire - Coalmine... | ecosystem: Environmental > Terrestrial > Soil >... | reverse complement strand
CCCACCGAGCAGTTCACGTACTACGAACGGACGATCTCGTTCCCGATCTGGGTGCTCGCACTCAGCCTGATCATCGTGACCGGTGTGATCAAGGCGATGCGCTACGTCTATCCAATCCCGGGCGAGGCCCTGTACTGGATTTCTGCCATCCATGTCGGCAGCGGCGTGCTGCTGGGGCTGAAGCTGCTGGACCATCTCCGGTACGCGCTCGCGCCGTCGCGCTGGCCGCTCATGGTCTCGATGGCCACCGGTTGGATCCCCGAGCGCTACGTCCAGCGCTTCCATCCGGGCTGGTACGCCCGCCTGAGCGAGAGCGCCGCGGCGGTCCCGACCGTCCCGGCCACGCCGTCCCAACCGATCCCCAGGGCCAGCCGCGGCACGCCATGAAGTATCTCTGGGCCGTTCTGGGACTCCTGTACGCCGCGCTGAACCTGTACGTCGGCTACCTGCTGGTCATGGCTGGCACCGGCCCGAAGCTCGCCCAGAAGGGCATCGTGCTCACCGCGCCCCCGATCCTCGGCGGCATCGCCCTGGCCATCCTGGCGCTGCCGCTCCTCTGGAACTGCGTCCGGCTAGCCACCGCCAGGCCGGCCGCCGACTCGGTGTAGCGACCTATGTGCCCGGGTCGTTCGCGCTTGGGACTCCGCCACTGAAGAGGTCGCGCCTGGAAAAGGGCTGCCGCAAACGCTCGGCTTCGGCGGCTTGCTCGGCTAGCCAGCGGGCCCGTCTGGGCGAATTCACCGCCGGGTCATGCGCGTCTGTCGACGTCGGCGCCGCCTCCGGTGGGTCGGCCGCTGCCTCGCTTTGAATGTCCACGAGCTCGTCCACGACGATCTGGCTCTCGTCGTGCTGGACGTCGCGGAGGGCCCTGAGTCGGGCGGCCGCCTCGGCCGCACCTGTCGCCTCCAGCTCACTGGCCAGGGCCTCGAGCTCGTTCGCGTGCAGCTGGCCGAACGACCTGAGCTGTTGGATCACGCGTCCTAACCGGGTGACCGCGTGCATCGGCGGAAACTGACCCGAAGCCAGATTATTCTCGGTGGCGTTCACGTCGGCATTTTAAAAGAGTGACATGGCTCCAGCGGCTATCGCAGCGCCGCGTCGAAGAGCCACGCGCCGCTGCTCGCGGTGGACTCAGCCGCCGCCACGTCCGGTGCCACGCATCCAGTCTGAGGGCCGTTGCCGCGGCGTGCTGCGCTACGCGGTCGACCACGTCCTCCATGCAGCGACGGCTGCATACGACCGTGCAGCTCACCACGCCGGCGGTCGGCCCTGCTACCGTTGTCGGTGCTATGCAGCGGGACCAGTGCATTGTCGTCCTCGACGACTGGACGAATTTCTGGGGCAAGCAGCCCGGCGTGGAGCGCTTGCGCGAGCGGGGCGAGGTGATTATCCACACCACCGCCGCGGCGAACGACTACGAGGTGATGCAGCGCCTCCAGAACGCGACGGTAGCGTTTGCCAACCGCGAGCGGAGTCCGCTCAATGCCCGTGTCCTACGGTCCGCCGAGCGTCTGGAACTGCTGGCCCAGTCGGGTCGCATCAGTCCCAATGTCGACGCCGACGCGGCCACGGAGCGCGGTATTGCCCTGGTCGCGGCCGGAGGCCAGGTCGGCAGCCACGTGGCCATCGCCGAGCTCGGGCTGGCGCTATTGCTCGCGTTGGCCCGCCAGATCCCGAGCAACGATCGGCGCGTGCGCGACGGCGACTGGGCGGCGCCGCCGACGCGGATGCTCTGTGGCCAGACGCTCGGCATCCTGGGTCTCGGCAATATCGGGGGCGCCATGGCTCGACTGGGCCAGGCACTGCAGATGCCGGTCATCGCCTGGGGGCCGACGCTGACGCCGGAGCGAGCGCAAGCCAGCGGCGTCGAGTACGTCGCCCGCGATGAGCTCTTCCGCCGAGCTGACGCCCTGTTCGTGTCGACCCGGCTGTCGGACATGACACGCGGCATCATCGGGGCACACGAGCTCGGGTTGATGAAGCCGACCAGCTACCTGGTCAACATCGCCCGCGGGCCCATCGTCGACCAGGCGGCGCTGGTGCACGCGCTGCAGAGCGGCCAGATTGCCGGTGCCGGCATGGACGTCTACGACCTGGAGCCGTTGCCGGCCGATCATCCGCTGGCGAAACTGGACAACGTCGTGCTGACCCCGCACATTGGCTGGGGCGTCGGCGAGAACTTTGCGCTGATGGTCCAGAACCTCACCACCGCGGTCTTGAAGTACCTGGATGGCGACATGAGCGGCGTGGTCAACCCCGCGGCGCTCGAGAGGAGGAGTGCATGGGTTACGAAGGCCTGATCGCCGAGACGATCACGATGACCGGACACGGTGGGGACCCGATCGAGGCGTACCTGTCGCGGCCGATCGGGCTCTCGAATGTGCCAGGCGTGGTGGTGATCCACCACATGCCGGGCTGGGACGAGTGGAGCAAAGAAGTCACGCGCAAGCTCGCGCACCACGGCTACGCGGCGGTCTCGCCGCACCTGTTTTCGCGGCTCGGCCCGGGCCCCTGGGACGACATCGCCGCCGCCGCGCGGGCGGCCGGTGGGATGCCGGACGTGCAGGTCGTGGGCGACGTCGCGGCGGCCGCGAAACTGCTCCGCAATCAGCCGTATGCCAACGGCAAGATCGGCGTCATCGGGTTCTGCTCGGGTGGCCGCCAGGCGTATATGGTGGCGTGCAAGGTCGAGGGGATCGACGCCGCGGTTGACTGTTGGGGCGGGCGCGTCATCGCCAGACCCGAAGAGTTGACGCCGCGCCAGCCGCAGGCAGTCATCGACATGACGCCCGATCTCAAGTGCCCGCTGCTGGGCATCTTCGGCAACGACGACGCCAGTCCGGATCCGGATCAGGTCAACCGCACCGAAGCCGTGTTACGCGCTCAGGGGAAGGACTACGCGTTCCATCGCTACGACGGCGCGGGCCACGGGTTCTTTGCGGCCGATCGGCCGAACTACCGACCCGAGCAGGCGGTGGACGGCTGGAAGAAAGTCTTTGCGTTTTTCGAACGCACCCTTCAGACCGCGGCGCGCGAACCAGCTATGTCTTCCCGGGCGTAAACGCGTCGGCCGCCAGGCCCTTGGGGAGTTTGTCTTCGAGGACGCGCTGCAGGCAGCGCATCGTCCAGCCGTGGATGACGCTGTTGCTTGCGATGTAGCCGCCAGTGCTGAACAGCCACGAGGCGCCGCGGTCATCGGTCAGCGTGCCGCCAGCGCGGGTCAGAATGAGCGCGGCCGCGGCCATGTCCCAGATCTTCAGATCCAGTGCCCAGTAGGCGTGCCAGCGGCCGACCGCGACATTGCACATGCCGAGGGCCGGCGAGCCCATGGCATTGAGGGCGATGACCTGCCGGGACATGATGTTGGCGATCTGTAGGGCCTGGTCCTGCTTGTCCTGGTCGTGCGGCCAGTCGGTGCCGACCCAGGCACTTTCGAACGCGTTGTAGCCTTCGGAGATTTGCTGGACGCCGATCGTGTGTCCGTTGAGCGTGGATTGGGAGCTCAGTGTCGCGGCGAACAGCTCGTCGCGGCACGGGTCGTAGACGACGCCGACGCGTATCGCACCCTGTGTGCGCAGCGCGATAGAAACGGCAAAGTACGGAATGCCCTGGACGTAGTTCAGGCTGCCGCAGATGGGATCGACGATCCACAGGTGTGGCGCGTCGAGCGGCACGGCTTCGTCGTCGGGGCCCTCTTCGGCGAGCACGCCGAACTCGGGCGTTTCGCTGCTCAGCACCTCCAGGATCGCGTCCTGGACTTTCAGCGTCGTGCCCGAGACGACGTCGCGGTGGCTCTTCCACCGCATGTAGTCGAGCTTGCCGAGGCACGCCAGCGCCACCGCGCCGCCCGCGCGCGCCGCGCGCACGGCGACTTCCAGGGCCTGCGCGTCCTCCACGCCCGTATCATACGCCTGGCATGAGCGCAGGCGACGAGACCCCCGAGATAACACACACGGTGCCGACGCCACCGACCCCGCCCGCAGCGCCGACGCCCGGAGCACCGCCCCTGGGTGAGGAGCCGCCGCGCCAGGCGGCGGTCGCGGAAGCGGGGCCGAAGCTGGTGCGTCGGGTGGTGGTCAGCTATCGGCTGGGGTGGCTGCCAGGGGACTGGCTCCAAACCTGGCGGCGCCTGGACCGGGTGTTTGCCCGCGCCGAGCTCAACGTGAAGGCGACGCTGGCGCCGCTCGAGGACCTGCCGACCGATACCGACATCCTGGTCGTCCCGCCCGACCTCCGCGAGGCGGCCAGAGAAGCCGCTCCGCCCGGCACGCCGATCCTGGTGACCCCCGCGTCAGCCGCCGCGGGCGCGTTCGCGGATCTCGTGAGCCGCCTCAAAGCGGGCACGGACTTCACCGCGGAAGCACTCGATCCGGCGGACCGGGACAAGCCCAAAATCGTGAGCTACCGGGGCCACACGCTCCTCGACTGATCACGTAGCGGCGGCGATCCCCAGGAGAAGCTTCAAGGTCCCGGGCACGGATCGGTGCCCCTGAGACGGGCTGGGGCGGGGAAGTGTTGCGGGCCAGCGCTGGGGTAAACCCCTAAAAACCTCCGCGTGGACGTTCTTTCCGGGAATTGTCAGGACGCTTGTCGCCCTTTTGAGGGCTCGGGCAGCGTCTCGAGCGCAGTCTGTGACGGCGCCGCAAGGCGGGCCATCACCAGGAGGTTTGCACCAGCCATGTCGAAAATAGTCGTGCTGGGCGGCGGCGTCGTCGGGCTGTCGACGGCGCTGCTCCTCGCGCGCCAGGGCCACGCCGTCACGGTTTTCGAACGCGATGACACGCCGCTTCCCGGCTCGACGGAAGCGGCCTGGGAGTCGTGGGAACGCCGCGGCGTCGTGCAGTTCCGACAGCCGCACTACCTGCACTCGGCAGGCCGCCTGATCCTCGATGAGCATCTGCCGGAGGTGAAGCAGGCGCTGCTTGCTGCCGGCGGCGTTGCCTTCGACCTGCTCAGCCTCATGCCCAGGTCCATCGTCGATCGAGCGGCCCGCGAGGACGATGACCGGTTCGTGACCGTCACTGGCCGCCGCCCGACACTCGAGTACGCGGTCGCGCGGGTCGCCGAAGAGCGGCTGCGCGTCGTTCGCGGCATTTCGATCGCCGGTCTGGTCTCCGGCCCGTCCGCCGCGGATGGGATCCCACACGTCACCGGCGTTCGCACCATGGACGGTACGGAGGTATTCGCCGACCTGGTCATTGACGCGACGGGGCGACGGTCCAGGTTGCCCGACTGGCTGGACGCCATCGGGGCCCGGCGGCCCATCGAGGAGGTCGAAGAGTCCGCGTTCATCTATTACACGCGTTTCTTCCGTGCGACCGAGGGTGGAGTCCCCCGGTTTCGGGCGGGGTTGCAGACGCAGTTTCCGTCCTTCTCACTGCTCACCCTGCCGGGCGACTCTGGCACCTGGTCAGTAACCGTGTTCTTGCTGTCGGGAGACCCGGCGCTGAAAGCGTTCCGCGACCCCGCCCGTTGGAGCGCGCTGATCGCGGCCTGTCCGGCCCACGCGCACTTGTTGGCCGGCGAGCCGATCACCGACGTGCTCCCGATGGCCGGTGTGACCGACCGCTATCGACGCTTCGTGGTGGATGGATCACCCGTGGTGACAGGGGTTGTCGCGGTCGGCGACGCGTGGGCATGCACGAACCCGATCGGTGGCCGGGGGATGACCATGGGTCTCAAGCACGCCGTGGGCACCGCGGAGGTTGTGCGCAAACATCTCGACGACCCCCTGGCGCTCGCGTTTGCTCAGGACTCGATGACCGAGGCGCGACTGACCCCGTGGTACACGAGCACGGTCGAGTTCGATCGCGCCCGGACTGCGCAGATCAAGGCGGTTATCCAGGGCCGGCCGGCCCCGCGACCGACCGGCCCAGGTGAGGCGCTGCCGATCGCCATGCTGTACGACGCGACGCTCTTCCGGGCCTTCCTCGAGATGACCGCGCTGCTGGCATTGCCGCGGGACGTCCTGGCTCGGCCTGGCGTAGTTGACCGGATCATGGAGCTGGCCGATATCCACCCACCGGTGGCACCGCCTGGCCCCTCCCGAGACGAACTGCTGCGGCTGGCGGCCTAGACTTCGCTCGCGGCCGGGCGCTGGATCATCTCCAGCGTCACGCCGTCGGGATCGACGAAGTACACGGCCCAGCCGCCCTTGTTGGGGCCCGTCGTTGGACTGACGGGCTCCGACTTGAAGCGCACCCCGGCTGAGGACAGCGCGCGGTACGCCGCCCAGAGATCGTCGACGCTGAAGCCGATGTGGACGTTGCCCACATCCGAGGTCGGGCCTGCCGTGGCGGCGCCCGGTGGCGTGATGTACTCGATCAGGTCGACGTGCAGGCCCGGAATATCGAGTCCGGCGATTTTTAACCGTGCGCCGGGAATGCCTACGAGGCGCGGCATGTACTCGGCGGTCACTTCGCCGCGCTCGTACGCGACATGAAACCCGAGGAGATCCCGATAGAACACGATCGACCGGCTGAGGTCGCTGACCGTGACTCCAACGTGGTTGGCCGAGAGCGCAAATGTCATGTGTAGCCGAGGAGCTCGCGGACCGTACCGGCGATGCGCGCCTGATCGGGGAGCACGAAGTCCTCGAGTGGTGGACTGAAGGGGATCGGGACCGCCGGTGTGCACACCCGCCGCACCGGCGCCCGCAGCGCGCGACACGTCTCCCAGTCCTCGGCGACGCTCGCGGTGATCTCCGCGGCCATCGAGCACGTCGGTGGCGATTCGTCGACCACCAGCAGTCGGCCGGTCTTGCGCACCGACTGCCGGATCCGATCGACGTCCAGTGGCACGAGCGTGCGGGGATCGATGACCTCGACCGATGCGCCGTCGGCCGACAGCTCCTCCGCCGCCGCCAACGCCGGGTAGACCATGTACCCGAGCGCTACGAGCGTGACGTCGGTCCCCGGTCGCTTGACGGAGGCGACGCCAATCGGCACGAGGCCCTCGCCATCGTCCGCAACGTCTTCTTCCAGTGGGTCGATCCGACTTGGTTCGAAGCACACCACCGGGTTGTTGTCGCGAATCGCGCTCTTCAGCAGCCCGCGCGCATCCGCCGCGCCGGACGGCAGCACGACTTTGAGCCCGGCCAGGTGGGCGTACAGCGCATACCCGGTCTGCGAATGCTGGGCGGCCGAACGCAGGCCGGTCGCATAGTTGGCGCGAAACACGATCGGGAAGTCGCGCTGACCACCAAACATGTAGCGGATCTTGCACGCCTGATTGACCACCTGGTCGAAGGCCATGAATGCGAAGGTCACCGAGCGCCAGTGCACGACCGGCCGGAAGCCGCAGCCGGCGGAGCCGACGGCGATGCCGGTCATCGTCGCTTCGGAGATGGGCATGCGCTTGACCCGGAGTGGGCCAAGCTCCGCCAGCAGCGCCGGCGAAGGCGAGGTCGACATCGTAAATACGCGCGGGTCGCGGCGCATCTCCTCGGCCAGTGCCGAATCGAGAGCGGCGGCAAAGCTCAGTCTGGTCACAGGGCGAACACGTCCTCCAGCGCCTCCTCCGGCGCCGGGTACGGGCTAGCGTCCGCGAACGCCACAGCATCCACCAGGTCCTGGTCGATGGAGAGGCCGATGTCGGCCATCTGTTCGTCATTGAGGAGGCCGTGGGTGCGGAGAAACGTCTCGAAGGCGGGGATTGGGTCGCGGGCCTGCCAGAGCGCGATCTGATCGGCCGGGCGGCGTTCGGGTGGCATGACGTCGCGCAGGGCGTGGCCGTGGTGTCGCCAGGTCTTGCACTCCAGCAGCGTCGGTCCGCGTCCAGCACGGGCGCGCTGGACGGCCTCGCGGCTCGCCGCGTAGACCGCCAGAACGTCGTTGCCATCGACGATGACGCCGGGCATGTCGTAGCCGGCGGCCAGGTCGGCGACGTTCGGCGCGGCGAGGCCGGCGGCAACGGGCGTCTCGGCCGCGTATTGATTGTTCTCGCAGACCCAGACGACCGGGAGCTTCAACAGGGACGCGATGTTGAGCGACTCATGAAACGGGCCCTCACCGGTCGCCCCGTCGCCAAAGAAGCCGACCGCCACCGCGTCACCGCCTTCGAGCTGGGCGGCGACTCCAGCGCCCGCGGTGATCGGCAAGCCGGCGCCAACGATGCCGTTGGCGCCGAGCATCCCAGCGTCGAAGTCCGCGATGTGCATCGACCCGCCCTTGCCTTTGCAATAGCCGGTGCGGCGTCCGAACAACTCGGCCATCATGCGGTTCACGTCGGCGCCCTTGGCGATGCAGTGGCCGTGGCCGCGGTGGTTGCTCACGATGCGATCGGTGACCCGCAAGTTGGCGCACACGCCAACGGCGATCGCCTCCTGACCGCTGTACGGGTGGACAACGCCGTGGATGCGATCGTCGAGCCGGAGTTTCAACGCCAGCTCCTCGAAGTGCCGGATCAGCACCATCTGGCGATACATCTCGATGCACGCGTCGGGCTCGAGCGCGCTCATAGCCGGCAACTCAGTTACGTCGGTCATCTGTTGTGGAAGGCCCTTTCGCAGACCAGATCCATAGTAGCCTGACGCCGCTGGTCAGCCGCCGACGGCGGTCAACTGCTCTCGGACAGGCCGCCGGGCGAGACGTGGACCTGTTCGAGCGGTGCCCCGATGGCCCCGATGACCAGTGTCCGACACGAGTCTTGACGGTTCCGCGACTGCTCCTTCGCCATCGGCATCGACAACGCGAATCTGCAGTATCAGGCAGAAGTGATACATGCCACTGGCACGCGGTTAGGACTACGATTGCGCTGTGGCGGCGCGGCGGAGCGGAGGCCTGCTGGCAGCGCTTGCGCTGTGCGCGTCAGCGGCGTGCACGCCAGGCGGTGGCGGTGGTTTGTCCGGGTCGGGACCTACCCCGGTACCTGAGCCGCCGTCGGTCCAGAACCTGCCGCGGGGGGTGGCCATCCACGGCCACGGCACCTCGCAGACCGACGACATCGTCCCCCAGTTCGATACCGGGCTGACAGAGGGCATTGACCTGGTCACGCTGACCCACGATGGCCGCTCGACGTTCATCGTGTCGGCGACCGAAGGCGACCAGACCGAGCTCCTGACCAGCGCCATCGGGGCGTACTCGGGCCAGCGGCCGCTGGTGGTCCAGGGACCGGTGTCGTTTCAAGTCACCGCCGATGGAACCTGGACCGTGCGCGTGCAGCCGATGGCCAGGGGCGGCTCGCCCGCCTTCAGCGGTACCGGCGATGCCGTCAGCGCCTACTTCACGCCACCAACCAGTACGGCCGCCTGGAGCGTGTCACACGACGGCAGATCGGCGTTCTTCGTCTACGCCCACTGCGTCGGCGGCTCCATCGTGGTCGAAGATCGCACGGGCGCTGTCCAGGACACCGCCCAGATCACCTTCTCCCGCGGCCCGTGCTTCTGGGAAGTCCGCGCCGACGGCGCCTGGAGCCTGACTCCGCCGCCTTAGCAGCCCGAGCGTGCCATCCTCCTGCTGGAGCGGGGCTTTCAGCCAGCGTTCCACATACAGTAGGATCCACCGCTCGTCGGTGTGCCGCCGTACCGCGCGCAGCACGAGATCGTGCGGAACAAAGTCGAAGACGCTTTGATGTCGAGATCGATCACCCAGCTTGCTCTCCAACATCGTTCTCGGCAAACTCCTACCGCTTGCAGAGCCGAGCGCCCTGGCCGGTAGCCGTAGGAGTCGGGATGGAACGGCGGCTCCACCTTCGGCTCAAGATACAGACGCACGTCCGTCTGCGCGATACGGTCTCCCACAATGTTGACACAGAGGGCTCCGACCCCGCCTTGCCTTGCTTCGTCGGTATTTCGACCGCCCGCGCCTAGCGCTGAGAAGTAACTTCCCGATGACAGTCGATTCCAATGCGTCGCCGCGTCAGAACCGAAACCGCCCGAACTACACAATATTCACCGTTCACCCACTCGGTGCTGGCGCAGCAAACTGCAACCGGCTGGCCTGAAGTTTGCAGAATGCTGCCTTGATTTACCAGCGATCGTCGCGAGCGATTACGGTGAGTGTGCCTGAGTAACCTGAGAGGTCGAGCGATGGCCCGAACAATTCTGGTGGTGGAGGATGACCCCGAAACGCTGCGCTCCCTGTCATCGGTGCTCGAGGCGAGCGGCTATCGTGTGACGGGCGTCGAGACCGGGGCAGACGCGCTGTCAATCCTCAAGCAGATGCGGCCCGATCTCATCTTGCTCGACCTGATGCTGCCTGATGCTGATGGCCTGGTCCTCACATACACGTTCAAGAAGCTCAGCAGCGCCCCGATTATCGTTCTGAGCGCCCGCCACGCCCAGGTCGACCGGGTACTCAGCTTCAAGATGGGGGCCGACGATTTCATCGCCAAACCGTTCGACCTCGACGAACTCGAAGCGCGAATCGATGCGGTCTTGCGACGCGCATCACGCGTGTCCGAGAAGCTGCCAGCGACGTGGTCGGACCAACTCTGCGTTGACGAGGTGGTGATCAGCCCATCCCGAGGGACGGTGACGTTGGCCGGCCAGTCTGTCCACCTGACGCCGACAGAGTATCGACTGCTCGTTGCATTGGCGAGTCACCCGCAGGAAGTGCTCTCACGGGAAGCGCTCGCCCAACTGGTCTGGGACTACCACGACATCGACGTCGGCCACCTCATTGACGTACACATCGGGCGTCTGCGACAGAGGCTGCGAGGAGTGTCATCGCGTGGCATGGTCATCCACACCGTGCGAGGCAAGGGTTACGCCGTTGGCGAGTCTCTCTAACGACACCGGCTTCATTTCGTGGCTCCGCGCATCTCGGGAAAAGGTCGTGTCCTTCAACGGGCCGGCCGTGCGCCGCGGAGAGTCGATCTGCCGTCTGTTGAATGAAGCACACAGTCCCAACTGCACCTCCAATAGCACTACCTGAACCCCCGATGACGCCGTCGACGAGCGACGATGTCACGCCCCCGAATGCGCCGAGCCTGCTGGCGTTAGTCGCGCGTTCGACACGACACGCTACGGGCCAGCCGATCACACCGACATAACACGCCTTGATGCCCGCCCGTTAAAAGCGACATGGCAAACAGCACGCCTTCCTTGCGTGTCCCTGGTGTCCGAGGGCGACCCGGCATGGGCCGAGGCGGTGAGCGAGCTCCTCGAAGGAGAGGTACCGGATAACTCGCAGTGTGGATTCGCGCAGTACGTGCAAAGCAAGTCGACACGATTGCGCATGAACTGGACGGACGCGTACATCACAAGGGTCCCTGCGTTGGGTCCAGCTTCGAGTGGTCGGTTGATGCGGCGGCTGAACTATGTCAGGCTCCGAAGCGGGTTCCAGTCGTGGTCCCGGCAGACGCCTCCGGGCGGACCGGACGAGCCCAGTTGAGCGCACGCCGCGTGGCTCCGGGCCGCGCAAAGACTACACCGTGCTCGCCACCGAGCTGCGGGCGACGACGATCGATCGTTCGCATGTCTCGGGCTCCTCTCTTCGCAGCCATACGATGGACGAGTTGGCGCGAGTCATGATCAGCAGGGCTGGATGAGCCGGACTCACTGAGAGCGTGTGCGCACCAGCGAAACGTGAATGCGAGCCAAGCTTCTCCTGGCGGTAGCATTGGCAATCCCGATGCTGCTGGGCGTGACGGTGCTGTGGAATCTGCTCGGGTCTGCGGAACCCATGCATCTGCAACCAGGCTCCTCAGACGTGAGTCTCGCGCTGGCTCGGCCCGTCACAGGTACGCAGGTGCCACCTACGCTGGCGCCCGCATCGGTTGCGCCAATGCTGACGCTGACGCCGGCGCCTTCGGTGAGTCCTACTGAAGCGGCGTCGCCCACTTACACGCCGACTTCATCGAGTAACGCCCCGACGGCATCCGCCAGCGTGGCTGAGGCCGCTGCCTCGGAACCGACGCTGGCACCGGTGAGTCCATCCACGCCAGTCACTGCGGCGCCCGGTCCCGGCCCCGGCCGGGGGAGGAACAAAGGCAAGCACCGACACTAGAGACAGTACAAGTAGCATACCCAGGACGCCAGCAAGCCTACCGCACAGTTGCATGCCCATTGCCGTCCGCTGGAGGCCATGAAGGCTCCATTGCGACTCAGCGGCCGCTATGCCGCACGTCCGATATCGGGCCAGAGCCACGCCTCGGTGAGTTCTGCGCGCATCGGTCTGGCGAACTGATCGCCCTGGGCAAAGTCACAGAGTCGGCGTGCTTGTCGCGCTGACTCCACGCCGTCACCGACGGTCTTCATGCGGAGGGCATGGGCCAGGGTGACGATGGCTCGCACGACCGCCGCCTGATCGGCATCGGTATCGATACCTTCGACGAACGATCGGTCAATTTTGACCGAGTCGAACGGGAAGTGCCGCAGCGACGACAGTGACGAATAGCCTGTCCCGAAGTCGCTCAGCGCCAGGCCGACGCCGAGGTTGCGAAGCGCCCAGAGCCGTTGCATCATCTCGTCCGTTTCTCGTGCGAGGCTGCTCTCGGTCAGCTCGAGTGTGAGTAAATGCGGCGGCAATTGCGTCTCGTCGAGAACATCGCGCACCGTCTGCGCAAAATCCGACTGCTGAAGCTGTCGCGGTGTCAGGTTGACCGACACCGGAATCGGACCGCGGGCCGCGGGTCCAGCTGCCAGAGTCGCGCCTGACGACACGTCTCGCGCAGGACCCAGAGACCGAGCGGCAGGATCAATCCGGTCTCCTCCGCATGCGGCATGAACGCTATGGCTCCGGTGAGCCCGCGTTCTGGATGACGCCACCGAACGAGCGCTTCGAGACTGGTCGGTGCGTTCGAGCCCCGGAGCTGTACGACGGGTTGATAGTGCAGCTCAAATTCGTGTGCTTCCAGCGCGCGGCGCAGATCCACTTCGAGCTGCAGGCGGCGACCGGCGGTGTCCCTCAGCACCGGTTCGAAAAATGCCCAGCGGCCCTTGCCGGCCTGCTTGGCCGCGTACATCGCCATGTCCGCACATTGGCGTGGGGTCCGAAGGCACTGGCCGTACGCCGCTGGCACACCGCAGCCCTGACCGCTCAGACCCGCGCCGCTGTACTGGACGACAGTGGTGTTCGAGCGGGTGAGGGCCGTCTTCAGTGCCGCGAAGTGCGACGTCGCCGTGGCCCGGTTCGCGCCATAGCCGCCGACAAACACGACGGTGAGGTCGGTCGCGGCCACAGCCCGCCAAGCCGCGGTGACCGTTGCTGGGACGAACCCAAAGAGCGCAAACGCGATGGCGGCGGCGGATTGTGCTCGATCGATGCAGGTCCTCCGCTTGAGCAGCCAGGCCAAGGAGGCGGCCAATGTTGCCGCGGGAGGGGCTCAGGGGCTATTGT
>Ga0209166_10002662_pt1 | contig 13280 bp, 12 predicted proteins | sample Coa_R1_3_FD_187151 | JGI IMG/M metagenome (GOLD analysis project Ga0209166, IMG submission 187151) | Surface soil microbial communities from Centralia Pennsylvania, which are recovering from an underground coalmine fire - Coalmine... | ecosystem: Environmental > Terrestrial > Soil >... | reverse complement strand
TCTTCACCAGGAGGTTGCTATGAGCAATGTTGCTGAGCGTATTCTCGCATTTAACAAGGGGCGCGATCCTGAACTATTGCAGTTGAAGTATCATACAATGCGTAGTGATGCTTTTGCTTTCTTGCGAGGTACCTGTCACCTCTTTTATGAAGATTGGCCCGCTGATTCGGCCTTGAATAATGCTCCTCCAACCTGGATATGCGGTGATTTGCACTGGCAGAATCTCGGCAGTTATAAGGGTGATAATCGGCTGGTCTATTTTCAGATCAATGATTTTGATGAGGCTGTGCTTGCTCCCTGTACCTGGGATCTGGCCCGTCTGCTGGTGAGTCTGGTGGTTGGCGCCAAATTCTTGCAATGTGATGCCCCACAGGCGGAGGCGCTCTGTGCCTATTTCCTGGATGAATATGCGAAAGAGGTCGCAAAGGGGCGTATTGAGTTGATCCATGAAGAGGATAGCACAGGGGTGGTCAGAGAGTTGCTGTTTCAAGTCAGGACGCGTAATCGGGCAGCATTTCTGGATAGCCGTACCACACTGGTTGAGGGAGTGCGCAGACTGCGTATTGATGGGAAGCACACCCGACCGATTACTGAGGGCGAGCGCGCCAATGTGCTGAATATGATGCAGAACTGGGCTAAGCAACAGGTGCATCCCCAGTTCTTTACCGTTTTAGATGTGGCCCATCGCGTTGCTGGCGTAGGGAGCCTTGGAGTAGATCGCTACGTTCTGCTGGTTGAAGGCAAGGGGTCGCCTGATCGCAACTATCTTCTGGATCTGAAAGCGGAGCAGACCTCCTCGTTACAACCGTATCTGCCTACGAAGCAGCCTGATTGGCATGAGCAGGCTGAGCGGGTTGTGACCATCCAGCAGTGGGTGCAGGGCGTGCCACCCGCGCTCCTGTCGGCTGTAAAGATAGGTGGAGGATCCTATGTTTTGCGAGAACTCCAGCCGCAAGAAGATAAAGTCCACACGGAACTGTTGCAGGGCAAGGTATCGCGCTTAGAAAAGCTGGTAGAGACCATTGCAAGAGTGGTTGCCTGGGGACAATTACGCAGTGGAGGACAACAAGGGGCGGAACCTGCCTATGCATTGATGACGTTTATTCAGCAGCCGCACTGGCAGAAGGCGCTGTTGAAATATGTCCAGGCATACGCCAATCAGGTCGAGGAAGATTATCAAGAATATTGTGCTGCTTATGACAAAGGAGTGTTCTCGTCTGCGTCATAGATCCAGGAAGGAGAGCATCCGGTCATTGCGTTTCCTGCGTATATTTCCAGGTTCGATCGAGGTTCTTGCGCATTTTTTTGAGGTAGGCTTCCTGCAAATCAACGCCTGTATAGTTTGCGAGCTTAAAGATATAGGCCAGGCAGTCGGCCAACTCCTGGCCTATATTCTCGTTATGCGTCTCCAGTGCCACCTCCAAAGAGACTGCCTGGCCCGCATTGCGATCTGGTGAGGCCATAAAGTGGACTTTCTTGAGCACCTGCGCCAACTCACCAACCTCTCCACTTAAAAGCATCATATTTAAAAAGAGATCGGTGTTAAAGTCGTTCTTCGCGTCCAACCAGCGATGAAACTCCTGGAAATCTTGAATGGTATGCATCTCATTAGGGAATATTGTGTTGTCCATAGAGATCTTTTCGGCTCTCCATTTTGTAGGTGTGATTGTTTTATTATAGCACTCATTTGAATCGAAGCCATTTGTATTATCAGCCGCGACCACCATCAGCCGAAGAGGTAGCACTCTGAAAACTGCCAAAATCGGCTAGCCCTCACTTTTTCCCACGGATGCAGGCGCTCGGCGACCGAGGAGCATGCGCGGTGCGAGATCTCACAGGTATACAGGTTCGGAGACCTGGTAGAATTACCTGACCCGTTCTTGAAGCTGGTTATGCATGTCTCTCGCCAACAGAGAGCGGAATCAGGTAATTTCACAGATGTGCTTTTTCCTTTCCCCCGATATACTCAATAGCAGAGACTTCTTCCAAGAGCAGCGGCGTTTCACGATACCCGAATGAAAGAGAAGTAGATAGAATGATGTCAAGACAGCATATCTTTCGAGATAAAGCTATACAACATTATCGACAGAGCCATGAAAGAGATATTTTGCCACGCATTGTAGCACCCCAGGTCTTTCTTTTCTTATGGATCTTACTCGGATTGCTGCTGGCCTCAACGGTGCTGACCTGGCTAGAGCAAGTGCCAACCAGAGTGGAGGGTTCGGGCATTGTCCTGGATCAGAATAGGGCCGTCAACGAAAGCGATAGCAGCATTGCTGTTGTATTTTTACCGGCTGAGTCGGTTGATAAAGTACATAATGGACAGTTCGTGCAGGCGCAGGTTGGAGCAAAAGAGCTATCCGATGCGGTCGTTTTGACAGTTGAGCCTGGAATAAAGAGCCCAAATGAGATAAAGCTGCGCTACGGCCAGGCGATCGCTGAACCAGCAGTGGTAGCGATAATTGGCTTCAGACCGGCGCTGCTGGCGCAGGAATATGCAGGAACATTGATCCATGTTCAAGTCCTGGTAGGGACACAGCGAATGCTCTCACTCCTTCCTGGGGTGGGGCGATGGATAGGAGTATAATACATGCAAAATAGAGATCTTAATGGCATAACTACTCATGGCGAAGAAGGGCCAGACATCCTTCCTCCTACAGCTACTGGGCGACTCCCAGAGAGGAGACGTACCGCACTATTGAGCAGACTAAGTGATGTTCAGCACGAGATCTCGTCACACATAACCGAACTTATGGAGCATCGTGCGTTGCGGCATGAAAGACATACAACAGAACTTATGTCCGAACAGGCACTGCACGATGAGGGACACCATGCTGAGCCTTCCCAATCAATATTAGGAGCGGTCAGCATAGCCCCGGCTCATCCTCTGGCAGAGATATCAGTACCTTATTCGTCACCAGGAACAAAAACGGCAAAGTCGGCGTCTAAGAGTAAACGTTCGTTTCGCTTATGGCCAGGGAAAAGACGTGTACCCGTGTTGCACCAGATGAGTATGATAGAATGCGGAGCCGCCAGCCTGGCAATGATTCTCAGTTATTATGGTCGGAGAACCAGCGTCTCAGAAGTACGTGAGCACTGCGGTGTTGGTCGAGATGGATTATCAGCACGTGCTATTGCTAAGGCTGCTCGTTCTTATGGTTTACGCGTCCGCGCGGTCTCCTTATCAGAAAATGATTTCCGATATGTCCAGTTGCCCGCTATTATTCATTGGGAATTTAATCACTTTCTCGTCGTCGAGCAATGGACGCACAGGCATGTTGATCTGGTGGATCCGGCATTTGGGCGGAGGCGTGTCACTTCTGAAGAGTTTGATAATGGCTTTACTGGTATTGTACTGACCTTCGAGCCTGGGGTGAACTTTGAGCATAGCACCGCTCCTCGCCATGTGAGTCTGGCTACCTATGCCCTCAGCTACGTCAAACTAGCACCAGTATCGTTGCTACAAATTCTGGGCGCCTCGCTGGTGCTGCAACTCTTTGGCCTTGCGGTACCAGCGTTGACGGCAGTAGTAGTCGATACAATTGTCCCATCAGGACTCAAAGACGGCCTGACGCTGCTCACTATCGGCTTATTTATCCTCCTGGCAGCTCAACTGACGACGACGTTATTGCGTTCCTCCGTCTTGCTCTATCTGCAAACGAAGGTTGACACTCAAATGATGCTGGGCTTCTTTGAACAGTTGATAACCCTACCGTTACGCTTCTTCCAGCAGCGTTCAAGTGGTGATATCCTGGCACGCCTGAGTAGCAATACGATCATCCGCGACTTGATCAGCAATCAGCTCGTCTCGTCGGTCCTTGATAGCGCATTTGTGCTGCTCTACCTGGTGATCCTGTTCGTGACCTCACCGATCTTTGGTTCGCTCGTCTTGCTTCTGAGCCTATTGCAGATTACGCTATTAGTCGTAAGCAACTATACTGTTCGCGAACTTACTACCCGCGAATTGACGGCGCAGGGCAAATCACAAAGCTACGTCGCTGAAGCACTGGTTGGTATGATTACCTTGAAAGCGGCAGGGGCAGAATATCGTGCATTGCAACACTGGACGAGCCTGTTCTTCGACCAGATGAACGCATCTGTAAGGCGCAACTATGTCTCCTCTCTGATTACAACCATCATCACAACGATACAAACTTTTTCTCCAGTCTTTCTCCTGGTAGTTGGAACGCTCCTGGTACTCGGGGGCTCACTGTCAGTAGGGACGATGCTTGGACTCGTTGCTCTCTCCACTGCCTTCTTAACCCCACTCTCCTCCCTGGTAAGCACTGGCCAGCGTTTGCAGCAGGTGCATTCGCACCTTGAGCGCATTGCCGATGTTATGGAGGCCGAACCAGAGCAAGATACATTTAGCGTGCAAGAGCCTGATCGCCTCACAGGGGCCATTCATCTGGACAATGTAAGCTTTCAGTATGATCCCAACTCAAGACCGATTTTAAACAAGATCTCGGTCACGATAGCGCCAGGAGAGAAGGTAGCAATTGTAGGGCGAAGCGGCTCAGGCAAGACCACTCTGGGCAATCTACTGCTTGGGCTCTATCTGCCCACCACAGGAAAAATCTTCTATGATGATCTTGAACTACGTACTCTCAACTATCAGGCGGTCCGCGCACAGTTCGGCGTCGTGACGCAAGCATCCACTATTTTTAGTGGTTCAGTGCGAGAAAACATTTCGCTCAACAACCCCTCCATCACTATGGAAAAAGTTATTCAGTCGGCTAAAGCTGCGGCTATCCACGAGGATATCCTACATATGCCGATGGAGTACGAGACCATGGTCTCCGAGGGGGGAAATGCTATCTCAGGTGGTCAACGTCAACGCCTGGCATTGGCCCGCGCCCTGGCTAACGATCCTATGTTGTTGTTGTTGGACGAAGCAACCAGCGCGCTGGATGTGGTGACAGAGAAGATCGTCGAGCAGAACCTGCGCGAGCTGGCTTGCACACAAATTATTATCGCACATCGCCTCAGCACAATTCGCAATGCCGATGTGATCCTGGTGCTCGATGAGGGAAGGATTATAGAGCAGGGCTCGCACCAGGAGTTGCTGACTCGGCAGGGCTACTATGCTCGCCTGATCCAAAACCAACTGGCCAGCGGCGAAATCAAGGCACAGTAAAGCTGTGCGCTGTAGAGTGTGGACACTCGACCTCTGTGCAAATGCACTGTCGGTTGTCATAGATCTTCTGTCATACGTTGCTCATCTTATTCAAAGGTGAACAAGATGAGCAAGTTCTCAGTCAAATGTTGAAATAAGAGAGGACCCAATTATGAGTACTGAAGGGATTATCCACGCCTGGAAGCACGGGCCTCAGGTCGGCAAAAAACCTGTCAAAGCGCTTCATTCCTCCGAAGAGCCAGAGAAAGAACCCGCTGACGCTCCTGCCAACCCTGCCGGGGAGCAGGAACTCAATGAGGAGGAATTAGAACTCGTTGAGGGCGGCACGCAGGGGTCGACACTGTATTGCACAAAAGGTCATTGCCCAGATACTCAGTGATGAGGCGTTGGAGACCACAGAGGGCCTGATAGAGAAGTAAACAATAAGTGTAGTTGTCAGCATTTTTCCGATTGCCTATGAACCTGGAAGGAACGAGCTATGAGTGCTGAAGAGATCATCCACGCCTGGAAGCAGGAGCCGCAGTCTGGCAAAAAACAAAGCAATATTCCTGACGCAGCCGAAGAGCCAGAGAAAGAGCCTGATAAGGATCTTACCAATCCTGCCGGAGGGCAGGAACTCAGCGATGAGGAGTTGAAGCTGATTGAGGGGGGCCTGATGGTGGGGACACAAAGTGCTTGTTCATGTGTGACTTGTGATCCGAATTGCTGATGTGATCTGGTGCTCAATGAGGGAAGAATCATTGAGCAGGGCTACTATGCTCGCCCGATCCAGAACCAACTGGCCAGCGGCGAAATCAAAGCGCAGTAAAGCTGTGCGCTGTAGAGTGTGGACACTCGACCTCTGTGCATAAGCGCTTCTCCATTAATCAGGGAAGCCCTGAGCAGCCTGTGAGGAAAGGCCTGGCCTCTTCTCAGGCATCCCCAGGATGCACTGTCGGTTGTCATAGATCTTCTGTCGTACACTGCTACTCCTTGCCTTTGAAAGAGGTGAGTCAGGAAGCAGACAAATGTCGAAATTAGAAAGGACCTATCATGAGTACTGAAGAGATTATCCACGCCTGGAAGAATGAGCCGCAGTCCGGCAAAAAACCCGTCAAAGCTCCTCATTCCTCCGAAGAGCCCGAGAAGGAGCCCGCTGACGCTCCTAGCAACCCTGCCGGTGAGCAGGAAGTCAGTGATGAGGAGTTGGAGCTTGTTGAGGGGGGAGGCACTGGAGTAGTTTGTAGTTGTGATAAAGGCTCCTGTGTGATTGATTAAGGAAAGGCCTTGCCTGTTCTCAGGCTCACAATAAACCGTTGAGGACGTAAGGCACTATCGGTTGTCACAGATTCTCTGTAGTTCGCTGGCACTTATTCGTCTTTGAACAAGATGAGCAAGTTCTCAGCCAAATGTCGAAATTAGAAAGGACCTATCATGAGTACTGAAGAGATTATCCACGCCTGGAAGAATGAGCCGCAGTCCGGCAAAAAACCCGTCAAAGCTTCTCATTCCTCCGAAGAGCCCGAGAAGGAGCCCGCTGACGCTCCTGCCAACCCTGCTGGGGAACAGAAGCTCAGTGATGAGGAGTTGGAGTTCGTTGAGGGTGGCTCTGGATTAGCTTGTAGTTGTGACGAGAACTCCTGTCACGTAGAGTAGTAGCTGTCAGGAGTTCTCCTGTTACATCGTGTAAGGCAAGGCTTTGCCTGTTCTCAGGCTCACAATAAGATGGACAGAAGCGCATTTTCTCGGAACACCTCAAGATGAGATGAGAACTCCTAAGGCCGTCCTGATGTGCATTCCGGTCAGACACAATCGGGCCTGTGTGTGAGCGGAATGCACTTCATACGAATATGCGGTCAAAAGCAAAGCTCAGAAAGGACCCAATCATGAGTACGGAAGAGATTATCCAGGCCTGGAAGCAGGAGCAAGATTCCGGCAAAAAGCTGGTCAAAGCTCCGCAATCCTCCCAGGAGCCAGAGAAAGAGCCCGCTGAGGCTCCTGCCAATCCTGTCGGTGAGATAGAACTCAGTGATGAGGAGTTAGAGGCCGTGGAAGGCGGCGGGTCAACGACTTGTTGTGATGATACCTCCCATAACCCACTCATGTAATTTTGCCGAAAAGATCGGCCGTACCATCCATGCCCTGTTGTGTATGACCACAACAGGGCATGGATGGGCAGAGTGCATCTCCATCGGGTGGAGAAGGACGAACGATGAGTACTGAAGAGATTATCAACGCCTGGAAGCAGGAGCAGTCGTCTGGCAAAAAGCCTGGCAAGACACCTGGCAATCCCACCGGAAAGCCGAAACCAGAGAAAAAAGAGGGGAAAGCATCCATCAACCCTGCCGGTGAGATCGAGCTCAGTGATGAGGAGTTAGAAGAAGTAGAAGGTGGCTTGCCTGAGTTCATCAACTCTTTAAATGAGAGCTGTTATGAGATCTGTGAAAACAAGGAATAGTACTTGCGATGAACAAAAATACTCTACCTCATTCCTCGACAGGATTCCAAATTGGAAATAACGCTAGTTGGTACCGTGCGTTCACACTCAGAGAACGGATCCCTTGTGGGGAGATGCACTCTTCTCTCAACGCAGAGGCACATCAGGCTGCGGAGCAGTGTTTGCGAAATTGGAAGGAACAGACACCTTTCGACACAGGCTCATGGTTTGCCGAACGACTGGCAATGGATATGATTACCGAAGAGGATCTCTTGAAACTATTGGCAGAATCGGATGAAGAGCTGCAGGCTCGCCTGTCCAATCCTCCTGACTGGCTCGTGACTCTTGCTTTTGCCTATGCTCATACAGCTTCCGAACTCTCCAGCGATCATAACATATTTGCCACTCTACTACCAAACTCTGACCGTGTTGCGTCACAGGCCTTTTTACCACTGTTCTATCCCCTCTTGCAATGGGGCATTGTCAGACTACAAGAGGGTATTGAGCAGGTTTATAACCAGACAAACGAGCCACCTTTTGATATCAATACTCTTTGTTCACTCTTTGTGGCCCATCTCTCCAGCCTCATTCTATCCAAAGTGGGACGCACGCTGGTCCTGGAGATGCATGTGGCGAAACTGCGAGGACATCTGCAAGGGGAGACTCCTCAGGCTCGCTTCGAGAGTTATATACAACATCTGAGCCAGCAGGAAGTTCTACACGAACTACTTGAAGAATATTGTGTATTGGCGCGCCAACTTGTCTTGAGTATTGAGCGTTGGACCGACGTGAGCCTGGAACTGGTTCGTCGGCTCGCCGCGGATTGGCCGACGCTTCGAGCGGCCTTTGCGCCTCAGAGCGACCCCGGGCTGCTCATCAATATTAGTGGTGGGGCTGGTGATCTCCACCGTGGAGGACGAAGTGTCAGCATTCTTGAATTTAGCTCCGGCTTTCGCTTAGTCTATAAACCCAAGTCGCTAGCGATTGATCAGCATTTTCAGGAGCTGCTCAGCTGGCTCAATGCTCACGGGCAACAGCCGGAACTCCTTCCCTGCAAAGTTCTGAATCGTGGAGAGTACGGATGGGCAGAGTTTATCACATCGGCTACCTGCTCTACCCAGGAGGAGATAGAGCGCTTCTATGAGCGGCAGGGCAGCTATATTGCCTTGTTTTATGCTCTCGAAGCCACGGATATGCACTATGAGAATGTTCTGGCCGCTGGCGAGTATCCCATGCTCGTTGACCTGGAGGCCCTTTTTCATCCAACAATCGCAGAACATATCCCGGCTCTCTCCGAGCATCCCACATATCATACATTTAACAGTTCCGTCCTGCATACTGGACTGCTTCCTCTCCGTTTGTATGCGATCGATGATGAGTCGGAAGGCGTGGATATTAGCGGCCTGGGTGGAGAAGCAGGCCAGCCCACTCCCTTTACTGTGCCCTATTGGGAGAATGCTGGGACCGACGAGATGCGGCTGGTGCGAAGAAAATCTGCAACAGAGAGCCGCCAGAACCGCCCCATGCTCAATGGCAATGAAGTTCAGGCTCTTGATTATTGTGATCAGATCATCCGCGGCTTTACCCGCACATATCAGCTACTCATAGCTCGACGCGAGGAACTACAACGGGAACTCCTCCCGCGTTTTGCGCATGATGAAGTACGCTTTCTGGCAAGGGCGACAAGAGTGTATGCCTTGCTTCTTTCCGAGAGTTTTCATCCCAACGTGTTGCGTGATGCGCTTAAACGGGAGCGTACTTTTGATCGCCTCTGGCTCTCTGTCAAAGATCGACCATATCTCAGGCAACTGATCGGGGCCGAGCGGGCAGACTTACAGCAGGGCGATATCCCTCTCTTCACAACAACACCAGATAGCCGTAATATACTGACCAGCCGAGGGGAGCAGATCGAGCATTTTTTTGCCCAGACAGGTTTGGAGGCTGTGGAGCAACGCCTGGAGCATCTGAATGAGGAGGATCTGGCCTTGCAATGCTGGATGATTCAGGCTGCTTTCACCAGCGTCGCCGCTGCTACCAGGCAAAAGACGAAGAAAAAAGAGCTACACCAGCCATCTCAGATGCCAATAACGCATGAGAGGTTGATCAAAGCTGCCTGTACCACCGGGGACCAGCTCTGCGAACTCGCAATCTGGCGTGATGGGGCGGTGGGCTGGTTAGGTGTGGCTCAGAATGCAGATCTGCATTGGGAGCTTCAGCCAGCCGATACCAGTCTGTATCACGGCAATGCAGGCATCGCGCTTTTCATGGCCTATCTCGGCAGCGTCACGGGCGAGCAGCGCTATACTAGACACGCACGGGCGGCGCTCGCAACGATCCGCTATGATTTGGGGCTGCTGCAAAGTCATCCCCGCTTTATTGATATCGGCGGCTTCCGCGGACTAGGATCAGTGATCTACCTCTTCGCGCATCTGGGTACGCTCTGGAATGAGCCAGATCTGTTTTATGAAGCTGAGAGTCTCTTCAGGTCCCTGAACGAGAAGATCGCCGATGATAAAAAATTAAGCATTCTCTCTGGATCGGCTGGCGCTATTGCTAGTTTGCTCTCACTTCACAGCGTGGCTCCATCGGAAAGCCTTCTTCAGGTTGCCCGCAACTGTGGAGAGCACTTACTGGCTCATGCTCAGCGCATGGAACAGGGGATTGGCTGGCAAACCATCTCTATGTATAAGCCTCTGACCGGCTTTGTCAATGGCGCGGCAGGGATCGCCTACAGTTTGTTGAGGCTCGCACATGCGAGCGGTGAAGCACGCTTTCATCAGGCTGCCCTTGAAGCGTTTGCCTATGAGCGCAGCCTGTTCTCCCATGAGCATCAGAACTGGCCGGTACTCTTCACAGACACAACGCGAGAGGCAAGCTTTAGATTGACATGGGGCTATGGAGCGCCTGGCATTGGTTTGAGTCGCCTCGGTTCGCTTCCATTTGTAAATGATACTGCCATCCGGGAAGAGATCGCGATTGCCCTGAAAACAACGCTTGCGCATGGTTTCGGGCATGATCATGCTGTCCTGGGTACAAATCACTCGGCTGCTCATGGAGATGCAGGCAACCTGGAGACGCTCTTGATCGCAACACAGGTTCTACCCGGGTCTGAATACCAGAAGCCACTGGCGAATCTGGCGGGGAAATTGCTCGCTAGTATCGATACCTATGGCTATGTCACAGGGGTGCCATTGAATGTAACAACGCCAGGTTTTATGCTTGGACTGGCCGGTATCGGCTATGAATTGCTGCGGCTGGCCGAACCTGCACAAACTCCTTCCGTCCTTTTACTCGCTCCGCCATTACAGGCAAGAGCCCACGAGGTCAAAGACAATGAGCGATGAAAATATGACAGAGGTCAACCAGGCACTGAATGTAGATGAACGCCTTCGCATCTTACGGGAAGAGGATTTGCAGCGTTGGCTCGAACGAGTTAGCGCGATGTGCCAATCTATGAAAATCAGTTCTACAACGGAAAATTTGCTTGCATTGCGTCCCTCACAGACGCCTGTTACCTGCGAACGACTGCTCGAAGAGGCCTGTGCCATTGGCGATCAGCTCTGTCGCCGTGCTATCAAGTCTGATGGCATGGCTGTTTGGATCAGTCCAGCGCTCGTTAAAAAAACTGGCGAATGGGCGCCGCGGCCTATCGGGATAGATTGGTATGATGGTATCGCGGGCATTGCGTTCTTTCTCGGCTATCTTGGGCAGGTGACGAGGGAGCAAAAATATACAACCCTTACCAGGTTGGCTTTACAGAGTGTCCGTTTCAAAATTGGGCAATATACGGAGCGCCAGAAGGGGATAGGCGCGATCGCATTTGTTGCTTTGAGATCAGCTATACATCTATTCACCCATCTGGGAGCACTGTGGAACGATGCAGCATTGTTTCGTGAGGCAGAGATGTTGGTAGAACAGTTACCAGCCTTGATCTCACAAGATCAACTCCTGGACATCATCAGCGGTACAGCAGGAGCAATTGTAAGCCTGTTGGGCCTGCACACACTTGTACCTTCCGCACGAATCATAGAGGTGGCACAGCTCGGTGGAGAGCACTTATTGGCTCAGTCCAGGGAGATGCAACAGGGGTGGGGTTGGTACACTATGCCAGGGTCGCCGCCCTTGACAGGTTTCTCGCATGGCGCTGCTGGAATTGCTTACAGTTTGCTCTGGCTTGCCTCTGTGAGTAAAGATGTACGTTTTCATGCTATGGCTCTTGCAGGTCTGGCATATGAGCGCGGTCTCTTCTCTCCCGAGCAGAAGAACTGGCCAGACCTTCGCCAGATAGGGCAGAGCAAGCGTCAGACCACAAGCCCTCCGCGCTTTCATCATCTCTGGTGCCATGGAGCGCCAGGGATCGGACTGGCACGCCTTGCCTCTCTTCCATATCTTAGTGATGGACTGATATATGAGGAGATCGAGGCCGCACTAAAAACGACACGCGCTCAAGGCTTTGGCCACAACCACTCGCTCTGCCATGGTGACTTTGGAAACCTGGAGACGCTCTTGATTGCCAGTCAGGCTGTTTATCCAGATTATAAGAAACCCGTCGAGCAGATCACGGCGATGCTGCTCGATAGCATCAAAGCTACCAGTTGGGTTTGTGGTGCACCTCTGGGAATAGAAACCCCTGGCTTGATGAGAGGATTAGCTGGCATTGGGTATCAACTCTTACGACTGGCAGAACCTGAGAGAGTACCATCAGTGCTACTTTTTGCTCCACCGGCTTAGCCCATATACGCCTCTTCCTTCCAGAATCAAAGAGAATATTAAAAGCAAATAAGAACTTCGACCTATAGCGAGCAATATACTTTGAAAGGAGCATGCTATGAGACACATGCAGGCAGCACACAAAGAATGGTATGATTTCAGAGATGCGTTGGAGAGAGGAGAAGCTTCCGCAGGTATCGTTCTGATAGAGGGCACTTCGGAGGTAATTGCTCAGGAAGTCCAGTCCCTCTTACAGCACGCCTCTCTCAAAGGAGAGACATGCCAGTATTTTCTCTCCAGTGGTAGTGAGCAATTTCGCGTGCCCTACTATATATCCTTTGCCGAGGGTGAGGCAGTGGCTGAGCCAATCCGTCCTTTCCATATTCTTCAGGAGCAGCCCTCTATAAAGAGGCAGCCATTACTTGCTGTAGGCAGACTAGAGCAGAGTATGGCGGACGCTTCGAGTATGCCTCATTTCGTTGTCCTGGAGTATATGACCCCTCCCGGGCAACACAATCTCATATTCACTTCCCAGCTTTTCCGTTCTCCGCTCTCGCGGCTCATTCCAATACTCATTTTCGTACACCGGTGTCATCATAGCGACAAGCAGCTTCCCGCTGAGAGGACAGTTGAGGAGATGCTCTCTCTGCTTTACTTATGCGGCGGTCGTGTTCGAGCAGCTGATTGGGACAGGCTTATAGACAGGCCTGTAGAGAGCCAGTGTGATGCTCTCCTGTTAGCCTCAAGACGTATCGCATCAGAAACATGGGTCTGTTATGCTCATCGAGGGGTAGCAGAGATGGCCGGAGAACTTTATAGAGCGATGGATCAGGATAAAAGACAGAAAATAGCAAGAAATGCCATAAAAGCCCTACCAAATAACACCAGCTATCCTCTGCTGGCCATTGCGGCGGAAACAGGCGAGATCGAAGCAATGCAGTCGAAATACTCGCTAAAAGTGCTGAATGCAGCGCTTGGAGAGCCCAACAGCGTAGTCAGGTATTTCGAATACCTCCA
>Ga0209166_10002661_pt1 | contig 13281 bp, 8 predicted proteins | sample Coa_R1_3_FD_187151 | JGI IMG/M metagenome (GOLD analysis project Ga0209166, IMG submission 187151) | Surface soil microbial communities from Centralia Pennsylvania, which are recovering from an underground coalmine fire - Coalmine... | ecosystem: Environmental > Terrestrial > Soil > Unclassified... | reverse complement strand
GCTCGCCCGTGACCGCCGCGATGTTGGCGGCGCCGGTGTTCGTCGTCTGGATGAGCGAGCGCGTGAGCGCGTCCCAATCGGCCCGCGTACTCCCGGCAGCGTAGTGATCGACCACGTAGCGCACGAACAGCCACGCCGCGCCACGCTCGGCGAGCGTGCCGATACCGTCGGTGGGCAAGAGGAAATGATCGCCCGTCGAATCCAGGTAGTGATACGCGTTGTAAAGATCGCCGACGAAAAACGCGCAATCCGGCTGGCCGAGGCTGCAGTCGGTGACGCGAGCATCGGGCGTGCCTTCGTAGCTACGACCTCCCAGCTCCTCGGCGTAGTGCGAAAATCCTTCGTTCAGCCACAGCACCTCGCCCGTGCCGCCGCGGTCGAGGACGTGCTGGCCGAAACTGATCATGTGCTGGAATTCGTGAATGAACGTGACCGGCAAGATCGACTGCACCACCGACACGCTATGCGCGCAGCTCAGCTTCCCCAATGGGTCGGCGACGATGGAGTAGAAGATCTCGCCTTTGTTCGAGCGCGGGTCATTGCGAAAATTGGGGTCGAGGTCCGCGCCGTAAAAAAATCCCGCCACAAAGCCCGTATTACAGGCACTCGCGGTCACCAGCTTGTTCACGGTATTGGTCATCAGCACCAGCACCACGCTGTTGGAATCGATGTCCGATTCCCGCCCGAATGCCGTCGTGTCGATCGGATACAGCCGCTGATCGAACGTATTGGCGATGTTGTCGAGCTGGGTCGAATCGAGGCCGCCCGACGGCGCCAGCGTGTCCACGTAGATCGCGACCTTGCTCTTGACCACGCGCACACGCGCGTTCACGCGATTGAACGTGGAGCAGTCCGTGTTGGCGCAGACCATGAACGCGCGCAACGTGTTCACGGCCGGCGGGCCGCCAGTAGCGACGGTCGGCTCGAACGCAGGCGCGCGCGGCGCGACACGCGGCGCAAATCCCCAGTAGCGACGCTCGTCGCCGAGTCTCAAGAACTGGTGAAAGCGCTCGGCGGGGCCTGCTTCCAGTCGCGCGGTCTGCGGTGCCGACGGGGTCGCAGGAATGATCGTATCGCCCACGAGGCGAAACGCCGCAGTCTGTGCGGGCACACCGGTCGCGAGCTGGGGAACGACGAGGTACTCAGCCGCCGTCGCACTCGCCGAAAACTGCGCGCAACCCGAGTCGGTGGCGGGATCGATCGAGACATACTGGAATGGCGTGAGCGTGACGACAGGAGCGGCCGCGGTGCACGGCCGAATGTGCGGAGCGGTTCCGCTACTGCAACCCGCCGTCGCTGACAAGGTCGCGGCCAGCAAGCACATGCTCAGCTTCCGCAGACGCTACCTCCTTCGCCCCTTCCCCGGTGATCTCGCCGGCGCGCCGCAACACCCATTGGAAGCAGATCGGGCCGGCGAGCTCGTGCACGCCAATCATCGCCACCAGCAGCCCTTCCAGCGAGACATTCCATTGTGGGAAGGCCCGTCGTAACACCGCGGCGAGCGTGATCGCCAACCCGCCCTGCGACACGAGCCCGAGCCATCCGTATTCGACCCACACCGGCCGGACCTCTGATGCGCCAGCCCGCCGATCGCGCCATCCGACCAAACGCAGGCCGCCCCACAGTCCCGTGACGCGCAAACCCGCCAGCAAGAGCGCCCAGGGCCACATCTCCTCCAAGGCGTCGAGCCGTAGACTGCTCCCGGCGAGCGCAAAAAATACGACATAGACGGGTATCGCGCATCGTGCGAGCTCGTCTCTGACGCGCTCGGCGTCTCCGCCAGCGACGTTGCGCACGGTGCAGCCGGCCGCAAGCGCGATCAGGACGGGATCCGCCCCGACCAACAGGCGTACGGCTTGCGCGACCACGAACGCGAAGATGAGGAGCGGCAGCGTAAGCGAGCCGCGAATCGCGCGGACGTACTGAACGAAAACACCGCCAAGCACGATGCCGAGGGCGATCGAACCGAACACGATTTCCAGCGCGAGCAGCGAGACGTGCGGCATGACCGCGCCGTGACTCGCCACGAGTGATGCGAGCGCCAGCACAACGATCAGCAGCACTACTGCGACCACACCCTGCAACACCGAGACGTCCAGGGTCTCCCGGGAGAGCGGGCCGTGCGCTTGCAGGTCGGTGATGACCGCCCAGGTCACGGTCGGTGAGCTGACGGTGGCCATCATACCGAGCGCCAGCGCGACCACAATGGCGTCACGAAACGGCTGGTGCGCGGTCAGCGGAAACCAGGGGCTGATACTGAGTGTGACCAGGGCAACGGCGGCGAAAGGCACCGCCACGACGCCGGGCAGGATGCGGAGCAGCCGCTTGCGGCGTTCACCGCGGAGGATGTCCAACGTCAGCTCGTTGCCCACCGCGAACGCGATGAGCGCGAGCGCCCCGCTCGACACGATGCCCAGCGCCTGCAGGTCTTCCCGGTGCACGAGTCTGAGCCAGGCGGGTCCGCTGATGAAACCGGCAAGGAGATAGCCGATGATGCGCGGCATTCGCAAACGGTGCGCGATCGTTCCGGCGAGGAGTGCCGCGAGCGTCACACACCCGAGCGCAATCGTCGCATACGCGGCGGGTGCGGAGGCGGGGGCGCCACCGAATCCGCGCGCGATGCGTTGCAACACCGCCATGACGACGAGCGTGATGAACAGCAAGAGCCATTGCACAGGCGCGCAAAATACGGCAGATTCCGCGCTGTAACCATGCCGTTCGTTCATCTCCACACCCACAGCGAGTACTCTCTCCTCGACGGCGCCAACCGTATCCCCGATCTACTCGACCGGGTGCAGGCGCTCGGCATGGATTCGCTCGCGATCACCGACCACGGCAACCTGCACGGCGCCTGGTCGTTCTATGAGGAAGCAAAAGCCCGGAAGATCCGGCCGATCCTGGGATTCGAGGCCTATCTCGCGTTCGGCAGCCGGCACGCGCGCGAGAAGCCGGCGCCCGATGCGCCGCTTGGCGCTTCGTACTCGCATCTCGTGCTGCTCGCCAAGAATCGCACGGGTTATCAAAACCTCATCAAGCTTTCCTCTATAGGGTTTCTCGAGGGCTACTATCGCCGGCCGCGGATCGACAAAGAGGTGCTCGAGCAACACCACGAGGGGATCATCGGACTCGCGGCCTGCCTGTCCGGTGAAATCGCGCTGTATCTGCGGCAGGGCAATTACGAAGCGGCGAAGGCGAGCGCGGCATGGTTCGCCCGCACCTTCGGGCCGAACGGCTTCTGGCTCGAGGTGCAGGACCATGGCTTGCCGGAAGAAACGACCGTCGCGGAAGGGATGCTGCGCATCGCGGCGGAGCTCGGCTTGCCGGTGGCAGCCACGAACGACGCGCACTACTTGAAGCGCGAGGACGCCGAGGCGCACGATGTGCTGCTCGCGATCGGCACGGGCAAGGATCTCGACGACCCCAAGCGCTTTCGCTTCTTCGGGCAGGAGAGCTACGTCAAATCCGAAGTCGAAATGCGCAAACTGTTCGGCGGCCATCAGGACACGCTCGCCGAGACCGCCCGCGTCGCCGATTTGTGCGAGTTCGACTTCGAGAAGCGCTACTTCCTGCCGCAGTATCCGCTGCCGGCGGAGTTCGCCACCGACCGCGACCTGCTGATCCATCTCGCGCGCCGAGGCGCCATCGATCGCTACGGCGATCCGCTGCCGGCGGCCGTCGAGCAGCGTCTCGAGTACGAGCTGGATGTCATCACGCGCACGGGCTACGCCGGCTACTTCCTCATTGTATACGATCTGATCAAGGCGGCTCGCGACCGCGGCATTCCGGTCGGCCCGGGACGCGGCTCGGCGGCGGGATCGCTGATCGCCTACGCGCTACGCATCACCAACGTCGATCCGCTCAAGTTCGATCTGCTGTTCGAGCGCTTTCTCAACCCCGAACGCATCTCGATGCCCGACATCGACCTCGATTTCTGCTTCGAGCGGCGCGGCGAGATCCTGGAGTACGCGCGCGAGCGCTACGGCCGGGAGTCGGTCGGTCAAATTATCACGTTCGGAACGCTCAAAGCGCGCGCCGCTTTCCGCGACGTCGCCCGCACGCTGCGCGTCGAAATGGGCGACGTCGAGCGGCTGACCAAGCTGATCCCCTCGGGCCCGGCGTTCAGCATCACGCTCCGCGAAGCTCCGGAAAAAGTGCCGGAGGTGAAGGCGGCCGCGGCGCAGGACGAGCGCATTCGTAAAGTCCTGGACCTCGGAGCCAGGATCGAGGGACTCGCACGGCATGCGTCCGTGCACGCCGCCGGCGTCGTCATCGCCCCAGGCCCGCTCACCGATTACGTGCCAGTGTGCACGGCGCCTGACTCGAAGACCGACGCGGACGCCATCATCACGCAGTATGACATGGTGGCGCTCGAGCACGTCGGCATGTTGAAGATCGATCTGCTCGGCCTCAAGACGCTGACGGTGCTGCACGATGCCGCCAAGATGGTGCAGGAGCGGCACGGCGTGACGATCGATCTCGAGAATCCCGATCTCAACGATCCCAAGGTCTACGAGCTGCTGCGCGCCGGACGCACCGCCGGCATCTTCCAGTTTGAATCGCCGCTGGCGACCGACTGCCTGCGGAACATGAAGTGCGACCACTTCGACGACCTGGTCGCCACCAATGCCCTGCTGCGCCCCGGTCCGCTGGATACCGGGATGTACCTCGTGTACATCAACCGCAAGCTGGGCCGAGAGAAGGTGCGCTACCCCCATCCGGCGCTCGAGCAGATTCTCGCGCCGACGTACGGCGTGATCGTCTATCAGGAACAGGTGATGTTGATCGCGAGCGCGCTGGCCGGTTACTCGCTCGCCGAAGCCGACGTGCTCCGCAAAGCGGTCGGGAAGAAGATCAAGGAGCTGATCCAGGAAGAGCTGGGCAACTTCGTGACGCGCGCGATCGCCCGCGGGCACGACAAGAAGACGGTCGAGGAGATCGCCGCGCAGATCGAGACGTTCGGCCGCTACGGCTTCAACAAATCGCACTCGGTCGCCTACTCGATCCTGTCCTACCAGACGGCGTGGTTCAAGGTCTACTATCCCGCCGAGTTCATGGCCGCGCTGTTGTCGTCGGAAATCGGCAATACCGATCGCGTGGTGCAGTACATCAACGAAGCGCGCGAGCTCGACCTGCAAGTCCTCGCGCCCGACGTGAACGAGTCGGGTTACAAGTTCACCGTCATCAGTGACCAGCGCATCCGTTTCGGTTTGGGTGCGGTGCGAAATGTCGGTGAAGGGGCGATTGCATCGATCATCGCCGGCCGCCGCGAGGCGCCGTACCACTCGCTCGTCGAGCTGTGCGACCGCATCGACTTGCGACTCTGCAATAAGCGGGTCATCGAATCATTGATCGACGCCGGCGCCTGCGACTCGCTCGGCGGTGAGCGCTCGCAGCTGGTCGCCGCGCTGGACCATGCCTTCAGCGAAGCCCAGGTCCGGCAACAGGAACGGTTCACGGGTCAACACGCGCTGTTCGGCTACACGCCCCAGCTCCCGGCTCCTAGCTCCCGGCTGCCGGATGTGCCGCCGTGGACTGAACATGAGCGCCTGACCAGGGAGAAAGCCGTGCTCGGCTTCTTCATTTCCGGGCACCCCCTCGCCAAGTACCGCGCGGAAGTGGAGCTTTTTGGGAGCCGGACGACGGCCACGCTGGGTACGTGGAGTCCGCAAAAGACCACCATTGCCGCGGTCGTCACGGTCGTGAAACGCCAGATCTCCAAAAAATCGGGTGCCGAGTATGCGCGCCTGACACTCGAAGACTTCCAGGGTGCGGCGGAGGCGCTCGTTTTCCCGGAGGCCTGGGCCAAGTTGAGCAATGTGATCCGGGCCGACGGCGCGTATTTGCTGACCGGCGGCTACACCGCGCGCGACCGGGGGGCGGGCGGGGCGGGCGGGGCGGGCGGCGGCGAGGAGCAGGCGCAGTTCATCGTCGAGGGCGCGCGCGCCCTGGACGAGCTGAAGCCAACCGGGGCGATCGGCGTCGCCGTGCGGTGGACGGCCGGGAAAGCGCCTGAGCCGAAGAGCACGCGCGCGATCGCCGCCTTATGCGCGGCGCATCCGGGGCCGACGCCCGTGTTCCTCGAGTGGACGGGGCCGAACGGGGTAGGAAACGAAACGGTTCGCCTGCGGAGCCGATCGTTCCGGGTCGACGCGGCGGATGATCTGCTGGCGGCGCTGCGCGAGATCGTAGGGGTGGATGGGGTGACGTTGGTTCGGGCGTAACGTTGATTGGGGCGTGACGATTCATGGGTAGGGGCGCAGCATGCTGCGCCCCTACAAGCTTCATGTGTGCGCCCCGAAAACTCGAAAACGGAAATTATGGCCGTCTACACGCTGGATTTCGAAAAACCGTTGCTGGAGCTGGAAAAGCAGATCGAGGAGCTGAAGCGCGTCGCGGGCGAAAAGGCGGATATCGCCAAGAACCTGCGGCCGCTCGAGGATCAGCTCGCGAACCTGCGTGTCGAGATCTACCGCAACCTGACGCCGATGCAGCGCGTGCAGGTAGCGCGCCATCCGCGCCGCCCCTATCCGCTCGACTACATAAGCACCGTCTTCACCGACTTCGTCGAGCTCCACGGCGACCGCCTCTATCGCGACGACCCGGCGATCATCGGTGGCTGGGCGCGGCTGGACGGTGCCAGTGTCATGGTGATCGGCCATCAGAAGGGCCGCGACACCAAGGACAACCTGTACCGCAACTTCGGCATGGCGCATCCCGAGGGGTACCGCAAGGCGACGCGCCTGATGCGCCTGGCCGCGAAGTTCGGCGCGCCCGTGATCACCCTCGTCGATACCCCCGGCGCCTATCCAGGCCTCGGCGCCGAGGAACGCGGCCAGGCCGAGGCGATTGCGCGCAGCCTGATCGAGATGGCATCGCTGGCGACGCCGATCATCACGGCGGTGATCGGCGAAGGCGGCTCCGGCGGCGCGCTCGCCGTCGGGCTCGCCGATCGTGTGCTGATGCTCGAGAACTCGGTCTACTCGGTGATCTCGCCCGAAGGCTGTGCGGCAATTCTCTGGAAGGACGCGAGCCAGCGCGAGCGGGCCGCGGAAGCCCTCAAGATCACGGCGCAGGATCTGCTGAACCTGGGTGTCATCGACGAGATCGTGCCCGAGCCGCCCGGTGGCGCTCACTCCGACCCCGAAGCCGCTGCCGCCGCCCTCGGTGACGCGCTGCAGCGGCACCTCGGCCAGCTGCGAAAGCTGAAGACTGACAAACTCCTCAAACGCCGCGAAGAAAAGTACCTTTCCATGGGTGCGCTGACCGAGAAGTGAATTGACGAATGTCTTGGAAGTCCGGTTCAAAGGGAACCGGCGCGAATACTTCACCTGGCTGTCTCAAGACTCCTCCCCGCTCCGACGCGACACTCCCGTCATCGTCGAGGTCGAGCGCGGGCAGGATTTTGGGATCGTGTCCGCATTGGGTGAAGTGGCGGAGAAAAAGTGCACGCGCTGCGGCGCGTGTGGGCAGCAAGGAACGGAAGCACCTTCCGCCACGCGCGCGGTCGTTCGCCCCGCGACTCCCGAAGACCGGAAGATCGCCTCCGAGCTCCGCATCAACGAAGAAGAGATCCGCCGCACCGTCCGCGACAAGGTGCGGCAGCACAACTTGCCGATGAAAGTTTCCGATGCCGAATGGCAGTGGGACAAGCGCAAGTTGACGATCTATTTCACCGCGGAGCAGCGCGTGGATTTCCGGGCGCTGGTGCGGGACCTGGCCGGCTTGTTCCGCACGCGCATCGAGCTCCGTCAGATCGGCGCGCGCGACGAGGCGAAGCGGCTCGACGGTATCGGGCGCTGCGGCCGCCAGCTCTGCATCGCGAGCTGGCTGCCCGAAGGACGGCCCGTCAGCCTCTCACTTGCGAAGGCGCAAGGCTTGTCGCTGAACCCCGTGCAGATCTCCGGGCCGTGCGGCCGGCTGCTCTGCTGTCTCCACTACGAGCACGATTTCTACGTGCAGCAGCGGAAGCGCTTTCCAAAAGAAGGAAAGACGATCAAGACACCCGAGGGAACTGAGCGCGTCGTTTCGATCGACATCTTCCGCGAGCGGGTCACGCTCCGGTCTGAGGACGGCGCGACACGCGTCGTCGCGCTGGAGCAGCTACGACTGTAGTGCCCTCCCCCAAGTTTTATCTCACGACAGCCATCGACTACTCCAACGGCGATCCGCATCTCGGACACGCCCTGGAGAAAGTCGGCGCCGATTGCATCGCGCGCTATCGCCGGCTGCGCGGCGACCAGGTCCACTTTCTGATGGGGATGGACGAGCACAGCCAGTCGGTGATTCAGGCGGCGGCGCGCGCCGGCGTCACTCCGCGCGAGTGGGTGGACCGGATGGCGCGCACGTTCGCCGGCTACTGGGAGCGGCTCGAGTGCAGCAACGACGATTGGATCCGTACGACCGAGCCGCGGCACGTGCGCGGCGTGGTCGCGCTGCTCGAGCGAATTCAGCGGCAGCGGCCCGGCGATCTCTACGTCGCCGATTACGAGGGACTGTACTGCACCGGCTGCGAGGAGTTCAAGCAACCGGCGCAGATCGCCAACGGCCACTGCATCGAGCATCCCACGCTGGAGCTGATCGGCACCAAGGAACGCAATCACTTCTTCCGGCTGAGCGCGTACGGCGCGCGACTCCTCGCGCTGATCACCAAGGGCGAATTCCGCGTCGAGCCGGAGATCCGCCGCAACGAAGTCGTCCGCCTGCTCGAGGACGGACTGCAGGACGTCTCGATCTCGCGGCAGCGCCTGCCGTGGGGCATTCCCTTCCCCGGCGACAGCGAGCAGACGGTTTATGTCTGGTTCGACGCGTTGATCAACTATCTGTCGGCGACCGGCTTTCCGGACACCGGCTACGAGAAGCTCTGGCCCGCCGATCTGCACGTGATCGGCAAAGGCATCACGCGCTTTCACTGCGTCATCTGGCCGGCGATGCTGCTCGCCGCCGATCTCGCGCTGCCGCGGCTCGTGTGGGCGCACGGCTACGTGCAATGGGAAGGCGCGAAGATGAGCAAGACCGCCGGCACGGCGGTGAGCGTCGATACGGCGATCGCGCGGCACGGCACCGACGCGCTGCGCTATTTCCTGCTGCGCGAAGTCGGATTCGAGAACGACGGCAACTTCACGTGGGAGCGATTCGACGCCCGCTACACCGCCGACCTCGCCGACACGCTCGGCAATCTCGTGTCGCGCTCGCTCTCGATGGTCGAGCGCTATCGCAACGGCGTCGTGCCGGCGCCGTCCGACGACAGTCCCCTCGACCGTGCCGCGCGGGCGACGCTGGATGCATACGCCCAGGCAATGGAGTCGAACGAGCTCCAACAGGGCGCCGCGTTGATCATCGAGCTCGCATCGCGCGCCAATCGCTACGTCGAGGAGACGGCGCCGTGGAAGCTCGCGAAAGGAAAGCGCGACGCAGAGCTCGATCGCGTGCTCGGGGAATTGGTGCGCACCGTCGCGCGGCTCGCAATCATGTCCGCACCCTACATGCCCGAGAAGGCCGCGGCGATCTGGACCGCATTGGCCGCGTCGCAGCGGTTCGACGCCGTTCGATTTGGAGACGCGCGCGCGCTCGCGGTCGGCGGCTGGCGGGTCGCAAAGACCCTGCCCCTCTTTCCCAAGGAACTGCTGCCCAAGGCGTTGTGACGGAGCGCACATAGCACGATTTGACGCGACTCCTCACCGCGGCTTATGTTTGCATCCCCAATGAAGAAGAAGCAGGTAGATCGCCGCTGGACCGTCATGCTGGTCCCGCACGGCTCGGGCTCATCCCGGGCCGTGGAAGTCTCGCAGACGGTCGTCAAGGCGCTCGTCGGCATCGGCAGCGTCCTCGCCGTGCTGTTCCTCGTGCTCGGCGGCACCGCGCTGTCGCGCGGCGTCAGCGTCACGCGCAGTCGCGCGCTCGAGCACGAGAATCAATTGCTCGCGAACGAAATTCAGCGCCTGCGTGAGCGGCTCGTCGGCCTGCGTGACACCATCAACGTCTTCGGCGAGCGCGAGCAGGCGCTGCGCCTGATGGCCGGACTCTCGCCGATCGACAAAGACGTGCAGCAGGCCGGCATCGGTGGGCCGAGCGGCCAGTGGATCGAGCGCGACAGCCTGTCGGCCGCGGGCGCAAACGGACAGCTCGCCCTCGCGGCGCGCGTCGACATGGATCAACTGACGCGCCGCGCCAACCTGCTCGTCAACTCGCTGAACGAAGCGTACGACTCGGCCGCGAGCCAGCGGTCGCGCTACGCCGCGACGCCGTCGATCATGCCGACCAAGGGTTGGCTGACGAGCGCGTTCGCGCGCGAGCGCGTGCATCCGATCCTGCACCTCGCGCGGCCGCACGAAGGCATCGACGTCTCCGCGCCGATGGGCATGGAGATCGACGCGCCGGCGGCGGGTGTCGTGACGCGCGTCGTATGGGAAGAAGGCTACGGCAACTTCCTCACGGTCGATCACGGCTACGGCCTCGTGACCCGCTACGCGCACTGCTCGAAGATTCTGGTCGTCCCCGGCCAGCGCGTAAAGCGCGGCCAGGCGATCGCCCGCGTCGGCTCGACGGGATTGTCGACGGGGCCGCATCTCCACTATGAGGTGTGGGTGAACGGCAAGCCCGTCGATCCGATGAAGTACGTGCTCCCGGACGCGATCGTGGATTGACGATGGTGTCGTGATTGTGAAAACGTACGGGGCGGCGGCCGAGGGGCTACCGCCCCGCAGTGTTCTCGGATTAGGCCTCGAATCGGTGCATGGGACCGATATGCTGGCAGGGTTCTAACGGTTCAGAACTTGCACGCAGCGAGTTGAAACGCGAACATCCAGTACTCCGGACCGCCGAGGTCCTTATGTCATACCGCCTGCTCTGTCTTTCACTATTCGCCACCACCTGGCTCCTTTCAGGGTGTCACCCGCGACGTGGGGCGGCCGCGGAGGAGAGCGTCGACCCCTCCGCGGGGGTACGCGTCATTTCCGACGATGCGATCGCCAAGACCGGCGCGCGCACCGCGTGGGAAGCGCTGCAGCGGACGGTTCCCTTCTTCACCTTCAACGACAACAATCGCGGCGGGACGTCGGGCATCGAGCACCGTGGCCGCTCGAGCATCTACTTGCGCGACGTCCCGTTGATCCTGATGGACGGCGTCGAGCTGAACGATTTCACGACGCTCACGAGCACCCCGGCGTCGGACATCCGCGAGATCGAAGTCCTGACCGGAATCGATGCGACGACGTATTACGGCACCGGCGCGTCCAAAGGCGTCATCCGGATCTGGACCAAGGGCGGATAAAAAACAGGTAGGGGCGTAGCGTACTACGCCCCTACCTTCACGACTCTGCTGTCCTTCCGAAACGCTTTCCCTACGGCTTCGTGTCGTCGCAACCCGTGAACAACGGGTTGTTCCGCTCGTCGAAGGGCACCGGCAGCTCCGTGTCGGCGCCGTAGACCGTGCCCTTCGGATACACGCCGACGGGATAGATCGTCAACGGCTGCCGGCTGTACGGCGCGCGTGTCAGCCGCCGCAAATCGCCCAACCGGTGACCCGTGCCAAACAGCCAGAACGCGCGCTCACGGAACAACAAGTCGACGCGCGCCGCCGGCGTTCCGGGATCAGCCAATGCTGCCAGCGTGAACCCGCCGTTGTTGGCCGCATCCGCGCGCAGGGCGTTCAGCGAATCGATGCCCGCCGATGCGAGGCCGCCATTCAGGGCCGCCTCCGCGCGAATCAATCGGGCTTCGACCTGACCGGCTACGGTCACCGGGCTCGTCTGCGAGGCATAATTGAGCAGCACGTACAGATTGGATACGGCGTCGAAGCCCTTGCCGCGCAGTATGGTATTGACGCGCGGATCCGCCGCAGTAATGAACGGCAATCCGTTCGTCCCCTCCGCGTTCGCTACGCTGAACCGCGCCGTGCCGAGCGGGGCCTGGTTATTGAACACGAAGACGCCGTTGTACTGGCGGTTCGTGCTGATCGAATGCGCCGTCTGATACGGCACGTTCGTGACGCCGGCAACCGCCGCGGCCGCGGCGGCGACGTTACCCGAGTCGAGCAGCGCCCGCCCTTTCCCAACGCTCGCCAGGTTCACGATCTTCGGCACGGTCGTCATCGCCAGTGCCGAATCGAAACGAGAAATCGCGATGGCGAGGATCTGATTCGTGGTTTGCGGCGTCCCGTACGCGATCGAGCCGTCCGGCTGCCGCTGGCTGAACGGCACGCCGGAGCAGTAGTTCTCGGCGAAATACACGTACGTCATGCCCGACAGCGCCAGCAGCTCGCCGATGCGCGAGGTGGAGGTATCGATGTACTGTTGCATCGCACCCGCCGCGCCTTCGAGCGCGACTCTGGCTTTGTGCAGATTGAAGTACACGGCCGTCAACGTCGTGTTGTTCTCGTTGATCGAGCGCGAATCGTACTCGATGCGTGTGGGGAACGTCTCCACATCGATATACTCGTCGGTGAACACGCCCGACACGAGGATCTGTCCCTCGGTGCCGCCGTTGTCCCCGTCGTTCGCGAAGGCGAAGTCACCGATGGCGCCGTTATAGGCGGCAACCGCGCCGTCGGCATTCTGGACGTCCTTGGGGTTGATGATGTCCGGGGTATTCACGTCCAGCAGGCCGGAGCACGCGGTCAAGAGCAGCGCGCCCAGCACCGCACCGAAGCGATATCCTGAGCTCATGGTCGTCGCCTCCTAGTAGCCCAACGATACGCGCACGGCAATCGTGCGGATCGGAGGCGCGGTGAGGAAGTCATCGGGCTGGTCGGACTGACCGTTGCCGTTAACCTCGGGATCGATGCCGTCGTACTTGGTCCACTTCAACAGGTTACGCCCCGTCACGGAGATCTGCATCGACTGCGCGCGCACCGCGCGGGCCCAGAGGTCGGGCGCCGTGTAGGTGATCGACGCCTCCCGCAGCCGCAGGAACGTGCCGTCGACGAGGTAGCCGGCCTGGGAGAAGCCGAGTGCGGAGCTGCCGGCCGCCACCGCCCGGGCCTGATCCGCGAAGGAATCCGTCTTGTCGTTCACGGCACGGCAATTCAAGCCGGCGCCGACGCAGCGGAACCGCTCGGTGAAGTTGTATCCCTTGTAGTCGCCACGGTAATCGAGCTGCCCGTCGATCCGCAAGCGGTTATGGAAGAACGTCAGCCCGCCGTTGAACGTGATGACCGTCTTCGGGATGGACGAGCCGAGGAAGCGCGCGACGCTGTCTACGGTCACCTCGTTCACCTCGATGATGCCGTCGCCGTTCAGGTCCTTGTAGCTGAGAATCGGGCGGTCCCAGAACCCGAACAGCGGA
>Ga0209166_10002656_pt1 | contig 13291 bp, 11 predicted proteins | sample Coa_R1_3_FD_187151 | JGI IMG/M metagenome (GOLD analysis project Ga0209166, IMG submission 187151) | Surface soil microbial communities from Centralia Pennsylvania, which are recovering from an underground coalmine fire - Coalmine... | ecosystem: Environmental > Terrestrial > Soil >... | reverse complement strand
CGATCCGGTTGCAGCCATCGACAACTCCTGCGTCGGCTGCGGCAATTGCGGCGAGGTCGCTGAAGCAGCCGTGTTGTGCCCCTCGTTTTATCGCGCCGACGTCATTCATAATCCGACCCGCTGGGATAAGTTCAAATCGAAGATTGCCATGACGGTGATCGGCTGGTTGCAGCGGCGGCGCGACCGCCGGCGTCCGGCGCTCGAGGCGATCGCATGAGAGACGAGACGGTCCGACTGGCCCTTCCCGCCGCGGGCGACGCGACCGAGCGGCCGATCTCGATTGCGATCGTTGCGATGGGCGGCCAGGGCGGTGGTGTCCTGACCGACTGGATCGTCCAGCTCGCCGAGGATCATGGTTGGATCGCACAATCGACCTCGGTGCCCGGCGTCGCTCAACGCACCGGCGCAACGGTCTACTACATCGAGGCAATGCCACCGCTCGAGGACCGCAAGCCGATCCTGTCGCTGATGCCGACGCCCGGCGATGTCGACGTCGTGATGGCGGCAGAATTCATGGAGGCCGGCCGGTCCATCCTGCGCGGTCTCGTCACGCCGGACCGCACCACGCTGATTGCGTCCAACCACCGGTCATTTGCGATAGGCGAGAAGATCGCGCCGGGCGACGGGATCGCCGACAAGGGCGCCGTCACCGGCGCGATCGGTGTTGCGGCGAAAACCGAGATCATCTTCGACATGAACGCGCTGGCCGCGACGCATGGCAGCGTCATTTCGGCTGCGATGTTCGGCGCGCTCGCGGGCGCCGGCGTGCTGCCCTTCAGTCGCGACAGCTATCGCGATGTGATCCGCGCCGGCGACAAGGGCGCCAAGGCGAGCCTTGAGACATTCGAGGCCGCCTTTGACCGGGTTGAGGCCAGGTCTCCAGATGTTGCGATACCACCGCAATCGGAGCAGATCGATACCATCCACTCTCCCGGGGCGCCCGATCCCCGTCTCGCCGCACTGATCGCGCGGTTGAATCAGGAACTGCCCGCGCCTGCGCTTGCCATGACCCGCGCCGGCTTGAAGAAGGTGATCGATTTCCAGGATGTTGCTTACGGCGCCGAATATCTCGACATCCTCGGCACGCTCCACGCGGCCGATCGAGGCAGCGGGGGCGCCGACAGGAAATTTGCCTTCACGCAGGCCGCGGCCAAGTATCTCGCTAACGCCATGACCTATGACGACGTCATTCGCGTGGCTGACCTGAAGACACGCTCCGGCCGCCGCGCGCGGATCGAAAGCGAGTTGGAGCTGTCGCAGAACCAGGTCCTCCAGACCACCGAGTTCATGCACCCTCGCATGGAGGAGGTCATGGGTATGCTGCCGGCGGCCTTGGGCCGCTGGCTCGACGCGAGGCCGCGCTTCCTCGGCTGGCTCGACCGACGCGTCAACAAGGGGCGCAGGGTGCGGACTTATTCACTCTCCTCGTTCCTTGCGCTCTATGTCGTAGGCGGGCTTCGCGGCATGCGCCGCCGCTCGCTGCGCCACGCCGTTGAGACGGCCCATCGGGACGAATGGCTCAAGGCCGCAACCGAGGCTGTCACAATCAACTACCAGTTAGGTGTCGAGATCCTCCAGTGCCGTCGCCTGGTCAAGGGTTATTCGGATACTCACAGCCGAGGGTTGTCGAAATTCGACAAGACGTTGGCTGCGATCAAGCTGGTCGAGCGGCGTGACGACGCCGCCGACTGGGCACGCCGCCTGCGGGAGGCTGCGCTGAAGGACAGTGTGGGCAATGAGCTCGACGGCGTCATCCAAACCATCAAGACTTTCGCATGACCTTATGGGGGTCGACGCAGGATTCGATTGCCGTCCGGCCTGAACAACGTCAGGATTGAGCTTCTTGACTACGATTCCCGGTAGGCTAATCGGAGCGCGATCGTCTTCCACCCAGTACGACGAGACCCTCTTTACACGATGGCTATGCGATGCCGGCAGCACTCAAAGAGAAGATTGTTCCCGTCCCTGGGCAGGTCGAAACCCGGCTCTGGCTTCAATTGCTATCCCTGCATGGCGAGATCTTTACGTCACTGAACTCGGTCCTGAGTTCGGAGTTCGGGTTGTCGCTTGCGAAGTTCGATGTCCTGGCCCAGCTCGATCGCTATCCTGATGGGCTCGCCCTCGGGCAGTTGTCGCAAAATCTGAAGGTGTCCGGCGGAAACGTCTCAGGATTGGTGCAGCGTCTTCTCGCCGACGACCTCATCAGCAAGGAAATGTCGAGCGAGGATCGGCGGTCGTTCATCGTACGCTTGACGCCGAACGGCGAAGCGTTGTTCAGGAAGGCGGCCGACTTCCACAAGAAGCATCTCAGCAAACGGCTTGAGACCATCTCCGCCCAGGAGCTCGACACCGCGCTGTCCGTTTTGAAATCCTTGTCCTCAAAAATTCGTACCGAGAGCAATAGGCAAGGTCGCAAGAAATAATGGCCAGAGAATCCAAGAGCAGATGGAAGTCGGGTCCGCCGAGGACAAGGGACCAGCTGCAAAACTACATTCCGTATCTGTTCAACCGCTTGGCCAATCGCTGGAACCTCGACCAGAATCGCGATCTGAGCGAGCATGGCATCAACAACGTCGTGTTTCGGACGTTGTCAGTCCTCTTCATCTACAAGACTCTCACCGTCAACGAGATCGCCGTTCTCGCGGTAACCGAGCAGTCGACTGCCAGCCGCATCATCGAGTCCATGGTGTCGTCAGGCCTGGTCAAGCGCGAGATCGCGGAAGAGGATCAGCGTCGCCGGGTCGTCGCCTTGACGGTGGACGGTGAAGCGCTCCTGCGAAAGATTTGGCCGATCATGGAAAAAAACCATGAGAGGCTGACGGCGGGCATCGATCCCGATGATATCGAGGTCTGCGCGCGCGTGCTGGCCAAGATGGTCGAGAACATCCGCCAGAACCAGATATAACCCGCGGATCAGGGGCCGAGGCCGACGAGGCTGGTGCCGCCGCAGACGTAAAGCACCTGGCCGGTCACGAAGTCGGACCGCTCACCGAGGAAGAATTCGATCGCGTGCGCCACGTCGTCGCGCGAGCCGAGCCGCCCAACCGGCACGTTGCGGGCCATCCGCTCCTGCTGCTCGGAGCCTTTCGGGATGATGCCCCAGAAATTGTCGGTCAGGATCGGTCCGGGCGCCACGACATTCACCGTGATGCCGCTTGAGGCAAGCTCCAGCGCCCAGGTTCGCGCCATGCCGTGCACGCCGGCCTTGGTGGCGGAATAGGCCGAGCGCGTGGCCGCGCCCATCGCGGCCCGCGAGCTGACAAACACCACGCGCCCAAAGCGGCGCAGGCGCATGCCCTCCATCGCAGCCTGGGTCAGCAGCATCGGCGCCCCGAGGTGTAACTGAGCGAGTCTCAAAATGTCTTCCGGCTTCGCATCGGACAGCAGGTTCGGCAGGATGATGCCGGCGTTGTGCACGAGGCAATCGATCGTGTGACCCCGGCAAATTTCTTGCGCGATTGCGCGCGTTTCCTCGATGCGGGTCAAGTCCGCGCGATACGCCGACAGCAGATCGTGCGTCCAGCTCGGCTCCTCCAGCCCCACCGAGACCACGCGCTGCCCCTTTTCGACGAGCTTCCTGGCGAGCGCTTCGCCGATCCCCGAATTGCCCCCGGTAATGAGCGTGGTGCGGGTCTGGCTCATGATCGAATTCCTGCAAATATCCGACGTCAGACTTGCCGCCGCTTGAGGTCGCGGAGATCATGGAACGCGCCATCGCGCATCAGCGTCGCGACAAAATCCTTCAGCCCGCCGCGCTGGATCTTCTCCGTTGCGGTTAGCGGCAGGCTGTCGACGAAGCAGATCCAGCCCGGCGCCTTGTAATAGGCCATCTGCTCCAGGCTCCAGCCGATGATGTCCTCGGCCAGCGCGCGGTCTGCCCCAGCTCGCTCCGCAATGATGATGGCCGCGACCTCGTCGCCGCGCACCTGATCGGGTGTCGCCGCGACCGCAGCCTGCCGAACCGCGGGATGACGGTTGAGGACGGACTCGACTTCGACCGCGGCAATATTCTCGCCGGAGCGCCGGATCACGTTCTTCTTGCGGTCCACGAAATGAAGGTCGCCATCCGCATCGCGCGACACGATATCGCCGGTATGCAGCCATCCTCCCTTCCAGGCCTCCTCGGTGGCTTCCGGATTCTTCAGGTATTCCCGGAAGAAGCCGTAGCGCGGGTCCGCGCCCGCCCGCCGCACCAAGAGCTCGCCCGGCGTTCCCACCGCCGCGTCGTTGCCGTCGTCATCGACGACGCGAACGTCGACCTCGGGTGCCGGGCGGCCGAAGCAACTGGTGCCGACCTTGCGTGGCTCGACATTGGCGGCGATCACGCCGCCGCTTCCAGTCTCGGTCATCGCCCAGGCTTCAAGCAGCGGGAAGCCGAAGCGCGCCTCGAAGGGGGCATGGAGCAGCTTGTCCACGCCCGCGCCAAAGCCGAACCGCACGGTGTGCGCCCGATCCTGCTCGGACGATGGAGCGCTCATCAGCATCGACGGCATGACACCGAGATAGTGCAGGCAGGTGGCCCGGCTATCCCGCACCGAATTCCACCAGCTACGCGGATGGAAGCGATCGAGGACGGTCAGGCTGCCACCGACCGACAACATCGCCATCAGCGAGACGGCCATCGCGTTCATGTGGAACAGCGGCAGCGGCGTGATCATGCGCTCGCTATCGGGCTTGAGGTCGATCAACCCGCCGACATCACGATACCAGTTTCCGGAATGCAGGAAATATTCATTGGTGAGAACGCAGCCCTTCGGCTGCCCGGTCGTCCCCGACGTATAGAGCAGCGCGCATTCGGTCGAGCCGTCACCGGCGCACGCCGACCGCGTGCCATCGAAAGGCTCGGGAACATCCCCGTTCTCGGTCGCGACCGGGATCGGCCTGGCGGCCTGGCGCGCCGCGGTCTCGACCTCGCCGCGCCGATCCGCGAGGACGAACGCCGCGCTCATCTCGGAATGCGCGATGATGTATTCGAGCTCGCTGATCCGCAAATCCGGGTTGATCGGCACCACGGAGACGCCGAGCGCATTCAGCGCGAACCACAGTTCGACGAACACCGGCCTGTTCTGGAGCAGAAGCCCGACCCTGTGGCCTTCGCCATAACCCCGGCTCGCAAATGCCGTCCGCCAGCGTTCCACCCGCTCGAGCATGGCGCGATACGAAATCTCGCCGGCCGCGATGCCGTAGATGTCGGCCGTCTCCGGCAGCACGTTGAGAAAGCCGGCCTCGCCCCGGCGGAGGGCGATCTCGCAAAAGCGAACATACACTGTGGTGGCTGCGGTCAAGGCATACTCACATGAAAAGCTGGATATTGCCGAATGGCGCGTCGAAATTCACGAGATCGACGCGCTTGAGCTTGATCTTGAGGCTATCGCCGACCTGAATGAGATCGTGTGACGCCCATCCCGAATAGCGCTCCAGCATCTCGCCGCGCGTCTCGGTGTAGATGTAGGACGTCCGCGCCTTGAACACACCGGCGGCAGTGTCGCACGCAATGATCTGCGGCGCCTGGAGCAGATGATGGCAGCGGCTCTTCGGCTTCTGGCTGAAGGTGCGTTCGCCGGACAGCCGTTCGACCCTCACTTTCAATAGCAGAAGATCCTCGTACATCAATGACGGCTGGAGCACCGGATCCTGCTGCTGCCATTCGAGCGGCATCCAGTATCGCCCCTCGGGGTGAAACAGATCGAGCCACGCCTGCCACTGCATCGTGTCGAGAAGCTCGGCCTCCCGATAGATGAGATCCGTGATGTATTTCTCGTTGGTCATTCCGCGGCCTCAACGCGCTTGTCCATGTCCATGGTCATGAATTTGGCCCAGGCATGAAACTGGTTCCGCATCTGGCGTTCCGACGTGCCGTTGATGACCGCAGTGACGTCCTGCTCTTCAGTGCTCTCATAAAGCCGCCGCAGATTGACCCATTGATTGCCGTTGGACTTCAGCCCTTCCTGGGCCCGCTCATACATTTCGAGATCATCATGACCGACGATCGAGGTCGGCGCGTTGATGAAGCGGTTGTACATCAACGCTCGCTCATAGAGCTTGTCGGGCGCGCCGACCAGACGAAAGACCCAGCTCTCGACCAGCGTCTTGTCCACCGCAATCGGGATGAAATTGCGGAGGATCTGCACTGCACCCTTGACCATGATGTTCGGGAAATAGACGGTGTTGTGCCGGACTTCTCCCAGGATTTCGTGGGCCCTCTTCTCGCCATAGGCTGCGACCATCTGGTCGAGATAACCTTCGATATCCGAGTAGCTGGAATGGATGGAATTGGCGACGCCGGTATGTCCGTGACCGTTGGGCCAGATCCTGATGCCGCTCTGCTCATAGAACTCGTACGGGCTCATGAAGGGGCCGTAGAGCTGCACCGCCATCGGCGTCTCCATGGAGTCGCCCTGCTCGCGCTTCCAGACCTTGACGGCGGTGCCGGCCGAACTCTCATGCGCCACCATGGGATGGCAGGTGTCGGTCTGGTTCTCGACCAGCATCTTCCAATTGCAGGTGTGCATGTAGCGGATGGGTGTGGCCTCGACCGCCAGCTTTCCCTCCGGTGATCGATCGACCATATTGTCGATCGTCGAAAGGCTCTCGCCAAAATAATCTTCAAATGACACGCCGTTGTCGTTCAGGCGCGCGAAGATGAATTCGCGATAGATGACGACGTTCTTGATTTTCGATAGTCCCTCGTTCGCCTGACTATCCGTGAAGCCGGTTCCCTCGTAACCCTTCTTCAAAGGGATCGCGAGCAGCGAGCCGTCGGTCTTGAACGACCAGGCGTGATAAGGACAGCGAAAGAACTTGCCGGTGTTGCCGCAGGGCTCGGAAGCGATCTTCACACCCTTGTGCGGACAACGATTGTAGAACACGCGGATGGAGCCGTCGGTGTGGCAGCTGGCCATGATCGGCTGCCGGCCGATATTGGCGGTGACGAAATCGCCGGGCTTCGATAGCTGGCTCGCATGACCGACATAAATCCAGCTGTTCGGGAATAGATGCTCCATCTCGAGCTCGAATATCTCGGGGTCGACATAGACGTCGCGGTGCACCTCGGCGTCGCGCACCAGCGCCGCGATCTTGCGGACATTTTGTCCGTATTTTGCCATGGCGACCCTTGCCTCCCTTAGAGATCCAACACCAGTCGTTCCGATTTCGCGCGCGACACGCAGATCTGCATGACCTTGTTGGACGCCTTCTCGTCGTCGCTGAGAATGACGTCGCGATGATCAGGTACGCCTGCGATCACGCCGCATTGGCAGATGCCGCAGTCGCCCCGCTGGCAGTCGTAGAGAACGTCGAGACCCGCCGCTTCAAACGCCTGGATGATGCTCTGATCAGCCGTGACCGTGATGACCTGTCCTGTGGACTTGAGCTCGACCTCGAACGGCTTATTGGAAGAGTTGGGCGGCTCCGCCTTGAAGAGCTCGAAATGGATTCGATCTGCCGGGATGCTCTGGGCGAGTGCGCCCGCCTTCACCGCATCGATCATGCCCGCAGGGCCGCAGGCGTAAACGTGGGAGTCTGTGGGCGCATCGGCAAGCGATGCCGCGATATCCAGGCGGGACTCGTCGCTGTCGTAATGGACGGACAGGCCCTTTGGGCAGATCGCCTGCAACTGGGGCAGGAACGCCAGTCGCCCCGGCACTCGTCCGGCATAGTGCATGCGATATGAAATTCCCCGCGCCGTCAGTTCCGCCGCCATGGACAGGATCGGAGTCACGCCGATGCCGCCGGCGAACAGAAGCGCGGGCGCAGCTCCCTCATGCAGACGGAAATTGTTGATCGGCGCGGTCGCCTGCACGACGTCGCCGATCTTGAGCGCATGCATGAACCGGGAGCCGCCGGTCGACATCTCCTCGCGCAAAACCCCCAGCGCAAGAGTGCCGTCGGGCAGGCCCGGCAACGCCATCAACGAATACGGCCGGTCTCCGCCGTTTGGGAGCGACACGCGGATATGCGCGCCGGCCTGCCATTGCGGGACCGCACCGCCCTCCACGCCGAACACAAGGCTCCGAATGAACGGCGTCTCCGCAGCGACTGACTGCACCTTGAGCTTGAGCGGATGCGCGTCCATTCAGGCATCTCACATTATATGAATTTACATATTTTTATACATATAATAATTGGCTGTCAATCCGACGCCCGTCCGAGGGGGCGCCAGTCCAGCGTTCGAGCTCGGCGAAGCCGTCCGCTTCGATGTCCGGGCCGCGCGCTGCATCAAGGGGCGTGCCGCCGGTGCGCGACGGCACAAATGCCCCTCCGCTACCAGGGCAGCGATTTTCTACGTCATTGAGATGGGATCACGTGGTCGTGGTCGCCATGAACATCGGGCGTGACGGCATCGATGTCGGCCATATCCCGAGATCTTACCTGCTGCGCCAATCTCGTGGCCGGCAGCCAAAGCGCTGCTTGAAGCGCTTTGTGAAGTGCGAGAGGTCCGAAAAGCCCCAATCGAAGGCGATGGAACCGATCTCGCGGTTCACGAGCGTCGGATCTTTCAGATCCGCCGCCGCGCCGTCGAGGCGACGCTCCATGATGTAGTGAGAAAACGTGGTGCCGGAGCGCTCGAACAGCTTGTGCACATAGCGCTCGCTGATGCCGACTGCGCTTGCGACCGCCGCCACCGTCAGCCCCTGCTCGCGCAGCCGGTCGTGGACGGTCCGCCGCAGCGCGAGCGCGGTCACATCCGCAAAGCACGTCGCTTCCGCCGTTTGCCCCCGCGTGCGGTGCGACAGGCTGAGCGCGACGAGATCGAGCAGTACGCCAAACAACCGAATGCCGTCCTGCTCCGTCATGCGCAGCGCGCCGGAGTTCAGCGATCGCGCCGTCTCGACGATGAGATGGCCAACATGAGGGTCGTCCGAGACCCGCTCCGCCTCGAAGTCGAAAGATGGCGGCAGCCGATCCCGCAACGCGCGCGAGGGCACCCAGAACGAGGCGACCTCCAGCGCTGGCCGACGATCATGCAGCAGCGTCACCTCGCGGTCGTTGCCGACCTTGTGCCCGAGCTGATTCGCAGGCTCGTCTATTGGAACGCCTTCGTCCCCAACAACGGCGAGTCGCTCAACGATATGGTGCCGCCGCACTATCTTGGTCTGTTCGAGGCGATCGCGGCCGAGCGCGGCGACGGCTCGGTGGTGTTGCCGTTCCCAATCTGGCGCGAGGCCTTCATCAACGATGCCGACCTCGAACTGGCGCGGCGCGCCTACGACATCCTCAATCCGCATCCGCTCAAAACCTTCAGCGACAAGATTGCGCTGAAAACGAATCCGGCAGAGATGCAGGTTGCAAAGTCCTATATCAACTGTACCGAGGATACTGCGCTGCCGCACGGCTACCCCTGGCATCCGCGGCTGTCGGAAAAGCTCGGACTGTTTCGTCTGGTGCAGGTGCTGGGTAGCCACGAATTGTGCTTCTCCGATCCGGCGCGCCTGGCAAGAGCGATCATGGAGGCAGGGCGGGACTGAACAGGGTCTCGTCACAGAGAACGCGCTGGAGCGCTACCGCCTTTCCCCACGCCCGCCGAACCTGCGATATCTCACTAAATCTTTCGCATGAATACCGCTCACCTTCCCGGTCTCGATGAGTCTGCCTGAATTCTAAGAATGCTTCTTGCCTGTTCGGGGTAGGCTGGCCGCGACGTTAGCGCGCGGGATCCCGTGCCGACGTGGTTTGGGAAAACGAAGACCTGCTTGCGCCACCCATGCCGCGTCGAACCATCATTCCGACAAAGTAGCCGGCCTGCATGCTGACACTCGTCACGACAATGATCATAATAGTCGATGAAGCGCTGCTATTCTGCGTTGTTGCAACACCGAACGCCACAACTGCAACCGCGAGGGTTGCCGGCAACACCACAATGATTTTGAAGCGTTGCGCCAATAGCGCGCCAACCGCCAAACTGACTATAGGAACCCAAATCATCGTTTGTTGTCTCAACGCGCCAGTCGGCGGGAAGCGTTCTCTTCCGCAGCCAGGTTGCGTCCTGCCTGTTAATACTTCGCTAAGCTGGCGGCTCAGGTGCGATTCAGCAAAGTGTGATCCCCGAAGCTCCAAAAGCCGCGAATAGCATCATAAGGCAGAATTTGGGTGAGTGCTAAGCCCCCCGGCTTTTATCCAGCGCCAAGTGCGCTGGTCGCGCTCGGGCTACCCAGTGGGATCGAATCCGGCTCCATTTGTGGATGCTGGACATCTCTGTCGCCGTATTGCCGCTCACATCGTAACCGAGGCGCCAACAACAAGCACGGTGCGGTATGGGCCAGAGCCGATCAGCAAGCGTTCCGCCTTCGGAGGACCTCGAAAGTCGTCTTGATGAGAATTAGGAAGTCAAGCCAGAGGCTCCAGTTGTTGATAGACCCCAGATCGAGTTTCACGCGCTTCGCCACGTGTTCAATGGTCGGCGTGGGTCCTCGAGCGCCGTTGCATTACGCCCAACCTGGTATTCCCGGTTTGACGTGATGGCGAAAAGCGTAATCCCTCAACACGGTTTCAAACACAGACGTGCAGCAGCTGGAGCTGGAGCTTGAACCGCTGGCGTACCGTCGCTTCCCTGACCAGCCGGTTGAGCTGCGCACCCGCGGAGGCCAGGAGCTTGTCGATCTTCTCGACAGCCGGAGTACCACCCGGCCGGAGCCCTCGCCCGGTTGCGCAACCAAATTATCCGCGACATGAGTCTCGTGAAGTTCTGTGACAATCTGTCGTGGCTATACCAGCCGCTGACCTCCGAGCCTCCTCAAACATCCGCTTGATGCGGTAAGCGAGCGACCGGGCAAGCTCAGGTCTTGCGCGGACAATACAAATGTTGGAAGGCCTTGCGCGCGACGCCATCTGCGCGACAGCGCGGTCGGGACGTATTCGCGCCGCGCGATCTCTTCGCACCGAGCGTCCTCGTGTTCCGTCCGGAGCAGTTGTCGCAGGTCCTGCCCCGACCGCGAAAGGTGCTGTCCTTCAGGTCGGCCCACTCGCTGCCACGGTGTAAGCTCGCTCGCCGCTCTGCCTCCTCCAGCAGTGCCTGATGCGTAACCGCCGAGCATCGGCCGATGCTGCAGAAATCGAAGGCCGCACAAAACGCGACGAAATCGGCAATCCGGCGTTGCAATAACAACAATACGTTACTTCCACGACGCGCTGGCGCAAAATGATTTAAATCCTTTGATTTTCGATTATTAATAATTAAAAATTATCTTCAAATTAATTTGTTTTGGTCAATTAAAGTGTTTGGTCATGCATAGTTTTTAATTTAACATAGCCATCCCAGGCACCCATCGAGAGCGGCATCTCAGTCGTTGCCAACAGGGTCATAACTGCGCGGATGTGGGCTCGGTCGCCGGCTAAAACTCATGGACTATACCAACTGCAATAGCGGGTGAATCGAGACCGAGTTCAATGCTAGCTACATGGTGAGTCCTCGCGCCTGCTCGGTAGTGCAATGCTTTTCAATTCGCTAGAGTTCGCGATATTTTTTCCGATCGTTGCGGCAATTTATTTCTTGCTTCCGCAACGGTTCCAGACAGCGTATCTGCTCGCGTCCAGTTGCATTTTCTATATGGCCTTTATCCCGGCCTACATCCTTATCCTGGCGCTGACGATCGCCATCGATTACACGGCAGGACTTTATCTTGAGAGGACGGCCGGACGCGCCCGCTCGTGCCTGCTTGCAGGCAGCGTGCTCGCGACCTGCCTCGTCCTTTTCGTGTTCAAATATTTCTATTTCTTCACCAGCAATGTCATCGGTCTTGCGGGGTTGTTTGGATGGCGGTTGTCCGGACCCTCCATCCAAATCATTCTGCCTATAGGCCTCTCGTTTCACACGTTCCAAAGCTTGAGCTACGTAATCGAAGTTTATCGCGGTAAACAAAAAGCCGAATCCAACTTGGTGACTTACGCCACATACGTGATGTTCTTTCCGCAGCTCGTAGCGGGTCCGATCGAGAGACCGCAGAACTTGCTTCACCAGTTCTATGAACGCCACGACTTCGACTACACAAGGGTGACCGCAGGGCTGAAGCGGATGGCGTGGGGCTTTTTCAAAAAGCTCGTGATTGCCGACCGATTGGCTCTGTACGTAAATGACGTGTATGCCAGTCCGCGGGACTTCAATGGTCTGCAGTTGACGCTCGCAACAGTCTTTTTCGCCTATCAGATCTATTGCGACTTCTCGGGTTACTCGGATATCGCAATAGGCTCTGCGCGCGTGCTCGGCTTCAAGTTGATGGAGAATTTCGATGAGCCATACCATTCGTCGACGATCTCCGAATTCTGGAGACGTTGGCACATCTCGCTTTCGACTTGGTTCCGCGATTACGTGTACATTCCGATGGGCGGCAGCCGCTTTGGCGAACGGCGTCACTTTGCGAGCCTCCTTGTTACATTTGGTATCAGTGGCCTCTGGCATGGCGCGAACTGGACGTACGTCTTTTGGGGACTCCTCAACGCGATTTATTTGATTGTCGGGAGCCTCAGCAAAGATGTGCGTGATCGGACCTTTGGTTTGATCGGTATGGACGAAGGAACTTGGCCGAGACGCTTGACGATGGTAGCGAGCACGTTTCTGCTGACGTGCGTGGCTTGGGTACTGTTTCGAGCCAAGACGATGGGCGACGCATGGTACATATGGACGCATTTCGCAATAGGCTGGGATTTCGGACGCATCGCGACCGATCAGTTTATGTTGCGCCAGATGCCTGTTGCCGTCGTAGGGATTGCATTACTGGAAGCCGTGCAGTTGCTAGAGAACCGGAGCTCGTTGTCCGCCATCGTTGCGCGATTGCCGCTCGTTCCCCGATGGGCGCTGTATGCGAGCGCGATGATTGTCACGATCATGTTTGGTGTATTCCGTCAGACCCAGTTCATTTACTTTCAGTTCTGATGGCCTGGGCCTCTGCAAAAGAAAGTTGTGCCAATAGGGAGTCCGAGTGAGCATCGCGCGAGTAGGGGAAACCGCTCAACCGAAAGGGCCGCGCTTCAGCGCCGCCAACGGGGCGGGCTTTGGTAACGGCATCAGCAGACTGGCGTGTTTTGCATGTCTAGTTTTGCTGATGGCTGTCCTGCTCAACATGTTGATCGATTCCGGGCTGCGGCGAATCAATACATCGAAGTTCGGCGTGTGGAACCGAATCGTAGACGGAAAGATCAATGCCGACATCGTGATAAGCGGCTCCTCCCGCGCACTGGTGCACTATGATCCACGCATCATCGAAGAGCTGACAGGGCTTACGGTCTTCAATATCGGATTGAACGCCTCGCGCATAGATATGCAACTAGCGCGCCTCAAGACCTACTTGCGCCATAA
>Ga0209166_10002654_pt1 | contig 13295 bp, 9 predicted proteins | sample Coa_R1_3_FD_187151 | JGI IMG/M metagenome (GOLD analysis project Ga0209166, IMG submission 187151) | Surface soil microbial communities from Centralia Pennsylvania, which are recovering from an underground coalmine fire - Coalmine... | ecosystem: Environmental > Terrestrial > Soil > Unclassified... | reverse complement strand
CATTCTGGAAGAGACCGCCGACTGCCCAATCCTGGCTGCGGCCAGCGAGCGGCAGATCGTCATGGGACCGCCGCAGCCGGCGCTGCCACTGGCACCGGATGAATGGCTCCGCCAGTTTGCGACGCTGCCGCTGATGCACCAGCCAGGCGAGCAGTGGATGTACGACAAGGCCTTCTCGGTGCTGGGCGTGCTGATCGCGCGCGCTGCAGAACAGCCGCTGGAGACATTCTTGCGCGAGCGCATCTTCGCGCCGCTCGGTATGCCCGACACCGGCTTCAGCGTGCCGGCCGCCAACCTCCACCGGCTGCCACCATGCTACTGGACCAACTTCGAAACCGGAGCGTTCGAGGTCTATGACGAGGTCCAAGACAGCGCCTGGAGCCGCCCGCCCGCGTTCCCGGACGCGGCCGGGGGATTGGTCTCTACCGTTGACGACTACCTGGCCTTCGGCCAAATGCTGCTGGACAAAGGCCAGCACCGGCGTGAACGCATTCTGGCGCGGCCGTCGGTCGAGGCCATGACCACCGACCAGTTGCTGCCCAGCCAGCGGGCCTCGGCTGGACCCTTCCTTGACGAAAATCGCGGCTGGGGGCTCGGCGTCTCGGTGATCACCCGCCGTGACAATGTAGCGGCGGTTCCAGGACGGTTCGGCTGGGAGGGCGGATTCGGCACGGCCTGGTTTTCGGACCCCAAGGAGCAGTTGGTCGCCATACTGATGTCCCAGCGCTTGCCGCCGGCCGCTAATCTCTACAGCGACTTCTGGACCTTGGTATACCAGGCGATTGACGACTGAGGCTGCCCGTAGGGAACGCAGAGCGCAATCAAGTCCGCTGGACCAATACCGCAGGCACCGATGACCTCCAGCCCAACCGCTAGCGCACCACGGCTGGCAGATGTAGCCCGAACCGGTACAGCTCAAACGCGCCGACATCGCAGCGCAGCGCCAGGCCGCCAAAGGCGGGGCGCGCCAGGCCGCGCTGGTCGGTGGCGGGGCAGGCGTGGTTGTCGGCGGCGTCGATGGCGGGGCTGCCCGGCGGCAGCGCGTTTGTCTGGGTCGGGCCGCCGTTGTCGGCCAGCACGTTGACTACGGGCCCGCTGACGAAGAACAGGTCGTTCGTGCGCTGCGAAATGCTGCAATTCGGCGCCATCAGCACGTTGTAATCCAGCGAGGTGAGCCCGCCAGAACAATCCTCCAGGATGGGCGGCTCGTCGTTGGTGCCGTTATTGGCCAGCAGGGTGTTCTTAAGGCTGATGCTGCCGCCGTGGTTGGCCAGCCCGCCGCCCGTCTGGCCCGAGTCGGCGGAGTTGTAGGCCAGGGTGACGTTGACCAGCAAGGCCGACACGCCATTGCCCACCCACAGCCCGCCCCCGTCGCCGCCCATGGCCACCGCCAGGCCCAGCCCGGTCTGGTTATCGCTAATCGTGGAGGTGGTAATCGTCACCTGGCGCGGGATCCCGCTTTCAACGAACAGGCCCGCCCCGCTGCCGCTGAAGCCCCGCAAGTCGCCGCTGCCGCCCCCCAGCCCGGTCCCATTGAAGCTGATGAGACTGTGGTCCACGATAACGGTCGTCTCGTCACTGTAGATGCCCCCGCCCCGGCCGCCATCGCCACCCAGCCCCGCGCTCGAGGCGCCGTTGCCGCTCGCGTTTTCCGTGACGCTGCTGTTGTTCAGCACAAGCGCGCCTTGCACGATAGCGATCCCCCCGCCCGAGCCGCCCGGCCCGTTGGCGTCGCTGCCACTGCCGCCCGCCCCGGCAAAGTTATGGCTCACGGTAGTGCGGTTAAGGACCAGGTCGCTGCTAGAGCTGAAGATGCCAGCGCCCGCGCCGCCGGCGCCGCCCATAGGATTACCGATTGGGCTGCCGGTGGAATTGTCCGTGACCTGGCTGTCGTTGAGCGTAGCCTGTCCCAATATGATGGCCAGGCCGCCCCCGAGGCCGCCTTCGGCGCCGTTGCCGGCGCCGGTGTGGTTGCCGCTGACGACGACATTGTTCAGTGTCAGATTGCCGTTTTCATTGTGGATGCCCGCACCCGCGCCATCCGTGATATCAGCCGCGGACGATAGGCCATTGCGAACGGTTAAGTTCGATAGGCGGACGGTGATCGGGCTGGTGATGCGGATGACCTGTCCGAGGGCGTTGCCATCGATGATGGTGGCCGCCGGGCCGTCGCCGGTCAGGCTCACGCTCTTCGTCAGGCTCAGCCGCTCCAGGTACGGCGGGCCGCCGGCAATATGGATGGTGTCGCCACTGGCCGCGGCCGCCACCGCCTCGACGATGGTGCCATAGCAGCCGCCGGTGCCGCCCTGGTTGACACACAGCGTGTTGGCGCTGGCGGCGGGTGCGGGCACGCCGGCCAGGCCGATCAGCAGCATGAGCGCGCAGGCCGTGCCGCGGAACAGGCGAGCGGTCATAGGAATACCTCCAGTCCGATACTCAGCACCAGGCCTTCCGAATCGGAGTCCAGGCTCGAGGCGGCCTCGTCCAGCAGCAGGAAAGGCGGGTTCTTCAGGACAGCGCGGGCGCTGGCCACACGCTGGCGATGGCCGCCGCACAAGGCTTGACGCCCCATTCGCCCACCAGCGCGTCATAGCCCTGGGGCAGGCGGGCGACTGCGTCGATTATAAGCACGACTCCAAGTGGGTCAATGGAGGTCCCAGGGTGGAGGCAGTCGCCGTTGGGAGACCTGTCCAGGTTTTGCAAGACATGCATCCCTGGTTGCAGGCCCACTGGCTTTTTGGAGTTAATAGCGCCTGGCCTGGCGGATGGGGTCGCGCTGGCGCTGTGGTTGGTCCGCTAGAGCCCGGGAGAACCAGGCTCCTGTGCCGGCAACATCGCACATCCGTGCTAAACTCCGTCCACGGTCCGCTGGGCCGCTAGCCGTGACCGCAACATGATATCGGGCAGGCGGACGAGCGACGGAGGCACGACAGGCAAAGCGGCGCCAGCACGGCCGCGCCTCTTGCCGGCCCCGCACGCTGCGCCCAATCTCGAGCAGGACCGCGAAATGCACCGAGGATTCGGGCACTGCCCATGATAAGGGGAGTGGTGACTCGTAACGATTCAAGCCATTACGGAATACGCTGTACCTATTGTCTTTTCCAGCAAGCTCCGCTAGAGTAACTTCGCGCCAGTGACCGATCGCTCGCGACGTCCAGGAGGGACCCCAACCGTGCCCCACTTTCGCCGCACTCTCGGGCTACTGATCGCCCTGCTTCCGCTGCTCGCGCTGGTCATGGTCTTCACCCCGGCCGCTGCCGCGCCCACGGCCACCACCGTCACCGTCGGCAACGGCCACCCCGGCGACTGCACCATGAACGCGCTGGCCGACGTCATGAACAGCAACACCGACGCCACCATCCAGTTCAACTGCGGCGGCCCGGCCACCATCACCCTCACCCAGCCCGGCGGGCTGAACGTCGTCTTCGGCCAGCATTTCACCATCCAGGGCGGCGACCTCATCACCCTCACCGGGCTGAGCGCGCACCGGCTGTTCTGGGTGCAGGCCGGCAGCGCCCTGACCTTGACCCACATCGTGCTCACCCACGGCTTTGATACCAGCAGCGCGGGCGCCATCCGCAAAGACAGCGGCACCTACCTGGCGCTGGATCACGTCACGCTCAGCGACAACCAGAGCCTGGGCTCGGGGGGCGCCATCGACGACGCCGGCGGCACGCTACAGGTGACGGACAGCCTGTTTGACCACAACCGCGGCACCGCCGGCGGGGCGATCTTCAGCGAGGGCGCCCTGACCACGACCAATACCACGTTCAGCAACAACTCAGCCAGCATGACCGGCGGCGCGCTGGAATTGCTTGGCCCGACGGCCATCAGCGGCGGGCAGGTGTACGCCAACGCCGCGGCCCAACAGGGCGGCGCGCTCCACATCAACAGCAGCGCCGCTGTGACGGTGGACCATGTCGTCTTCGATAGCAATTACACCTTGACCCCAACGGTCAGCCTGCTGTACAACGGCGGGGCCATTCACACCAGCGGGCCGCTGACCGTGACCAACAGCAGCTTCACGCACAACAGCGCGGCCTACGGCGGCGCGCTGTTCGAATTCGGCAGCCTGTTGTACCTGTCCTATGATACCTTCAGCGCGAATGCCGCCATCGGCGACGGCGGCGCGCTCGCCAACGACGGCGGGCTGGTCAACATTTACACGTCCACGTTGAAGCTCAACACGGCTGCCAACGGCGGCGCCGTGTACAACAAAAGCCTGAGCAGCAGCCTGACCCTCTGGAACACCGGCGTGCTGCAAAACATCGCCGACGTGCTGGGCGGCGGCATCTACACGGAGGACGGGCTGCTCGTGTTCCAAACACAGTCCAGCCTGATCGGTAACGAGGCCCAGGTCGGCGGCGGGTTGTATGTGAAGGCCGGCGGCGAGACGACACTGCTCGACGCTTTTGTCGAGGACAATATGGCCACCAACGCCAATGGCGGCGGGCTGTACCTGGAGCCGGGCACCCTGAATGGGCTCGGCAACGTTTTCCTCCAGGGCAACCACGCCGCGGGCACCGGCGGCGCCATTGATAATGAATCGAACAACTTCCAACTCATCGATTCCACGCTGACTGGCAACTTCGCCGGCATTCAGGGCGGCGGTCTATACAACCACGGCTCGAATGTGATCATCCAGGGCGCGGTCATCCGCGGCAACACCGCCGGCACCTGGGGCGGCGGCCTCGACAATCAAGGTTGGATTACGCAGACCGAGTCCACCATTCAGGGCAATACGGCCGTCTCCGCCGGCGGCCTGTACAACGAGCCGGGCGGGCTCATCGACATCGTCGCCTCCACGATCTCGGGCAACGTGGCCCAAACAGGTGGCGGCGCGGTCAACTCGTTCGACGCCGCGCTGACGCTGGAAAATGCAACGGTGAGCGGCAACAGGGCCGGGATCAATTCCGGCGGCCTGAGGGCCGACGGCCCCATCACGCTGTCCGAAGTCACCCTCAGCAACAATACTTCGCCGAGCGGGGGCGCGCTGACCATTAATGCCGGCGCGGTGCTGACCGACACGCTGCTGGCCTACAGCAGCGGCGGCAACTGTATCGGGAGTGTCAGCCGGGCCGTGTTCAGCACCTCCAGCGACAACAGCTGCGGGCTGACGAATTTCGCCGGCGGTCACAACCACGATGGCCTCGACCCGCTGCTGACTGGGCTGGGCAACTACGGCGGCCCGACCCTGGTCCACATGCTCAAGCACAACAGCCCGGTGCTCGACAGCGTCATCGGCAACGGCCCGTCGCTCTTCGACCAGCGCGGGCGCCAGCGCCCCGGCGTCACCGGCAGCTGGGACCCCGGCGCGGTGGAGCGCCAACTCACTGACAGCGACCTGGCGCCGTGGAACTGGCTGCCGCTGGCGCGGCGGTAGTCGCAAATATACTTTTTGGGAGCAACACATGGTCGCTGGTCTTCTGGTCGCCCAACCTGGGCACCACCGCATCGCCGCTAGCGAGGGGCGTCGCTAAAACGGCGCCAATCCCAAGATGCGCCCTCTCTTCGCTTTCATTGGCAACATCGTGCACTGGCTGGCCATCGGGCTGGTGCTATTCGTCATCTCAACCCCGGCGCTGGCCTCGTTTTATTTGGATGCCCGCGGCGGCCTCACGACCGGCGCCGTCACCGACAAGCGCGAGATCCTGGCCGCCCGCCAGGACAACTGGCACCGGCAGTTCTTCCTGACGGTGGACTATCAGCCGGCCGACAGCCGCAGCCACGAAACTGCCTCCATCGAGGTCGCGCAGACCAGCTACGACCAGCTGCACGTGGGCGACCCGGTGGCGGTGCGCTACCAATCGGTCCGGCTGCTGCGTGATTTCCCGTTCTTCACCAGCGCGCGGCTGGCCGATCAAAATACCTTCTCGGGCCTGGCCCTGTGGTGGCAGGGCGTGGTGGCCGCTATCTGGCCGGCCCCCGCCGGACCGGTTGTTCCAGGCAGCGCGCACGTCGACTCGATCAGCCTATTTACGATGGTCAACAGCAGTCGCAGCCCATCAAAACTGCTGCGGCCCTACCAACGCGTTGAATTCAGCTATGTTGTGCCGGGGCTCGATACCCCGGTGAAGGGGGCAGACGTTATCGACGCCGGCAGCGTGGCTGGGCTGGAGGTGGGCGGCCAGGCGAAGATTGAATATGACCAGGGCGATCCGCGCCTGTCCCGCCTGGTCGGCGCGACCTATACCTATCGCTGGCTCAATCCGCTGGGGACGATTGGCGGCCTGGCGCTGGCCGTGATATTCTGCGGCCTGCCGAGCCTGTTCGTGAGCGGTGTGGCGCAGCTGCTGCACGTGCAGCGTCGTGGTCGGAAGGGCATTTCGCCGCTAGCCTGATTCAACTGCCAACAGTCCGCCCCTGGCCAGCGCCTGGGCGATTGGGCCGCAGTTCCCCTATCGGCACGATCTGCGGTCCGACCATCCAATCCGGGATTGCTGGCGGGACTTCAATGAACGATCCGAGGCCGGTCCACAGAACATCACCGCAGAGGACACAATGGAACAGATAACACACACCTCACCAGGCGAAACACGCCGTCTGCGAGACTGGATTGACCCGCTGCGACTCTACGACCCGCGCGTCCCCGCCGGAAGGCTGCTCTTCCTCTGGGGCCTGGCAATCTGGCCTGTGGTGGTGATATTCGTGCTGCTGACCGTTGTCATTATCGTTGTGGAGACGGTCTCGCCGAACATCAGTCCCGACTATATCGGTATCATCGTGTGGCCATTCATGCTCGCGTGGGTTGCGGCCGCCGTGGCCATTACCCGGCGCCGGTTGCTCCAGCTGCGGAGTTCGCAAAGGTGGATTTGGCTGGCCATCCTCCCGATTGTGAACCTGCCACTGTACGTATATTTGCTGCTCAAACCCGGTCCAGACCGATAGCGCAGGCGCGGACCGCCAAATGCACGGGGCGGCGGATTGGATGGATTGGCATAGATCTGCGCCGCTATGATGGGGTCAAAGTCGCCGACGAGCGGATGGAGCGACACCTGCGCTACCGTCGGGCGCAAGTGTGGGCGCCATCGCCGAAGCGCTCGACTATCTCCGCGAGCTGCAGTGGATGACCCCGCGCATGACCGCCCGCTGGCAGCCATGTGGACGTGCTGACGATACAGGCCGGCCGCTCGGCGCCAACCCCGACGGGCTGTTCAAGCTAGAGCGGCCAAGCGGTGCACCTGGCCCGAGGGGTCGCTCCGGTGCAGATGCGCCAGTTGCCCAGGGCAATCGCGTCTTCCGCAGATGGCATGGAGGAATCCCCGAAAAAACGGAGTCAGGCCCGAAGCTCCGCTTCGGGCCTGACTCCGTTTTTTCGGGAACTTTTCTATGATGACGATGCAAGACGCGATTGCCCTGCAGTTGCCTCAGGCTACCCGATCAATCCGGATTTTCTGCTAAACTCTGTGTTCGGATGTCTTCGCGCCTCCCCTCCGGCACTGTTACCTTCCTCTTCACCGACCTTGAGGGCAGCACCCAGCTTTGGGAGCGCCACCCGGCTGCTATGCGCGCCGCCCTGGCCCGCCACGACGCCCGCCTGCGCCAGGCGATCGAGGCCGCCGGCGGCCAGGTCGTCAAAACCACCGGCGACGGCTGCCTGGCAGTCTTCGCCACCGCGCACGACGGCCTGGCCGCGGCCCTGGCAGCCCAATTGTCCCTGGCAGCCGAGGCCTGGGACGAGATTAAGCCGGATGCCTTGCGCGTGCGCATGGCGCTGCACACCGGCGAAGCGGAGATGCGCGCCGGCGACTATTATGGCAGCGCGGTCAACCGCGCCGCCCGGCTGATGGCGCTGGCGCACGGCGGGCAGGTGCTGCTGTCAGCGGTCACGGCCGGGCTGACCCGCGAGCAGATGCCGCCCGGCACGAGCCTGCGCGACCTGGGCGAGCACCGCCTGAAGGACCTTACCCAGCCCGAGCACGTCTTCCAGCTCCTCGGTCCGGGGCTCCAGGCCGAGTTCCCGCCGCTGCGCTCGGCGGGCGCCCTCATTAACAATCTCCCGGTCCAGCTCACCAGCTTCATCGGCCGCGAGCGCGAGCTGGCTGAGGTGCGCCACCTGCTGGCCGGCACCCGCCTGCTGACCCTCACCGGACCCGGCGGCACGGGCAAGACCCGGCTGTCACTGCAGGTGGCAGGCGAAGTGCTGCCAGACTTCGCCGGGGGCGTCTGGCTGGTGGAGCTGGCGCCGCTGGCCGACCCGGCCCTCCTGGCGCAGACCGTTGCAGCGGCGTTCGATCTGCGGCCCCCACCGGGCATCGCGCCCCGCGAGGCGCTCACCGACTATCTGCGCGCCAAGCAGCTGCTGCTGCTGCTGGACAACTGCGAGCACCTGGTGGAGGCCTGCGCCCAACTGGCCGATCACCTGCTGCGCGCCTGTCCGCGGCTGAAGATCATGGCCAGCAGCCGCGAAGCGCTGGGCATCGCCGGCGAGACCGCCTACCACGTGCCGTCGCTCTCGTGCCCGAACCCGCGCACCACCGACCCGCAGACACTCGTGCAGTCCGAGGCGGCGCGCCTCTTTGTGGACCGCGCCCTGGCCGCCCAGACGCGCCTCACGTTGACGGCCCAGAACGTGCCCGCTATTGCCCAAATCTGTGGGCGGCTGGACGGCATCCCGCTCGCCCTGGAGCTGGCGGCCGCCCGCGCGAAGGTGTTCACGCCCGAGCAGATCGCCACCCGCCTGGATGACCGCTTCCGGCTGCTCACCGGCGGCAGCCGCACCGCCCTGCCCCGCCAGCAGACCTTGCGCGCGCTGATCGACTGGAGCTACGACCTGCTGCCCGAGCCGGAGCGGGCGCTGCTGCGGCGCCTGTCGGTCTTTGCCGGCGGCTGGACTTTGGAGGCGGCCAGCGCCGTCTGCGAAGGCGGGGTGGAGGACGGCGGGTCGCTGCCGCCGGTGGATGTGATCGACACACTCAGCCGCCTGGTCGATAAGTCGCTCGTGGTGGTGGACGACAGCGCGCCGGGCGGCGAGGCCCGCTATCACCTGTTGGAGACCATCCGCCAGTACGCCCGCGACCGGCTGATGGACGCGGAGCGCGGCGAGTGGCCACGGGTGCGCGACCGCCACCTCGACTACTTCGTGCGCCTCTCCGAAGAGGCCGAGGCGAAGCTGCGCGGCGGCGAAATGCAAGCCTGGCACGAACGCCTGACACTCGAAACAGAAAACATCCGGGCCGCGCTGGCCTGGGGACTGGAGCAGCACCCAGAGGAGGCCCTGGCCATCGCCGGCAATCTCATGTTCTTTTGGATCGGGGACTGGGGTCTATCGGAGGGCCGCGAGTGGGTGGAGAAATCGCTCGAGCGCACGGCGGCCTTGCCGCCCGTCGAGGGACCGGCCGCCGCCCGCCGTTTGCTCCGCCGCGCTCGCGGGCTCACTGGCGCTTCTTTTTTTGCTGCGAACCAGGGATTTCCACTTGAAGCGCAGCCCCGGTCGGCGGAGGCCATTGCGGCGGCACGCGCGTCGGGCAATCGGATGGTGTTGGCCTACGCTCTCGTCTCCATGGCCGCCATAGCCGGCAACACGCTGGACGGGCGCACTCTGCCTGGCGCGCGCGCGGCGGCCCAGGAAGCACTCACGCTCGCCCGCGAGCTGGGAGACCAGCCGCTGCTGGCGATGGTCCTGGTGCTGTTGACGCTGCTGTCGGCTCAGCATGGCGATCACGCGGCGCGGCAGCAATATGCCGGCGAGCTGCGCCAGCTCCTCGGGCGCACCCGCCTGCCGGCCACCGGCGTGCCTGTCTTTCTGGTGATGGGCATGGAGGCGCGCATGTATGGTGACCTGGACTCGGCGCGCTCATACCTGAACGAGGCCGTGCGCGCCTACCGCCAGATCAATGCGGCTCACCTGGTGCAGGCCGCGCACAGCGAGCTGGCGCACGTCGCCCGGCAGGCCGGCGAGCTGGCGCAGGCCAGGCAGCTGTATCAACAGAACCTGCCCAGGTGGGTGGACCTGGGCCACCGGCCGGCGATTGCCCACGAGCTGGAGTGCCTGGCTTTTATCGCGCGGGCGCAGGCTGCGCCGGAGCGCGCCGCGCGGCTCTTCGGGGCCGCTGAGGCCCTGCGCGAAGCCACCGGCGCGCCTATGGCCGCCCACGAGCGCCCCGAGTATGAGCGCGAGGTGACCGCGCTCCGGGCCGAGTGGCCCGCGCCCGAGCTGGAGGCGGCCTGGGCCGCCGGGCGGGCGCTGACGCTGGATGAAGCCGTGGCCCACGCGTTGAGCGACGACGCCGGGCCAGGCGTTGAAGGTCTACCGGATCGTTAGGGCCAGCTCTGCTGCCGCACAGGCTGGCTCTTTGCGATACGTTCAGAACACGCCGGGGGCTATGCCTTAAGTGGCGCGGCCCCGCACGCAGCCGCGCCGCGGGCCAGCCCCGCGCTTTCTCCATTACAATAGCCGCATGCCCTCTCCGTCGCGGACGATGCCCAAGCGTGGCGGGAGACGCGACCTGGCGCCGTTTAGCTTAACCGTCGGCGCGGCGCGCGTGGCCGAGGGAGCTGAGCCGGGAGACCGGCCCGCGCCTGGCACTTGATCAGGAGGCGTGCAGCATGAAACCCAAGTCGGATTTATCTCACCGCCCATGGCTGTTCGGCGCCGCGGCGCTGGCTGCGCTGGGCCTGGCCCTGTGCCTGATACAGCCGGGCCTGACCGCGCCCCGCGGCACGCAGCCGGCGGCTGCGGCGGCCGCCGCGACCCCCACCGGCGGCTGGATCAAGCTCTCGGTGTCCGGCGCGCCGGGCGGCGTGTGGACCGTGGTGCAATGGCAAGATAATTGGGGGCAATGGCACCAGGTGGATGGCTGGCAGCATGGCCTGGACGCCAACGGCCAGTGGGTGTGGTGGGCGGGCAACTCCAGCCTGAGCAACCGGGGGTTGCTGCGCTGGGTGGTCTACCAATGGTACGGAGGCCCGGTCTGGGCCACCAGCCTGGTCTTTAAGCTGCCATCCGCTCCCGGCCGGTGGGTGTGGGTGAACATCAACGGGCCAGATGCCACCCCGGCCGCCACTGCTATCCCGACGCAGGCCGCCGCAACGCAGGCCCAGGCTGCCAGCCCAGCCGCTGCGGTGGGCGCTGCCCCGGCCGGCGCCGCCCCAACTGGCACCTACTTCGTGCAGGCGGGCGATACGCTGTATGGCATCGCGCTGCGCTTTGGAACCACGATCAGCGCGCTCATGGCGCAAAACGGCCTGACCGGCTCACTCATTTTCCCCGGCCAGGCGCTGGTCATCCCGGGCGGCGCCGCGGCCAGCCCCACCGGCGCCGTTGTGGCCAGCGTCGCCACCAGCACGCCCGCCTCGGCCGGCGCGCCCGAAGTGCCGCCCACTGACGCCATCGCCCGCGGCACCTACGTGGTGCAGCCGGGCGATACTCTCTTCCGCATCGCGCTGCGTTCCGGGAACACCGTCGCGGCCATTCAGGCCGCCAACAACCTTTACAGCAGCTTGATCCAGGTCGGGCAAGTCTTGATCATTCCGTAGGCGCTGGCGCGGGCGGATGAGCGAAGTAGTCACGACAGGATGACTAGAGGCAGCCGCCAGAGGCTACGCCAGCGGCCTATTGCTCCCCCGCCCGCGTCACCTGATCGTGCAGGGTCAGCACTGCGGCGACGTCAATGAACATGGCGCTCACGGCCCAGTCAGCGGGCGTCGCGGGCGTGGTGGCCGGGGTGCTGCTTGAACAAATGCGGGGCATGCTTGCGTAAGTCCGCCCCGAGCGGGCTGCCACGCCAGTTGGGGGCGAAGTCGTTGAGCGTGATCCGCTGGCGGCTGTTCGCCAGTACGAGCAGGTCCTCCAGACTCCCCCAGTCGCGGCGGCCCCTGCCCACCACCTGTTTGATCTCGACCACCTGATCCCAGTCCGCGTGGAGGCTGCCGAGCGGACCCTGATAGTCGAGCCCGCTGGCCGACACAGTGAGCTGGGTCACCGCGGCGACATAGGCGAACAGGGGCCCCAGGGCGAGGACGAACAAGGCCCCGAACCATTCGAGGGCCTGGGCCGTGGGACGTCCGGCTACGACCACGAGCATGTACACCCCCACGACGCCGAGGAAGCCAGCCAACCCAAAGAGCCTGGTGCGACTTTGCAGCGTGTAAACCGTGGATCCATCGTCGCCCATACCCATGCGCCTCCCTGAAGTGCCCGCAGACCAGGCTGTCAGCTAGCCCATTAGCGCCAACTGGGCGGTCGAACCCCTAGTTTACTTCTTGTCCAAGAAGTGCATAGCTCCAGTTCAGCCCTTTAACAACCCACTGCAACAAAAGAAGCCTCCCCTGGTCGGGTGGTGGTTACCACGCCATACCCGACCCAAAGAGACTTCCATCGATCAAACCAGGCGCGCCGGTGCGTTCCGGCTGGCCTTTACCAGATGAACGGCACGAGCATCTTCGTCCGCTCCTTGTAGGTCCGATACTGCTCGGGGAACTGTTCGAGCATGTTCATTTCTTCACGCCGCGCGGCAAAGGTGAAATAGACTCCGGTCACGATCAGCATCACCAGCCAGATGACGCTCTGGCCAATGGCCGAGCCGAGCATGGCCAGGAGAAAGCCGGCGTAGATCGGGTGGCGCACATAGGCATAGGGGCCGGTGGTGACCATGTCCGGGTTCTCTTTGCGCGACATGGCCATGTCCCAGTTCCGGCCGAGATAGACCCGCGCCCAGATGGCCAGCCCCACGCCCAGCGCGCACAGCACGGCGCCGATCAGGCCCAGCAGCATGTTCCGATTGACCAGGTAAATGCCGGCCTTCGCCAGGGCGCCATTGGAGCCCGTCAGGCGCAGCACGACCAGCACGAGGCCGAGCAGCACCAGGCGCAGCCCGATCTCGCGCCACCACACCCACCCGCCGCTGATCGTCCGCTTGGCGCTGGCCGCCGAGATGACCCAGTACGCCACCAGGATGATCCACAGCGCGGCGATCAGCAAGTCGTACCAGTTCGAGCCCAGGAAGGATAATCTCGAAAGCATAGCCAATGCATCTTATCACGCGCCCGAGGTTGGCCCGTCGACAGGGCAATCGCGTCTTGCGGCGTGAGCATAGATAAGTAGCCGAAAACAGGGTGTCAGGGCCGAAGCTTCGCTTCGGCCCTGACACCCTGTTTTCGGGAAAAGTTCACAGAATAACTTTGGAAGACGCGATTGCGCTGGCCTGTCGATGAGCCTGATTCCTCCGAGCGGGCTCGCTGGCCTGGTGAGCGCCCTGGTTGCCATCAGCCGGCCGCGACGGTAATCATGCTGCCAGTGCCGGAGACTTCCAGGTCGAAGCGCCGGGCCGCGCCTTCATAGTTGGCGCTCTGCA
>Ga0209166_10002653_pt1 | contig 13300 bp, 10 predicted proteins | sample Coa_R1_3_FD_187151 | JGI IMG/M metagenome (GOLD analysis project Ga0209166, IMG submission 187151) | Surface soil microbial communities from Centralia Pennsylvania, which are recovering from an underground coalmine fire - Coalmine... | ecosystem: Environmental > Terrestrial > Soil >... | reverse complement strand
CGCTGGCCTATTCGGCGCTGCAGGGCGAGTACCGGCCGAGCGGCTCCATCGGCCTGGGCTGGCTGGCGGGCTTTTGCCTGCTGGGCCTGGCGGCAGTGGTCCAGCGAGGACAATTTGCGCGCGCGCAGGCGGAGCCGGATGAGCGCTGGCAGCGTCTGCGCACGAACCTGCAGGCGGTGCTGCCGCTGGCCGCCACCCTGGTGCTGGCCTGGTATGCCATCCTCGACCTCAGCTCCGCCGCCTCGTCCGACCGCGTGGGCGTGTGGGTGACCGTGCTGCTGGCGCTGGTGCTGGTGGCGCGGCAGGGCGTGGTGGCGGGCGAGCGCGAGCTGCGCCAACACGCCTGGCTGGTGAACAGCGCCGCGGACCCCGCCTTCGTCTGTGATGCCAGCGGCCGGCTGCGCCTGGTGAACCCGGCCCTGGCCGCGGCTACCGGCTACGACATCCAGTCGCTGCAGGGCAGCCCGGCGACTATTTTGTTTGCGGAGGGCGCTCTGCCGCTGGCGGCCGGGCAGGGGCTGGACAGCATCTACGCCAGTGGCTGGTCGGGCGAGGTGGCCTGGCGCCGCCGTGACGGCAGCGCCTTCCCGGTTCACCTGGCGCTGCGGCCGGTGGTGGCCGAGATGCCCGGGCGATCGGCGCTGGTGGGCACCGCGCACGATCTCACCGATGTGAAGCAGCAGGAGGCCAGCCTGCGCGGCGCCTATGACGACGCGGCCGCGGCGCGCCACGCCCTGGAGGAGCTCAACAGCCAGCTGGAAGCAAAGGTTGACGAAGAGACGCACAACCTGAGCGAGGCCTATATGCGGCTGGCCGCCCAGCACGAGGCGCTGCTGACGCTGGACCAGCTCAAGTCGGAGTTTGTCTCGCTGGTATCACATGAGCTGCGCGCACCGCTGACCAACGTCAGCGGCGGCATCGAGCTGGTGCTGGCCAGCCCTGGCCCATTGCCCGACCGAACGCGGCGCACGCTGCGGCTGGTGCAGTCTGAGATCCAGCGGCTGACGAACTTCGTGGAGACCATCCTGGACGTCTCGGCGCTGGAGGCCGGGCGGCTGCGGCTGGACAGCGCGCCGGTGGACGTGGGGCAGGTGGCCGTGGCCATGGCGCAGCTATTGGAAGGCCGGCCGGAGGGCGCGCGCCTGCGGCTGAACCTGCCGGCCGACCTGCCCCTGGCCCAGGGCGACGAGCGGGCGCTGACCAGCGTGCTGTTTCACCTGGTGGACAACGCGCTCAAGTATGCCCCGGAGGGCGAGGTGGTGGTGGAAGCGCGCCGCGCCGGCGACCGGCTGGAAGTGTGGGTGCGCGACCACGGCCCAGGCATGCCAGACAACATGCTCGAGGCGGTGTTTGACAAGTTCGAGCGCGTCAACGATGCCGACGACCGCTCGATCTACGGGCACGGGCTGGGGCTGTATATTGCCCGGCGGCTGCTGATCGCGCAGGGCGGCGACATTCGGGCAGCCAACGCGGCGGGCGGCGGGGCGTGCTTCACGTTCTGGCTGCCCGTCTTTGAGGTGGATGCGCAGCATGCCGAGTAAAATCCTTCTGGTCGACGACGACAAGACGCTGCTGACCTTCCTGGGCGAATTCCTGCAGGGCGCGGACTATACTGTGCTTTCGGCCAGCAATGGGACCGAGGCGCTGCGAGTGGTCTATCGCGAGCGGCCCGACCTGGTGGTGCTGGACGTTATGATGCCCGGCATGGACGGCTGGGAGCTGGTGGCGCGGCTGAGGGAGATGGCGGACTTTCCAATCATCCTGCTCAGCGCCAAGTCATCCGAGGCCGACAAGCTGCGCGGCTTTCGCATGGGGGTCGACGACTATGTGACCAAGCCGTTCAGCTTTGCCGAGCTTTCGGCGCGCATCCAGGCGGTGCTGGCGCGCACGCTGGCCAATCCGTCTACCACCGGGCCGCTGTATGCTGCGGGCAACCTGAACGTGGACATGGACAAGCGCCAGGTGACGCGCGGCAAGGAGCAGATCCCGCTGACGCCGACCGAGTTCCGGCTGCTGCAGTGCTTGATCCACAAGCGCGGGCAGCCTGTATCGGAGGCCACGCTGGCGCAGGAGGTGTGGGGCAGCTACCGGCAGAACGAGACCGCGGTGGTGCGGCGCTACATCTGGCTGCTGCGGCAGAAGCTGGAAGATGACCCGGCACACCCCACGCGCATTCTGACGGTGCGCGGCTTTGGCTACCGCATGGGCACGGCGCCGCTGCCGCCGCCCCCCGATCAGCGATAAGGGGCCAGGTCGCCGTGCCACAGGCGGCGCATCTCCTCGCTGCCCGCCAGCAGCTCATCCAGGCCGCCCACCGCCTCCACGCGGCCGTCCTTTAGCAGCACGATCCGGTCCGCCAGGCGCAGGGCCGGCCGCCGATGCGAGACCACCAGGCAGGCCGCGCCCTGCCGCCGCCGGGCGCGCAGCCGCTCCCACAGCGCGGCCTCCGTTTCAACGTCCAGCGCGCTCGATAGATCGTCGAACACCAGCAGCTCAGGCTGGCGCACAAAGGCGCGGGCCGCCGCGGCGCGCTGCACCTGCCCGCCCGACAGCCGCACACCGCGCGGCCCCACCAGCGTGTCCAGGCCCAGCACCAGCCGCTCCACGTCGGGCTCCAGCACGGCGGCGTGCAGCGCGCCGGGCAGGTCCGCGCGGTCCTCGGGAATGCCTAGCAGAATGTTTTCGCGCAGCGTCTCGCTAAACAGGCGCGGCACCTGGCCGACGTAGGCGCAGCGCGGCGGCACCAAGAAGCGGGCAGGGTCCGGCACAGGCCGGCCATTCCACGTGATGACGCCACCCGCGGCCGGCAGCAGCCCCACCAGCAGCCGGGCCAGGGTCGATTTGCCAGCGCCAACGCGGCCGGTGATGACGACAAATTCGCCGCGCCGGACGGTGAACGTGGCGCCGGCGATGCCGCGCTCGCCGCCCGGATACCAGAAGCTAAGCTCGGTGACGGCCAGCGCCTCCAGCCGGTCGGCGGCGGTGCTGGCCGGGCCGGCTGGAAAGGGCGGATCGCTCCGGATAGGGACCGGGCGTGGCGCAATGAGGGCCGGGGCCGGAGATGGCCGCACCAGGTCGAGCATACGGTCGATGGACACGGCCTGGGTCTGGTAATCGCCGATGAAGTTGCCCAGGTAGGCGGGCAGGCTGGTGGTGAAATTCAAGTAGTAAACAAACAGGGCAAAGTCGCCCACGCTGAACTGGCGCGCGAGCATGGCCTGGCGCGCCAGCAGCAGCAGCGCCGCCACGCCAAAGCCGACCGTGGCCGCGCCCAGCGCGTCGACCAGGGCCTGGTAGAAGCGCAGCCGCACGGCGGCCCGGCCGCGGGCCGCGTTGAGCCGCGCAAAGTGCGCTGCCAGGCTGGCCTCCGCGCCGGCCACCTTCACGGCCTGCACCGCGCCAAAGGTCTCGCCCAAGAAGCTGGTGACCGCGTCCGTCGCGGCGCCGCTGGCCCGGTAGCAGTCGCGCAGGCGGTTCCAGGCCACCCACGACAGCAGCAGGGTGGCCAGCAGCGGCGCGAAGATCAGCAAGGTGAGCGACAGGTTCAGGCTGGCCATGATGCCGATCGCGGCCAGCGCCGCCCCTACCTGGCCGGCGAGATCGGGCAGCCAAGTCGGAAAGTCGCTCACCTCGGCCACGTCGTCGCGGAAGCGGTTGACTGCCTCCCCGGGTGAGACAGGCATCGGCACGTCGCCGGCGCGCGCCAGCAGGCTGGCGAACAAGTTGTGGCGCAGTACCATGGCGACGGCGCAGCGGAACGTCCAGCCGAACCACTCGCTGCCGATGGCCGCGCCCAAGCGCGCCACCTCCGCGCCGACATACAGGGCGATGACCAGCCATAGGTTGATCTGCGCCGGCTGGGCGCCGGTAATCGTGTCGAAGATCGACTTCTGGATGAGGCCCGGCACGAGCTGAAACAGAAACGACAGGACCGCCAGCAGCGCGTGCGCGGCAAACAGGTCTGGGCTGAACGTGATCAGCCGCCAGTTGAAGAACCAGGTGGGCAGCGCCCGCGAGCGGGCCGGAGCAGGGGAGGCGCGTGTCATGCCAGGGCCGCCTCCAGGCCGGTTTGCAGCAGATGATAGAACGCCGAGCGCGCGTCGGCGGCCAGGGCCAGCCGCGGGCCAAACTCGACCACCTGCCCGCCTTCCATGATCAGGATATCGTCGGCGCGCTGCACGGTCTGCAGGCGGTGAGCGATGATGATGGCGGTGCGGCCGGCCACCAGGCGGTCGACAGCAGCCTCCAGGCGGTGCTCGGTGGCCGGGTCCAGGCGGGAAGAGGCCTCGTCCAGGATGACCAGCCCCGGGTCCTTGAGGAACACCCGGCTGAACGCCAGCAGCTGGGCCTCGCCGGCCGAAAACCCCTGGCCGCCAGCGGCCAGGGGCGTATCCAGCCCGGCCGGCAGGCCGCTGACCCAGCCGGCTAGCTGCGCTTCGTCCAGGGCGCGCCACAGCGCCTCGTCGGACCAGGCCTGCTCGAAGAAGGCCAGGTTGTCTCGCAGGGAGGCCTGGAAGAGCTGGACGTCTTGTGTGACCAGGCCGACGCGCGCGCGCAGCTCGGCCAGGGCGACGGCGCGCAGGTCTTGGCCGCCCAGCAGCACCGCGCCCTCGTCCGGGTCGTACAGCCGGAAGAGCAGGCGGGTGAGCGTGGTCTTGCCGCTGCCGGTGCGGCCGAGCACGCCGAGCACCCGCCGGGCCGGCACGGCAAACGACACGGACTTCAGCACCGGGTCGCCGGCCTCATAGCCAAAGTCAACCGCGCGGAACTCAACCGAGGGCGCGCCGGCCGGCAGCCGGAGCGCGGCGGGCGGGTCGGCCACCAGCGGCTGAAGCTGAAAGAGCTCGTCCAGGCGTTGCAGCGCGCCAGAGGCCTGCTGCAGGTTGCGGGCCTCTTCGCGTAGCCGCTGCAGCGGGGCAGACAGCATGCCGACGTAGGCGACGATGAGATAGGCGGTGCCGATGGAGGCCTGGCCGCGCGTGTAGAGCCACACTGCCAGGCCCAGCCCAAAGGCATAGCCGGCCACCGAGAGCAGGTTGGTGGTGTTGAACACCAGGCTGCCCCATACCCGCGCCGCGCGCTGCTTTTGCAGCCAGGCGCGCATGAGCAGCAGCAAGCGATAGAGCTGGTAGGGGATGGCGCCCAGGGCGCGCAGGTCCTCGGCGCCGGCCAGGCGCTCCTCGATGAAGCCGTACAGCGTGGCATCGGATTGGCGGGCCTGCCGCCAGCGCTCAGCGACGCCCACCTGCACCCGCGCCAGCACCCAGACCGTCAGCAGCACGTAGAGGCTGAGACCCAGCCCCACGCGCCAGTCGGTGGCAAACAGCGCGACCAGGATGCCCGCGACCAGCAGGGCACTGCCGGCGGTCTGCACCGCAAACTGCGAGAAGAAGCCAGCCACCGCCGAGGCGTCGCCATCCACTCGCTCGATCAGCTCGCCGGGGGTGTGCGACTTGTGGAAGGTCAGGTCCAGCCGCAGCAGGTGCAGCGCCAGGTCGCGCCGCAGCCCGTTGGTGGCCTCCCAGGCCACCCGCTCGGCGGTCACCGTCGCGCCCAGGCCAAACGCTTGCTGGAGCAGGGCGCAGGCCAGGTAAGCGGCAGCGGCCGGCGCCAGGAGCGGCTGAGCGGCGCCGGCCTGCACCGCGTCCAGGAAGAAGCGGATGATCTGCGGGCTGACGAGCTGCACGGCAAGACCGCCGCCCAGCAGCGCGGCCAGCAGGGCCACACGCGGCCATTGGCCGTGCAGATAGCGCCGCCACAGCCGGGCGTAGTCACGCGCTTTCATGGCAGGTCCTGGCCGAGGTCGGCCAGCTCGTTGGCCAGATCCAGCGGCTCGGGGCGCGCTGGCGCATGGCGCGCCCACAGCTCGCGGGCGAGGGCGCCGGGGTCGGCACGCAGGCCATAGCGCTCAAAGTACTGGCAGACCCGCCGCAGGTCGCGCTCCAGCAGGTCCAGGGCATCCGGGTTCTCGGCCGGTGCCACAGCCTGGGGAAAGTCGATCAGGCGCACCTGGCCCTCCCAGTAGAGCACGTTGAAGGCTGACAGGTCGCCGTGGATGCGGCCAAGGGCCAGCATGCGCTCGACGTTGTGCAGCAGCCGGTCGAACAGCGGCCGCACTTCAGCCGGCTCCAGACGCACCGCCTGCAGGGCCGGCGCAGGCGATTCGGCCTCGCCCAGGTACTCCATCAGGATGGTGTTGTTGCCGCGCGACACCGGCCGGGGCACATCCAGGCCGGCCGCGTGCAGCAGCTTCAGGGTCTGGTATTCATGCTCCAGCCAAGAGGTGTGCACCAGCTCGCGCCCGGTGGAGGTTTTCTTGTGGATGGCGGCCAGCAGCTTTTCGTCGCGCACCAGCTTGCCATCGGCGCCCAGATAGCCGCGGCCCTGGCGGTAGCGCGAGTCATTGCGGAGCTGGCGAAACTCGTGCGGCCGGTAAACCTTGGCCGCGATCAGCTCCAGGCCGGTGCCGGGGTGGGCGGCGCAGCAGTAAACGTTGGCTTCTTTGCCGCCCTTCACGCGGCTGAGCACGTCGGTGATCTGCTTATCGTCGTAGAAGGCGCCCAGGTAGCTCAGGATCCACTCGCGCTCGTGGCGCGACGAGCTGAAGGTGGGATTGAAGACCGACTCGCTGCCCACCTGCGCGGGAGCTGAGTCAGCCCCGGCATGGCGCATCATTTCGTCGAGCCGCATGTGCTCGTTGAGCTTCTTGCGGCGGTGGCGCAGGCGGCGCCGGCCGGCGCCAGACGCCGAGTCGTAATCGTCGTCGTCGAGCAGGCTGGCAGGGGTCAGCTTATTGTTATGAAGAGACATGGACCGGACCTTTTCACACTAAATCGGCGCAAGCGACAAAGTACGGCCGCGGTGGTGATCCGCGGCCGCCGCGCTGAGTGGATTGGGGCCGGCCTCTACTACTTGCGAGGCAAACAAAACGGCCACGGGCGTGTCTGCTCGTGGCCGGTAGGGGAATGGCTACGCGGAACGGTCAGCAGGCAGGCGCACTCAGCAGCGACAACGGAACATCACTGTTGCCAGGGACATGGGTGGTTCTATAGATTGTCGCTAGCACGTGCGCCTCCTTTCTGGATAGTCTGCAAGAGCTCGGAACTAACAGACGGCAGTCTAGCACGGAGAGGAATAGGCTGTCAAGAGTATTAACGTTTTTGGCTCAGTCCTAATTGAAGATGAATTCAAAAACTGACTGGGTGGGCCGGGCGCACGCCCGGCCCACCCAGTCAGTTTTTGAAAAGTCATTCAGACGGTCTTATCAGCGTTCAGCAGCGGCGCCACCTGCGAAACCGCCGCGGCCAACCGCAGCTGGAGTGAGCCAGTTAACACGCCATACGCCAGGCCGCGGGCCGATAGCTCGCTTTGAAAGCGCTCGTGGAACCACTGCCGGTAGTGCGGTGAGTCGCGCAGGCCGTCGGCTACCCAGGGCACGTCGGGGGCAGACAGCAGGTAAAGATGAGCGCGGCGCTCGTCGGCCAGGCGCTGAATTTCGGGCGGGCATGGGCCAAAGTAGCGCTCGTGCCACAGCCGAGTCGTCATCAGGTCCGTGTCGCAGAAGAGTAGCCGATTGGCCTGGCGCGCAAGCGCCTCTTCCTGGCCGGCCTGCTCGCGCGCGATGATGAGCATGTCTTCAGGCGTGCAGACCCCGCCGCGAGCCAGCAAGTATTCACGGGCCGCCTCCGGCACCCAAACGGTCTGGAAGTGCTCGGCCAGGGCGCGCGCCAGCGTCGTCTTGCCGGTGCACTCGGCGCCAATGATGGCCACGCGGCGCACGTAATAGGGCCGGACGGGCGGGGGGATAGCCTCCCAATGAGCCAGCGGGTTCTGGCGGATCTGCGTGGCGGAGACGGGCACCGCGCGGCGGGCGGGGTCTACCAGCACATGGCGCGCCCCCAGGCGGCGGGCCAACTCGTCACCATAAGCCTCAGACGAAAACACCAGGTCGGGGTCGGCGGGCAGCACGTCGCGGATGGCGCTCACCCAAAAGGCCCAGGCCGCGGGGTCGTCGAAGTCGACCTTTAACTCGCGGTCGACGTGGCAGATGGTCACGCCGGGCAGCAGCTCGCGCAGCCAGGCCAGGCGCAGGTCGGCGGGGATGGGCTCTGCCTGCTTGGTGAACAAGACGACAAAGAGCTGTTCCACCTGCGACCGGGCGTAGTCGATGAGCTGCAGGTGCCCGGCGTGCGGAGGCATGAACTTGCCGATGACCAGACCGGTGCGGTGTTTCAAGGCAGTCTCGAAACGGTGAACAGTGCGTGACACTTAGGCCAGGGCGTTTCCACAGTCGGCTCGGGCGACTGACCCCAAAGGGGCGCTCTGCAGAGTCGCGGCAACGAAAAGCACTAAGTCTGCCTACGCAGGCTGGTGCTCAGGCCAACGAGTCGCCGGAGGAAGACTCCCTTGCCCCACCATCGGTGCGGGTTGTGCCTTTCGTTGTCGCGGTCTAAACCGCCAGATACCCGCAGGCCAAGAAGTCAACGACAGCGGAAAAGCCCTGGCGCACGTGCTTAGCGTGTGTTAGCCGCCTGGGCGCGGCCCTGGAAGTAATCTTTCACCACGGCAGTGTGCAGCGAGAAGGCCAGTTCAGCGGGCTCGCTCAGGACCAGGCATTCCAGCGTCTCGGCATCCGGCTTGAACGGCGGCAGGTCTGCCTGGCGCAGCGCCGCGGCCAGGCCAAACACCAGCAGGGTGCTGTCAGGCGCGCTGCGCACCGCAAACTCGCGGATGAGGGCCGGCTGAATGGCCAGGCCGGTCTCCTCGCGCACTTCGCGGGCGCAGGCCTCCTGCCAGGTTTCGCCGAAGTTGATGTAGCCGCCCGGCAGCGCCAGCCGGCCGCGGCCTGGCTCGATGGCGCGCCGCACCACCAGCAGGTCGCCGTCCACCGGCACCAGCGCCACCGCCACTGGCAGTGGGTTGAGGTAGCTGACCTGGCCGCAATGGGAGCAGGTGCGCGGCCAGGCCGCGCCCGAGGGGAAGGGGGCGCCGCAGTAGCCGCAGTGTGAGTTGCGCTCAGCCATTCAGCGGCCTAGCAAGAAGCGCAGCGCGGCCGGCAGGCGGCCGGCCCAGGCCGTCTCAGTGTGGCGCCCGCCCGGCTCAACCACATACAGCAGGTCGCGGCCGACCTGATAGCCCTTCGTGACTAACAGCCGCTCCATGCGGGCGGCGCTATTCTCGCGTGAGCCATTGTCGAGATAGATTTTGCCGGGCACAAACGGCGCCTGCTCGACGTAGTCGTAGATGGCGCCGCGGGTGATCCACAAGGCCGGGCTGAGGGCCCCGACCATACCGAAGACGTGGGGATGGCGAAAGAAGCCATACAGGCTGATGAGCCCGCCCATGGACGAACCGATGAGGCCGGTGTGCTCGCGCCCAGGCTGGGTGCGGAAGGCCTCATCGATGAGCGGCTTGACCGTTTCGACGATAAAGGCCAGGTAGCGGTCGCCGCGCGGCTCGGCAAAGCCGGGGAACGGGCTGTACTCCGGTATGCGGCCGTCGCCGGAGTTGGGCAGGCCCACGGCGATGGCGGGCAGGCCCTCCGCGCTGAGGGCTTCCAGGGTCTCATCCACCTGCCACTCGTGGCCGCCGAAAGCGGTGCCCCGGTCGAACAGGTTCTGGCCGTCGTGCAGGTAGAGCACCGGGAAGCGCCGGTCCGCGGCGCCATGCCCGGGGGGCAGATAGACCAGCACGTCGCGCTGGTTGCCGAGCTGCGGGCTGTACAGGCCGGGCAGCACGCGCATCTCGCCGGCCACGGTGTGCTCGCCGCCGCGATATTCGGCATAGGTGATCCAGGGCGCAATCTTAAGATCAGACATCAGTGCTGATTATACCCACGGGCGCGGCCATTTTCCTGAGCGCCGCCTTTAATCCAGGGCAATCGCGTCTTCCGCAGATGGCATGGAGGTATCCCCCGAAAAAACGGTGTCAGGCCCGAAGCGGAGCTTCGGGCCTGACACCGTTTTTTCGGGAACTTTTCTTCGATGACGATGCAAGACGCGATTGCCCTGGCCTTTAATCCGTCACATCGCGCGAATACTGCACGAGCTTGCCGGTCTGCGCCGGGTCGAAGGGCTCGATGGTCAGCGCGGCCGGCGGACCGAAAACGCGCAGCAGGGCGGCCCGGATGTCGTCGGGCGCGACGGGCGAGGGCGCCGCGCGCAGCCGCAGGCCGCCATCGGCAAACTGGTGCAGGCTGTATTGCGGCAAGGCCAGCGGCTTAAGCGCGGCAGTCACGTCGATATTGTTGATAGCATGGCCATCGGCCGCGCGGAAGACCACCGGCGCGCGGCCCTCCAGCCCCACCAGTCGCAGCCGGCGCGGGTCGCCCAAATCCAGGCTGGCCCAGTCGCCGGTGCGGTAGCGCAGCAGCGGCAGGAATGGATTGAAGCCGCCGGTCAGGGTGATTTCGCCGCGCGCGCCGGGCGGGCAGGGCGCGCCGGCCTCATCCAACACCTCCACGTAGAGCCGGTGCGTCAGCAGCCCATGGCTGCCATCCGGCAGCGCGACCGCGATTGGGCCGGCCTCATTCATCGAGTACACATCCACCACCGGGCAGCCGAAGCGCTCCGCCAGGCTTTGGCGCAGCCCAGGCAGCAGGGCCATGGAGGTGGATACCAGCGCCTTGGGCCGCGCCGTGAGCGGCAGGCGGGCCAGCTCGGCCAGCGACACGGGGTCGCCGGTGTAGACCTCGGGCCGGCAGTCGTCTAAGAAGCGCGCCCGGTCGGCCGGGTCGCGCCACTCAGCGGGTTGCAGGTTAATCTTGGCCAGGCCGGCCTGGTGGAGATACGACGACAGCGCGGCGTAGGTGTAGGTGGTTGCCTGGTAACAGGTGACGACGACGCTAACCGGGGCCGTCTCATCGCGCGCCGCCTCCAGCGCCACGCCATATTCGCCCAGCGCGGCCCGCAGCAGCGGCCAATAATGCGAGAGCACCTCGGGGTGGGTGATGATGTTGAGCGGGTGGCCAGTGGCGCCGGACGTCTGGAAGACGACCAGCCCCTCCAGCGGCTGCGTGTCGGGCACAAAGTCCCACGGCGCGCGGCTCAGGTCAGCGCGCGTGCAGGTGGGCAGATCAAAAAAGCTCGCCGGCGGCGCCGGGTCGCGGTAGGCGGGCACTTCGCGGCAGCAGAAGGCGGCGAACTCCATCACCCAGCGGGGCACCTCTGCGGCTCGCCAGCCGCGCGGCCCGCTCAGCAGGGCCTGCTCAAAGGCGGCCACGCGGCTGGCGCCGGCGGGCGTCAGACGGTCCACGCCCAGCCGATTGAAGCGCGGCGCCTGCGGGTGCTCGCGCATCCAGCGCAGCCGGCGCCGGCCAGAGTCAGTCAGTATTGGGAAGCGATCGGCGTCATCGGGCGCAGTGCTCATGGTCATTCGCGCATCGCCTTGGCGTTAGCTTCGGCCTCGGCCTGGCGCCGCATGGCCTCGCGGATCTTCTCCGCTCGCTCCTCGGCCTGGCGCGCCGCCTTCACCACGCGCTGGCGCTCGGCGGCGTTGAGCGTGGTCAGCCGGTCCTGCGCCTGGGCGATGGTCTCCCCGGCCGGGCGCAAGCCAAGCTCGCGCAGGCACAGGCGGGCCAGCTCCTCGCGCCGGTCGGCGTCTGATACGAAGTTGTCGGCGGCGGTAGTGGCGGCCACCTCCACCAGCCCCTGGCTGAGCAGATTGAGCGCGGGCTCAGCGAAGGCGGGCCGTTCGCGGAACCACGGATCGTGCAGCAGCCAGCAGCCCAGCAGCACCACCCGCAGCCGGGCGCGGTCCGCCTTGCGATTGCGGGACTGAAACTGGCGAGCGGCCTCGGGCGAGAGGCCGGACCCGCCCAGCTCTTGCAGCAGGTCAGAGACAACCGCGTCCACATGCACCAGGCCAGTCTCGCCGATGCGGGGCAAGGCCAGGAACTCGGCCGGGCACTCGGCCAGGCGCCGGGTGAGGGTTTCCAGGGGCGGGCCTTCGCGGTTCATGCCAACCTCAGGGCGCCAACAGCTCGGTAATCCATGCTCCATCCTCCGCCAGGCGATAGCGCACCCGGTCGTTGAGCTGATCGCTGCGCGCCTGCCAGAACTCCAGCATGGCCGGCCGCACCCGGTAGCCGGCATAATACGGTGGCATGTCAATGGGCCGCCCTTCGTGCTCGGTCAGGATCTGCAGCAAGCGCTCTTCCAGAATGTCGCGGCCCGGAATGACCTCGCTCTGGTGCGAGGCCCAGGCGGCCAGCTGAGACCCACGCGAGCGCTTTTGAAAGTAGGGTTCCACTTCGCTGGCGGGCAGCGCCTCCACTGTCCCCTCCACGCGCACCTGCCGCTCCAGCTCCGCCCAGTGAAATACCAGCGCCGCATACGCGCTCCGCCGCAGGTCTTCCGCTTTGGGGCTGCGGCCGTCCGTCGTGAAATCGAAGCCGCGCTCGCCAAAACCGGCCAGCACCACCATGCGGGCGGTAGGGCGCCCCTGGGCGTTCACCGTGGCCAGCGACATGGCGCGCGGCGCATACAGGCCGGCTGCCCGGGCCTGCTCGAACCAGGCGCGGAACTGATCCATGGGGTGGGCAGCGGCCTGGCGCAGGCTGAGGCCGGTGCGCATGGCTTCTTCACGCAGCTCGCTCAGGCTCGGCATCAGGCGGCCCTCGCCAGGTCGAACTTGCCAAACACCTGGGTGCTGGGGCAATCATGGCAGGGCGGCAGCCAGGCCTGGCCGCGGGCGGCAGAGAAGCGCGCTGGCAGCCGCGCCAGGTCATCACCACACCCGATCTGCTGGATGGGCACGCCGTAGCCGGCGGCGGTAAATGAGCAGGGCGCCACGCGGCCGCGCTCGTCGATGAACAAGAAGTCGGTGCCGGGGTGGCAGTCGCGCACGGGGGCCGCCTCGCCGGCAGCGCTGCTGGCCAATCGGCCCAGGTAGCGCTCGCCGCCGCGGATGGTCAGGCCGCGCGCCGCCAGCCGCTGCCGCAGGCCGGGCAGCTCGGCGCGCAACCAGGCCACGTCATTGGGCAAGAGGCGCTGCTGCGCATAGCCAGGACCGGGCGGCTGGCCACCCAGCGCGTTGAAGGTGATTTCGTCGATGCCCCAGCCGGCCAGCTCCTGGCACAGCGGCTCAAATTGCCGCAGGTTGGAGCGCATGAGGACGGTGTTGGCACGGATCAGCGGGCCACGGCCCCGGTCGTTTCGGCGCTGGCGTAGGTCCACTACGGCCGCGCGCAGCCGCGCGAACAGCCCCGGCGCGCCGCGGGCCACGTTGTGAAACTCCGCCAGTCCATCCACGCTGACCGTCACTTCAGCGTACAGGTCCGCCAGGTGCTCTAGCAGGCCTG
>Ga0209166_10002651_pt1 | contig 13315 bp, 10 predicted proteins | sample Coa_R1_3_FD_187151 | JGI IMG/M metagenome (GOLD analysis project Ga0209166, IMG submission 187151) | Surface soil microbial communities from Centralia Pennsylvania, which are recovering from an underground coalmine fire - Coalmine... | ecosystem: Environmental > Terrestrial > Soil >... | reverse complement strand
GACCGTCGGCTCGGGCAGCGCCGTGGTGCTGCGCAACGGCAAGGCCTATCAGGCGCGGTGGTCGCGGCCCGCCGCGAACGGCGGCACCACGTTCACGACAGCCTCGGGCAGGCCGATGACGTTCGCTCCCGGCCCCGTCTGGATCGTGCTCGCCTACGGGCCTGGCTCGTCGAAGTGGCGGGGCGGCAAGCCCGTCCCGTAATGCGCCGGGGCTGGCAGGTCAGCGGGCGTGCCGCTCGTCTTCCTCGTGGTGGATCCGGTCCAGGCAGACGGCGGCGGCGAGCAGCATGGCGTCGTCCTCGCCGGGCGTGACCTCCACGCCGTAGGTGTCACGGATCGTGAACCAGGCCCGCGACACCCGGGCCAGGGTGTGCTCGCTGTCCTTGATGTTGAACTCGCGCCCGGTGATGTTCCCCACGGCCTCCAGCGTGCGGCCGTCGGCCAGTTCGATGGCGGACTTGTGGTGCAGCGGCGAGAACATCTCCCGCCGGACGGTCGCGATGACCCGGCCGTCCCGTTCGATCTCCATCGAGTTCCGCAGCGCCAGGAGCTTCTTGTGCACGCTGGCCACCACGTTTCCGGCGGCGTCCTTGATCTCCAGGGTCTGCCGGAGGCTCAGCACCTTGCCGTCGACCAGGAAGACGCGGTCGCCGTGCTCATCGGTGATCCAGAAGTCATCGCCGATCGAGAACATCCGCTGCCGGACCATGTACCGCACGCGCATCCTCCCACCGGGGCTGGCACCACGCTCGCGATGCCTGTTATGGCACGGTACAAGACCGGGCGCAGGCCCCGGGCCCGCCCGCGCAGGCTGGGCAATTGTCACAGTGCGATGAGAGGATTCAAGTCGTGGTCGCAGCCGTCTCGCCAGCGCCGGGTGACATTCGGCTAACCAGCACGCAGGGGCGGTGGGTGGTCGCCGCCACCGTGCTCGGATCGAGCATGGCGATGCTCGACGGCACCGTGGTGAACGTGGCCCTGCCCACCATCGGCAGGAGCCTGCACGCCTCCCTGGCCGGCCTGCAGTGGACGATCACCGCCTACACGCTCACCCTGGCCGGGCTCATCCTGCTCGGCGGCGCGCTCGGCGACCGGCTGGGGCGCCGCCGGATCTTCGTGATCGGGGTGGTCTGGTTCGCGCTGGCCTCCGCACTGTGCGGGCTCGCCCCCGACATCGGCGTGCTGATCGGCGCGCGGGCGCTGCAGGGTATCGGCGGCGCGCTGCTCACCCCGGGCTCGCTGGCGATCATCCAGGCGACGTTCTCCCCCGACGACCGGCCCAGGGCCATTGGCGCCTGGTCCGGCCTGGGCGGCGTGGCCGGCGCGGTCGGCCCGTTCGTCGGCGGCTGGATCATCGACTCCGCCGGCTGGCGCTGGATCTTCCTGCTGAACCTGCCGCTGGCCGTCGTGGTGGGGGCCGTCGCGGTGCGCCACGTGCCGGAGACCAGGGACCCGACCAGCCACGGCCGGTTCGACTGGCCCGGGGCCGTCCTCGCCGCGCTCGCCCTCGCCGGGATCACCGACGCGCTCATCGAGGCCCCCGGGCACGGCCTGGCCCGCGCGGCGACGGCCGGGGCCGCGGGGATCGTCCTCGGCGTGGCCTTCGTGCTGCTGGAACGCCGCCGCGGCCGCGCGCAGGGCAAGGTGCCGCCGATGCTCCCGCTGGACGTCTTCGCCTCGCGCCAGTTCACCGCCGTCAACGTGGTGACATTCGTGATCTACGGTGCCCTCGGCGGCACCATCTTCCTGATCGTGCTCCAGCTTCAGGTGGTGTCTCACTACTCGCCGCTGGCCTCGGGCGTCGCGCTGCTGCCGCTGACATTGCTGATGCTGGCGCTGTCGTCCCGGGCCGGCGCGCTGGCGCAGCGCATCGGCCCGCGCTGGCTCATGACCGCTGGCTGTCTGCTGTGCGCAGCCGGCCTGCTCCTCGCGGTAAGAATTGGGCCGAACGCTGCATACCTGACGGATGTGCTGCCCACCGTCGCGTTGTTCGGGCTCGGCCTGTCCGCGACCGTTGCCCCGCTGACGGCCACCGTGCTGGCCAGCGCCGACGTCCGGCACGCGGGCGTGGCCAGTGGGGTCAACAACGCGGTGGCCCGGGCCGCGGGGCTGCTCGCCGTGGCCGGGTTCCCGCTGGCGGTGGGCCTGACCGGCGCGGCCTACCGCGAGGCCCACCTGCTGAACCCCGGGTTCGACAAGGCCATGATCATCTGTTGCTGCCTGCTGGGCGCCGCCGCCGTGCTGTCCGCGCTGACGATCGACAACGACGTGCTGCGTCCCGGGCCGGCCCATCCGGTGGCGCAGCCCGAGTGCCTGACCTGCCTCCCGCTCAGTGCGCCGCCGCTAGAACCGGGAAACCGGGTCGAGGCTCCGGCGGAGGGCCGCTAAGCTCGGTTTTCGCCCCCGCACCGGCAGTGCGGCGCGGCATCAGGACCCACGACGAGGAAGCCCGCACGATGCTAGCTCCGACCCCACCGCCCCGCACATGCTAGCCCCGGCCCCACCGCCCCGCCCGGTGCGCTGGTCACAGATGTTCATCCCGACCCTGCGGGAGGACCCGGCGGACGCCGGTGCGCCGAGCCACCGGCTGCTGGTCCGCGCGGGGTACATCCGGCAGTTCCAGGCGGGCCACTATTCGCTGCTGCCGCTCGCGGTCCGGGTGCGGGCCAAGGTGATCGAGGTCATCCGGCAGGAGATGAACCGGATCGGCGCTCAGGAGCTGCTGCTGCCCACTATGCACCCGAAGGACATCTGGGACCGCAGCGGCCGCTCAGAGACCTGGGCCGACGTCATGTTCACGCTCACCGACCACAAGGGCGCCGAGAACGTGCTGTCGGCCACGCACGAGGAGGTCTTCGCCGTCCTCGCCCAGGAGCTGAACTCGCACAAGCAGCTGCCGCAGGCCTGGTACCAGTTCCAGACCAAGTTCCGGGACGAGGCGCGGCCCAGGGCCGGCCTGCTTCGGGTGCGGGAGTTCACCATGAAGGACTCCTACAGCTTCGACCTGGAGCCGGCCGGCCTGGACGTCTCCTTCGACCGGCACCGCACCGCCTACCTGGACATCTTCAGGCGGCTGTCCATCCCGGTGATCACCGTGGAGGCGTCAAGCGGCGCCATGGGCGGCAAGGACTCGACCGAGTTCATGTGCCCCTCCGAGGCCGGCGAGGACCTGGTCGCGCACTGCCCGGCGTGCAACTACGCGGCGAACGTGGAGAAGGCCACCTCCGCCCTGGACGAGGTGGCCGACGGCCCGGGGCTGGCGGCTCCCGAGCGGTTCGCCACCCCGGGCGTGCGCACCATCGAGGACCTGGCGACCGGGTACGACGCGCCGGCGGACCGGCAGATCAAGACCCTGGTTTACGTGCTGGACGGCAAGCTGACGCTGGTGCTGATGCGCGGCGACCACGCGCTCAACGAGCAGAAGCTGGCCGACGCCACCGCCGCCGTGGAGATCCGCCCGGCCCACCCCGAGGAGATCTCCGACGCGCTCGGCGCGCTGCCGGGCAGCCTGGGCGCGGTCGGGGTGACGAACCTCCCCGTGCTCGCCGACGAGGCGCTGCGCGGCCGCCGCGACATGGTCACCGGGGCCAACACCGACGACTTCCACCTGCGCGGGGTGGACATCGGCCGGGACATCACCGTCGGGTCCTGGGCCGACCTGCGCGAGGTGGCGGCCGGGGAGCCCTGCATCCGGTGCGGCCAGCCGCTGGAACTCGTGCCGGCCATCGAGGTCGGGCATATCTTCAAGCTCGGCTACAAGTTCACCGAGGCGTTCGGGGTCACCGTGCTGGACGCCGCCGGGGAGCGGGTGCACCCCATCATGGGCAGCTACGGCATCGGCGTGGAACGGGCGATGGCCGCTATCGTCGAGCGCCACCACGACGAGCACGGCATCGTCTGGCCGGTCGCTGTGGCCCCGTTCACCGTCGTCGTAACCGTGGCGCAGTCGGAGGACCTGGAGTCCGCGAAGGTGGGGGAGTCGGTGTACGAGCAGCTCATCGCGGCGGGTATTGAGGTCATCATCGACGACCGGGCCGAACGGGCCGGGGTGAAGTTCCGCGACGCGGAGCTCACCGGGATCCCGTTCCGGGTGACCGTGGGCAAGCGGGGCCTGGCCGACGGCACCGTCGAGCTGACCACGCGGGCCACCGGCGAGACGGTGAAGGTCGGGCTGGGGGACGTGGTGGCGCACCTGCGCGGCGCCCTCGCGTCTGCCGCATAGCCCGGCCGCCGCCCTCGGCGCTACTCGCCGCAGACCGCGCGCTCGCGCCGCTCCCGCCGCCTGGTGATCATGGTGCTGGCCAGCGCGGCCGTGGCCAGCACGAGGGCGATGACCGCCAGCGAGAGCCAGGCGCCGACCTGCGGCACCGGGACCGGCCCGAGCCTGGTCACGCCCGAGGCACGCAGCGCCTCACCAATCAGCTTGAGCCCGATGAAGGCGAGGATCACGCACAGCCCCGTCTGCAGGTAGACCAGCCGCGCGACCAGCCCGGCCACGAGGAAGTACAGGTGCCGCAGCCCGAGCAGGGCGAACACGTTGGCGCTGAACACCAGGAACGGGTCCCGGGTCAGCCCGAAGACGGCCGGGATGGAGTCAAGCGCGAACATCACGTCGGTCACCCCGAGCGCGATCACCAAAGCCAGCACGCCCGCCGTGCCACGCCGGGTCAGCCGTGCCGCGATGCGCCCTGCCGTTCCCGGGGGCCCGTCTCCCGGCGGCTCGCCCTGCGCCGCCACACCGGGAACCGCGGCCGCCGCGGCGGTCTCCCCCGTGACCCGGCCGGCCTGCCGGGCCGCACCGGTGCCCGGAGCCCGGCCGGTTCCTCCCCGGTCGGGCACCCCTGCCACACCGGGCCGGCGGGCAACCTGGGCCGCCGTATAGAGAAGAAATGCGCCGAAGAGGTATTCGAGCCAGCCGAACTGGTGCAGCGCTGCCGCGCCGAGGCCGATGACGGCGCCGCGCAGCACCACCGCGATGCCGATGCCAGCGAGCACCACGCGGCCGTGGAGCCGGCCCGGGACCTGGGACCGGCTGATCAGGATGACGAAGACCAGCAGGTTATCCAGGGAAAGGCTGTACTCGGTCAGCCAGCCGGCGAAGAACTGCCCGGTCGGCGTGCCGCCCGAGGTGAGCGCCAGCAGGGCGCCGAACGCCACCGCCAGCACCACGGTGGCCAGCGTCCAGCCGGCCGCCTCGGGCATGCTCACCGGGCGGTCCCGGCGGGAACTCGCCAGCGTGTCCGCACCGAGCAGCACTACGAGGGCAGCGGCGACCGCCGCCCAGCCCCAGGCGGGGACGTGAAGAGATGCTATGGCCACCCGATGGCCCTCGCCGGCCTAACGTCCCGGCCTTCTCCCGGTGCGGTGGCGTCTCGATATGAGGCCCCGGCCGCGCAGCCCGGCCCGGGCACCGCCACGGTGCCCGGGCCGGGCCACCCGGCCGGCCGGGATGAGCAGTGCCCCGGTTGACTGCCCGGTCCGGCTGGCGGCCGTTGCGGCGCGGCCACGGCAGCGGGTGGTCCCGTGGCTGCGGTACGCCGTCATGGTGACCTCCCACCGAGTGCCAGGCCCGGCCGTTCCGGGCTCATGGTTAACTATTGCTTGCCGAACGCATGAGGTCTTCGTGACTGACCGGCTAAAAGCTACCCCGCTATGTTGCCCGGGTCCGGCAAGATGAGTGATCCGGCCTGGACCCGGGCCCGGGTGGCCCATGCCCGGCCGGGCAGGCGCGCCTGGCGGGAAGGCGGTGCCCGGAGTGATGTCGCGCGGCAGGGACGGCCGGCCGGATCTGGCCGCGATCACGCTCGCGGCGAGCCGCGAGGCCGGCGGGGTGCCGCCCGGCCTGCTCGGCGATTACCTGCCCGCGGTGCTGGACGCGGCGGGCACCGGCCGCCGCCTGTCGGCCGCGGAGCTGGCCGGGTACGCCCGGTCCGGGGAACAGGCCGCGGAGGGCGGGGTCGCCCTCGGCGGCCTGGTCGACCTCTACCTGTCGGCGACCTGGCGGTTGTGGCGCGAACTGCCCGCCGGCACCGGCTCGCCCGCGGCGCTGCGGGCTGCCGGGCTGGCCGTGCTGCGGGCCGCGGACGACGCGGTGGCAGCGGCCGCGGGCGGCTTCGAGCGGGCCTACCTGTCGGTGGCCCGCCGCGAGGAGGCCGAGCGCCGCGAGTTCTTCGAAGACCTGCTGTCCGGGCGAGGCGGCGTGGCAGACCTGCTGGCCCGGGGGGAGCGGCTGGGGCTGCGCCTGGCCGGGCCGCACCAGGTGCTGCTGGCCGGCCCGGCGGGCCACGGCGGCGGTGGCAGCCTCGGCGGTGGCGCACCCGGTGGTGGCGTCCTCGGCGGCACCCACATCGACACCGTGGTCGCCGAGGCGGCCGCGCCGTCCTCCTCGCTGGTGGTGAGCCGCCGCGGCCGGCTGGTGGTGATCGTGGGTTCGGGCAATGGCGACGAGGCGGCGGGGGTGGCCCGTGCCCTGGCCGCCGCGCTGGGCCGCCGCGCGGCCGCCCGCGGCGAGCCGGGGCCAGCCGGGCTGCCGCCCTGGCGGATCGCCCTCGGACGGTCCTATCCGGGGCCGAGCGGTGTCGTGCGGTCCTACGACGAGGCGGCGGACGCGCTCGACGCGGCCGAGCGCCTGGGCCTGCCCGACGAGGTGGTCAGCGCCGCGGACCTGCTCATCTACCAGGTGCTGCTGCGCGACCGGGCGGCGATCACCGACCTGGTGCAGACCCTGCTCACGCCGCTGGCGCGGGCCAGGGGCGGGGCCGCCCCATTGCTGGCCACGCTGGACGCCTACTACGCCAGGGGCGGGGTCGCGGCCGCGGCCGCGCGGGATCTGCACCTGTCCGTGCGGACCGTCACCTACCGGCTGGCCCGGGTCAGGGAGCTGACCGGCCGGGATCCGGCCCGGCCCGCGGACGCGCTCGCGCTCCAGGTCGCGGTGATCGGCGCGCGGATGCTGGACTGGCCCACCACCCGGCTGCAGCGCGAATAAGCCAGGCGCTGGGCCCGAGCTGGCGGCCGGTCACGGTGGCGGCCCTCCGCCGGGAGCGGCCGCCCCGCACGGCGCCTCAGGCGCTCTTGGCCTGCTCCCCGGCGACGCTGGCGCGGACCTCGTCCATGTCCACCTCGCGCACCTTGGCGATCAGGTCCTCCAGCGCGGACTCGGGGATCGCGCCCGGCTGCGCGTAGAGGATGACCTTGTCCCGGATGATCATGAGGGTCGGTATCGACGTGATGCCGAACGACGCGGCGAGCGCCTGCTGAGCCTCGGTGTCGACCTTGCCGAACACCGCGTCCTGGTGCTGCTCCGACGCCCTCTCGAAGACAGGTGCGAACATTCGGCACGGACCGCACCACGACGCCCAGAAGTCCACCAGGGCCAGGTCGGCGCCACCGATGACGGCCTCGAAGTTCTCGGCGGTCAGTTCGACCGTTGCCATGGTTCCTCCCTGGTCCCGGGGACAACCTATATGCCCCCTGGGGTATGGAACCGTGCCGTGCGCCCGGCCATTCCCGCAGCCACGCCGCGCGAACCGGGTGCCCCGCGGCCCCGCGGCACGGCCGGGCAGCCGGGCCTGGCGGGGCCGCGCGTCCCGGCAATGACCTGGGGCCTCGCCTCCGCTGCCGCCCCGCGGGGTCCTGGAAATGATGCGCCGGTCTGGACTCAGCATTGGTCCGGCAAAGTCTGAGAGCCGGCTGCCCCCTGCGCGGCTTTGCGCGGATAACGTCTGCGCAGCCTGGCATGCCGGCCGTCCCCGTGCCGGTGCCGCAGGCTGAGCACTTGCCCGCCCGGACCGCCCCTTTCGGGCTGGCCGGCGGCGGACGTGACGGGAGCGCCGATGCGTTACCAGTCGGCTGGTGGCCGCGCCCGGCGCGGCTATCTGGACGGCGAGCCGCGGGGCGGCCGCCGGCGGCGCCATAGCCGGATGAAGAAGGCCGCCTACGGCTGCGGCGCGTTCCTGACCGTGATCGTGGTGGTGGCCAGCCTCGGCGCCTACGTGGTGTACCGGCACCTGACCGGCAACATCAAGACGGTCAGCGTGAGCGGCTTGACCCACCGGTCGGTCTACGGCGCGCAGAACATCCTGCTGCTCGGCTCCCAGACCAGGAAGGGCCAGGGCAAGGGGTTCGGCAAGAACCCGGCCCTGAACACCAGCAACTCCGACAACCTGCTGCTGGTCCACCTCGACCCGACGCACACGCACGCCCTGATCGTGTCCATCCCGCGGGACACCATCGTCTACGAGCCGGGCTGCCGGGCCCGCAAGGGCATCGGCGTGGGCATCTGGGGCCCGTACCAGGCCGCGATCATCGACGGGGCGATGAACATCGGCGGCCCGTCGTGCGCCGTCAAGACGGTCCGCGACCTGACCGGGATCAAGCTCGATCACTTCGTGATGTTCGACTTCAACTCGTTCCGCGCGATGGTGGACGCGATCGGCGGGGTCGAGGTCTGCGTGCCGCCCGGCGGCTACCGGGACCGGTGGTCGGGGCTGCACCTGTCCGGCGGCAAGCACCTGCTCACCTACAACCAGGCGCTGGCGTACGTGCGCACCAGGCACGGGGTCTCGGCCGAAGGGGACACCGGCGGCGATCTGCCGCGGATCGAGCTGCAGCAGGCGTTCATCTCCTCGGTCATCCAGAAGGCGAACAGCCAGGGCATCCTGAGCAACTCGCTCCAGCTGCTCAAGATCGCCGACACCGCCACCAAGGCGCTCACCGTGGACACCGGCCTGGACTCGGTCAGCAAGCTGCTGGGCCTGGCCAAGAGCCTGGTCCACCTGAGCGCCAAGCACGTCACGCTGCTCACCATGCCGACGGTGCCGGACCAGAACCCCGGCGAAGTGGGCAGGCTGCTGCCAGAGCAGCCGCAGGCCGACGTGATCTTCCAGATGATCCTGGACGGGCAGCAGTGGCACCACGCGCTGCCCACGCTGCCACCCCGGAAGGTGCAGGTGAAGGTCCTCAACGGCACCGGCATCGCAGGGCTGGCGGCCAGGACCGCCGCCAAGCTGCGCAAGCTGGGTTTCGACGTGACCGGGGTGGCCAACGCGGTGCCGTCCAGCACCACCACCGTGACGTACTCGGGCATCGCCCAGGCCGAAAGCGCCTACACCGTGATGACCGCGCTCAAGACCGCCCCCGCCGCGCAGGACCTGCTGACCGAGCCCGCGCCGCAGGTCGGCACGGCTGGCCCCGTCACGCTGGTCCTTGGAACCGGCTTTGCCGGGGTGAAGGCGCCGCCGGCGAGCAAGGCCGGCAAGCACGGCAAGCCCAGGCACGGCAAGGCCACCGGCTCGTCCGGTGGTGGCGGTTACGGCAGCCCCACGTTTGTGCAGAGCCGCAACGCCGGGGCCAGCATCTGCTCCGGGCTGCCCGCCGCCAACCGTAACTCCGGCAGCCCGCCCTGACCGGTCAGCCGGCGCGGTCTCCCGCCAGGCCGCGGCTGGGCAGTCGGCCCGGTGGTACAGGCGGCTGGCAAGCCGCGTGAGATTCTGCGGGCATGATCTGCGTGCTGGGGGACGCGCACCTCGACGTGATCGTGTCGCTGGCCGGCCCCGTCGCGCGGGAGACCGACACTCCCGCCGAGACCTCGGTCGGGGCCGGGGGCCAGGCGGCCAACGTGGCCGCGTGGATCACCGCGCTGGGCGGCCGGGCCCGGCTGATCGCGGCGCGGGCAGCCGACTTCGCGGGCCGCATGGTGGCCGAGGAACTCGCTGGCCGGGGCGTGGATCTCACCGGGCCCGTTCTGCCCGGCCGGACCGGCGTGGTGGTCTCGCTGTCCGACGGCGGCCGGTCCCGCTCCATGCTGACCGACCGGGGAGTGGCCACCGAACTGAACGCCACGCATCTGGAGAACGCCTGGTTCGACGGCTGCACCCGGCTGCACTTGCCCGCCTACAGCCTGCTCCGCGAGCCGGTCGCGGGCGCCGCGCTGGCCGCGGCGGGGCGCCTGCCGCGGCTGAGCGTGGACCTGTCCTCCACGTCGGCACTGCGAGACTATGGCGCGGACCGGTTCCGCGCGCTGCTCATCCGGTTGCGGCCGGAGGTCGTGTTCGGCACCGAAGCGGAGGCGGACCTGGTGGGCGAGGTGCCCCACAGTGAGATGGTGGTGAAACTGGGGGCGCGCGGGGTCCGGATCGGCGCGGTCACCCACGCCGCCCCCGCGGTTCGCGCGGTGGACGCGACCGGCGCCGGTGACGCGTTCGCCGCGGGCTACCTGCTCGGCGGGGTGCGCCTCGGGCTGGAGGCGGCGGCGCGTGCCGTCGCCACGATGGGAGCGATGCCATGACGGTCATGCCGGTGCTGTCCGGGGAGGTGGCCGCGGCGCTGCGGGACGGCGGCGCCGTGGTCGCGCTGGAGACCACCCTGGTCTCCCACGGCTTCCCCGGCCGGCAGGGCCTGGACGTGGCGCTGGCCGCGGAGGCCCGGGTGCGCGCCGCCGGCGCCGTGCCCGCCACGGTGGGCGTGGTGGACGGTGCCGTCCGAGCCGGGCTGACCGAGGCCGAACTGGAGCGCTTCGTGGCCGCGGGGGAGTCCGCCCGCAAGGTCGGCGCCCGTGACCTGGCCGCCTGCGTGGTCCAGGGGGCGCTCGGCGCCACCACGGTCGGCGGGACACTGGCGGTGTGCCGGGCCGCCGGCATCCGCTTCATGGGCACCGGCGGCACGGGGGGCGTGCACCGCGACTTCGCCCGGAGCCTGGACATCTCCAGCGACCTGCCACAACTCGCGCGCACCCAGGCGATGGTGGTGTCCTCCGGCGCGAAGTCCATCCTGGACGTGCCGGCCACCGCGGAACTGCTGGAGACGCTGGGCGTTCCGGTCCTCGGCTGGCGGACGCCCACGCTGCCGCTGTTCTACAGCACGGGCGGTGGGCCGCCGGTGTCCGCGGTCGTCGCCGGTCCCGTGGAAGCGGCCCGGATTGCTGCGCTGCATTGGCAGCTGAACGGAACGTCGGGGTTGCTCCTCGCCCGCCCGCCGGACCCGGCCGTGGACCTGGAAGAGATCATCACCGAGGCGGTGGGCCGGGTGCGAAGCCAAGGGGTGACCGGGCAGGCCGTGACGCCGGCCGTGCTGTCCCTGGTCCACGAGCTCAGCGGTGGCCGCAGCGTGGCGGTCAACCAGTTGCTGATCGCCGACAATGCGGCACTGGCGGCGGAGGTCGCGGTGGCGCACGCCAAATGGGCCCAGCAGAATGGCCCAGCAGAAGAGCCGGCAGAATGAATGGCTCAGGCGGCCCAGGCGCGGGAGGCGCAGGATGAGGATTGGCGTATCGCTGCACGACCCGACCGGCCCCAGCCCCATGACGGCGCTGCGCGAGGAATTGCAGCGCGCCGCCGGCCAGGGCTTCCACTCCGCCTGGATGAGCAACATCTTCGGTGTGGACGCGCTGACCGCGCTGGCGGTCGCGGGCAGCCAGGTGCCCGGCATCGAGGTCGGCACCGCCGTGGTGCCCACCTACCCGCGGCACCCGGCCGCGCTGGCCCAGCAGGCGCGGACCGTCGCGGCGGCCGTGGACGGCCGCCTGGTCCTCGGCATCGGGCTGTCCCACAAGATCGTGATCCAGGACATGTTCGGCTACGACTTCAGCCGGCCGATCCTGCACATGCGGGAGTACCTCGACGTGCTGCTGCCGCTGCTGGACGGGCAGCCGGTCTCGTACGCGGGGACAACCGTGCGCGCCAGCATCGGGCTGACCACCCCGAGCCCCGGCCGGGTGCCCGTCGTGATGGCCGCGCTCGGCGCCCAGATGCTCAAGCTGGCAGGGGAGCGGACCGACGGCACCGTGCTGTGGATGACCGGGCCCGCCACCGTGCGCGACCACGTCGTGCCGGCGCTCACCGCCGCCGCAGCTGCCACCGGCCGGCCCAGCCCACGGGTGGTGTGCATCCTGCCGGTCTGCGTCACCGACGACCCGGACGGCGCTCGCGCGCGGGCCGCGCGGGTCTTCGCCATCTACGGTGAGCTGCCGTCCTACCGGGCCATGCTGGACCGCGAGGGCGCCGCGGGCCCGGCGGACGTGGCCATCGTGGGGAACGAGGACACCGTGGCCGCCCAGATCGGGACGCTCGCCGGCCTGGGCGTGACCGACTTCGTGGCGGGCGAGTACACCGGCGGGCCCGACGGCGCCCGCACCCGTGCCTTCCTGCGCACCCTGCTCTCCTGACCCCGATCCCGCTGCTGCGATCCCGCTGCCGTGATCCCTGCCGCGGTCCCCCGCCGCCGCCCAGGCGATCCCGCCAGCCCTGCCCGTTCCGCGATCCCGCTGGCCGTGGCTCGCATGGATGGCCTGTGCTGGGTACACATTCCCCAGACCGCCAGAAGGGGATCACGATGCGGTTCCGCAACCGGTCCGAGGCCGGCCGCAGGCTGGCCAGCCGCCTGGAGTTCCTGCGCGGCGAGGACGTCGTGGTGCTCGGGCTGCCCCGCGGCGGGGTGCCCGTGGCGGCGGAGGTGGCGCGTGCGCTGGGTGCCCCGCTGGACGTCATCCTGGTGCGCAAGCTGGGCGTGCCGGCCCAGCCCGAACTCGGCCTGGGCGCGATCGGGGAGTCCGGGGCGCGTGTCATCAACCCCGACGTCGTGCGGTACGCCAGGGTCGGTGAGGCGGCGATCGCCCAGGTCGAGCAGAAGGAACGGGCCGAGCTGGAGCGCCGGGCGCAGCGGTTCCGCGGGAACCAGCCGCACGTCCCGCTGGCCGGGCGGACCGCCGTCATCGTGGACGACGGCATCGCGACCGGGTCCACGGCACGGGCCGCCTGCCAGGTCGCCCGGGCGCTGGGCGCGGCCACCGTGGTGCTCGCCGCGCCGGTGGCGCCGCCCGCGGCGGACAGCATCCTGCGCGGTGACGCCGACGAGGTGATCTGCCTGGAGATGCCGGAGCACTTCCTGGCGATCGGCGAATGGTATGAAGACTTCGCGCAGACCTCGGATGAGGAAGTGGTCGCGCTGCTGCGGGCGGCGCGTGAAGACGGAGCGGAAGACGGCACGCAGCGGGAGCAGCGGGGCGGCCCCGAGGGAGACGGGCCTCGGGAACAGATGGTGGAACCCTCGGCAGCCGTCTCTGCGGGGGTGCCCGGGACGGCGCCCCGGGCGGGCGGCCCCCCGGCGGGCGGCCCTGCGGCGGGCGGCCCTGCGGCGGGCGGCCCTGCGGCGGGCGCGAGCGGCGACGAGCTAGCCGGGCTGCTGGCGATGATGCCGTTCGCGGCCAGCCTCGGCATCGTCCTGGACGCGGCCGCGGCCGGCGAGGTGCGGGGCCGGCTGGCCTGGGCTCCTGGGCTGTGCACCTCCGGCGGTCTGCTGCACGGCGGCGTACTGATGG
>Ga0209166_10002650_pt1 | contig 13328 bp, 12 predicted proteins | sample Coa_R1_3_FD_187151 | JGI IMG/M metagenome (GOLD analysis project Ga0209166, IMG submission 187151) | Surface soil microbial communities from Centralia Pennsylvania, which are recovering from an underground coalmine fire - Coalmine... | ecosystem: Environmental > Terrestrial > Soil >... | reverse complement strand
GATGCTGACCTGGGGTTTTCTGCAATATTACATCGCCACCAATGCCGGCTTTTTCGCCCGCGCCGGCGGCACCTTCATCGGCGCGGTGCTGCTGTGGGACATTCTGTTCCGCGGCCAGCTCGGCTTTTCGGTTTCGTTTCTCGAGGAGATGTGGTCGCGCAACATCGGCAACATGATGATGAGCCAATTGCGGCCGCTCGAGTTCATTGCCGCGCTGATGGTGATGAGCGTGGTGCGGCTGTCGATCGGCGCAGTGCCGGTGACGCTGCTGGCGATCGCCTTCTTCGGCTTCAATCTCTACGCGCTCGGTCTGGCGCTGGTCGCGTTCTTCTTCAACCTGATGCTGACCAGCTGGGCCATCGGCATCTTCGTCTCTGGCCTCATCCTGCGTAACGGCATGGGCGCCGAGAACTTCGCCTGGTCGATCATGTTCTTCTTCATGCCGCTGACCTGCGTGTATTACCCGGTAACGACCCTGCCGACCTGGCTGCAGCCGGTCGCGTGGATGCTGCCGCCGACCTATGTGTTCGAGGGCATGCGGTCGCTGTTGATCGACAAGGTTTTTCGGCCCGATCTGATGCTCGAGGCATTGGCGCTGAACGTCGTGCTGTTCGCCGCGGGCGTTCTTGCCTTCCTGGCGCTGGTGCGCAGCGCCCGCCGCAACGGCTCGCTGATGCAGACCGGCGAATAGCCGAGGGCACGACCGGGTTCACGGCCGTTCCGGATGGGCGCTATGTGCGCTGCGAATAGCGGGGAACAACCTTCCGCCATACGTAACTAATGATGAAAAAATTGCTTTTATACTCTCAATATGACACATGATCGTGACAGTGCTGCAGTGCAGCACGAGGGGCAGGGGTCGGCAATGGCGATTGGCGAGTTCGGCGGCGCACCCGCCGCGCCGGACAGCGGCGGCGTCCTGCTTTCGGCGCCGCTGTACTGGTTCTATGAGATGAGCCATGCGGCGCTGAATCCCTCCCGCGCCTGGGCCGACGCCACCCGGTTGTTCTTCAAGAACCCGGTCAATCCGCTCTCCTTCACCACCTATGGAAAGTCGATCGCGGCAGCCTGCGAATTGTTCGAGCGCACGACGCGCCGCTACAGCCGGCCGGAATGGCGCATCGCGTCGGCCTTGGTGGGCGGCGAGCGCGTCCCGGTGGTGCCGAAGATCGTCTGGCAGCAGCCGTTCTGCCGGCTCGTTCATTTCGAGCGCATGCTCGAGCACAAACCGCAGCGCCCGCAGCCGCGCCTTCTGATCGTCGCGCCGATGTCCGGCCATTACCCGACACTGCTGCGCGGCACCGTGGAGGCGTTCCTGCCAAACCACGATGTCTACATCACCGACTGGGTCGATGCCCGCATGGTGCCGCTGACCGAAGGCCCGTTCGATCTCGACGACTACATCGATTATCTGATTTCGATGCTGCACGCGCTCGGCGGCGACACCCACGTGATCGCCGTGTGCCAGCCGTCGGTGCCAGTACTGGCCGCGGTCGCGCTGATGGAAGCCGACGACGATCCCTACGTGCCGACCTCCATGGTGCTGATGGGCGGCCCGATCGACACCCGCGTCAATCCGACGATTGTGAACCAGTTGGCGCAGCAGCGCGGCACCGACTGGTTTCGCCGCCACGTCATCACCAAAGTGCCGTTTCCCAATCCGGGCTTCATGCGCGACGTCTATCCGGGGTTCCTGCAGCTCAACGGCTTCATGAGCATGAATCTCGATCGCCACATCGAGGCGCACAAGCAGCTGTTCATGCACTTGGTGCGCGGCGACGGCGACTCGGCTGGCAAGCACAAGGAATTTTACGACGAATATCTCGCCGTGATGGATCTCGCCGCGGAGTTTTATCTGCAGACGGTCGAGACCGTGTTCGTGCGGCACGCGCTGCCGGAAGGCCGCATGACGCATCGCGGCCGGCCGGTCGATCCGCGCCGTATCCGGCAGGTCGCGTTGCTCACCGTCGAAGGCGAGCACGACGATATTTCGGGCGTCGGCCAGACCGAGGCGGCGCACCGCCTGTGCAGCAGCATTCCGGCCGACCGCCATGCGCACTGGCTGCAGCCGGACGTCGGTCATTACGGCGTGTTCAACGGCTCGCGCTTCCGCGCCGAAATCGCACCGCGCATCGCCGATTTCGTCCTCTCCATGGCGCAAGCAAGCCGCACCACGCGCGCCAACCTCGCCAAGCGCCGCGCCGCCAATGGCAACGCGCTGCAGCCGGCGTAAGCGCTGCGACTTTGCGGCGACCCGGCCCTATTGCCGCCTGGCAAATGTGGCACTATCGCATCCTGGTTTGATTCGGGCCCCAGGCCATGCAGCTGCGCGCGCTGCTTTATCGCCGTCCCACTGAGCCGCAGACGATCCAGATCGTCTTCGACAAGTCGATCTACCTTGTGCGCGTGCGCCGGCACCGCCAGGCGCGGCGCTACACATTGCGTATCCAGTCGGCGACCCGCGAGGTGGTGCTGACGATTCCGCCGCGCGGGACGTTCAAGGAGGCGCGCGACTTTGCGCAAAAGCACGGCGCGTGGATTGCCGCGCGGCTGGACCGGCTGCCGCGCGCCGCGCCTTTCGCCGCTGGTGTGGTCGTGCCGTTGCGCGGCCTGCCGCATCGCATCGTCCATCGTGGCGGTATGCGCGGCACTGTCTGGCGGGAGACCGCTGAGAGCGGCGAACTGCTGCTCTGCGTCGCCGGCGAGGCGCCGCACGTCGACCGCCGCATCGGCGATTTCCTTCGGCGCGAAGCAAAGCGCGATCTCGAAGCCGCGAGCCGGCGCTTTGCCCATGAACTCGGCGTCGAGATCAAGCGCGTCGGCGTGCGTGACCAGGCGAGCCGCTGGGGCTCGTGTTCGACCACCGGCGTGCTGTCGTTCTCGTGGCGTCTCATCCTGGCGCCGAGCGAGGTGCTGACCTATTTGGCCGCGCACGAAGTGGCGCACCTGATCGAAATGAACCATTCGGTGCGGTTCTGGCGGCTCGTGCAAGAACTCTGTCCCGATCACGAGCGCGCCAAAGTATGGCTCGACGTCCACGGCGCCGATTTGCACCGCTACGGCTTGTCCGACGCGGGATACGAACTGCCATAGAAACAATCGCGGCTGAGTGCGCCTATAGCGGCTGCCGGCTCCGCGTCAGGGCGCCACGAATATTCTCCATCTCGCGGGCCCAATGATCGGCGCGCGAGGCAAGCAGCTCGCGCAGGCGCTGCGCGGCTTCGGGGTAACTGTCGAGAATTTTTAGAAACGTGGCGCGCGACACGCGCAGCACACGCGCGGGCTCGCGGGCAATGGCGGTCGCCGGCCGTTTGGTCGGTGCCAGCAGCGCCGTTTCACCCAGCAGTGTACCGGGCCCGGCGACGATCTCTTGGTCTCCGGCACCGTCGGGCTTAAGTGCCAGCGAGCCCTGCTGCACCACAAAGGCGCCGTCAGCGGTGTCGCCGGCGCTGAACAGCACTTGACCGGTCTGCAGCGACAGCGATTCGGCAGCGATCGCCAGGCTGCGCAACGCACCCCCGCCGAGCCGGCGCAAGGTCGGCACCCGTTCCAACAGCCCGATTTCGTCTTCGATGCTCATCGAGGAGAAGCCGCGATCACGGCACGAGTTTGTAGCCGCCGGCTTCGGTGACCAGGATGGCTGGCGCGGCGGCATCCTTTTCGATCTTCTGCCGCAGCCGGTAGATATGGGTCTCGAGCGTGTGGGTGGTGACGCCGGAATTGTAGCCCCACACTTCCTGCAGCAGCGTTTCGCGCGATACCGGCCGCTGTCCGGCGCGGTAAAGATAGCGCAGGATCGAGGTCTCTTTCTCGGTCAGACGGACTTTGTTGCCCTTGGCGTTGAGCAGCAGCTTTGAGCTCGGCCGAAACGTGTAAGGCCCGATAGTGAAGACTGCGTCCTCGCTCGCTTCGTGCTGGCGCAGTTGAGCGCGGATGCGCGCGAGCAGCACGGCGAAACGAAACGGCTTGGCGACATAATCGTTGGCGCCGGATTCGAGGCCGAGAATCGTGTCGGAATCGGTGTCGTGCGCGGTCAGCATGATGATCGGGGCCTTAAAACCGTTCTTGCGCATGATGCGCACGGCTTCGCGGCCGTCGATGTCGGGCAGGCCGACGTCCATGATGACGAGATCGATTTGGCCGGCTTTGGCCGCCTGCACGCCCTTGCTGCCGGTATCCACCGCGACGGCTTCGAATTCCTCATGCAGCGACAACTGCTCGGTCAACGCATCGCGCAGCTCGGAATCGTCCTCGACAATCAGAATCTTCCGGGTATTCGGCATCCATCCGCCCCGAGAGCCGTCCCACGCGCCGGCTCGAACTTCACAGCGCGTCGGAATGGCGGCGATTTTACCGCCCCGCTGCTGGCGAAGTAGAACATTCGCGCCCAAAAGAGCAAGCGGCACTTCGGGACAGTCGCCCAACGGAGCATCCGGCGAATGGCGTTAAGCTTTATCAGCGTCCACCGGCGGCCGGGCCGGCGGACCCAAGGCTGGCTACGTGCCGGAAGGCTCGTGGTGCCGGTCGCGCTGGGCCGGGGCGGCATCCGTGCCGACAAGCGTGAGGGCGACGGCGGCACGCCGGGCGGTCGATTTCGGCCATTGCGGCTGTGGTGGCGTGCCGACCGGCTGCCGCGGCCGGCGACCCTTCTGCCGGCGCGGCGGATCGGTCCTCAGGATGCCTGGTGTGAAGACCCGGGGGACCGCCGCTATAACCGCCATTTTCGGCGCTCGGCCAATGAACCAGGCGACCGGCTCCAGCGCGCTGACCGCCTCTACGACGTGATCGTCGAAATCGACCACAACACGCGGCCGCGCGTGGCCCGCCGCGGCAGCGCCGTATTCATCCACGTGGCGCGCGATGGTTTTGCGCCGACCGCGGGGTGCCTTGGCTTGCGGCCCCGCGACCTCTGCGTCCTGCTGAGCAAGCTGTCGCGAAGAACGCGAATTCTAATTCATTCGTAGCCCAGCCTTTGGCGCGGCCAGCGTTATTGCGCCAAGGCTGCCTGCAAGGTCCGCAGTTGTTCGAGGCGGCGGGAGAGCTTGTCGCGCTGCGCTTCATCGCTGGCGTCGGCCAAGTCCTCTTCGGCGTCCTTGATCTCGGCAGCGAGCATCGCGGTGTCGAAGTCGTCGCGCGGGGTGGCTTTGTCGGCCAGGACGGTGAGACCCGTGGGACTGACCTCGGCAATGCCGCCGATGACCACGACCGCCTCGCGGGCGCCGCCGTTGAAGATGGTGATGATGCCGGGACGCAGCGGCGTCACCAGCGGCGCGTGCTCGGCCAAGATGCCCATGTCGCCTTCGACGCCCGGCAGGTCGACCTGGTCGACGTCGCCGGAGAACAGGACCCGTTCGGGCGAGACGAATTCAAAGTGCAGTTGGGCCATGGTGTGCTCGTCTTCGTGCGGATGGCGCCCATGATTTGGGTGATGCGCCGACCTTATTGGCCATGAGGAGGTGTCCTCGCAGCGGGTGTTAGTTCTGTTCCTTGCGGGAAGTCAGAGTGCTTCGGCGCCGGAGATGATCTCGATCAGCTCTTTGGTGATCATTGCCTGGCGGGTACGGTTGTAGGTCAGCGTCTGCTTGCGGATCATGTCGCCGGCATTGCGGGTGGCATTGTCCATTGCCGACATCTGCGCGCCATAGAACGAGGCTGCGTTCTCCAGCAGCGCGCGGAAGATCTGCACCGCGACATTGCGCGGCAACAGCTCATGCAGGATTTCCTCGGCTTCGGGCTCGAACTCGTAAGCGGCGCCGCCGAGCGTATCGGTGGCCTTGGTGTCGAACAGCGGCGGAATGATCTGTTGCGCGGTCGGGATCTGGGCGATCACCGAGCGGAAGCGCGAGAAGAACAGGGTGCAGACGTCGAATTCGAAGTTGTTGAAGCGCGCGATCACCTTCTCGGCGATGCCCTCGGCGTGCTCGAAGTGCAGGATGCGGGCGCCGCGCAGATCGACCAGCTCGACGATCTGCTTGCTGAACTGGCGGCGCAGCTGGTCGTAGCCCTTGCGGCCGACGCAGAAGAACTTGACCTCCTTGCCTTCGGCCGAAAGTGCAATGGCCCGCTCGCGCGCAGCGCGCACGATAGCGGTATTGAACGGGCCGCACAGGCCGCGTTCGGCGGTGCAGACCAGAAGCAGATGGACATTGTCGCTGCCGGTGCCGCGGAGCAGCCGCGGCGCCGTCTCGGCGCTGCCGACGCCGGCGGCGATGTTGCCCAAAACCTTCTCCATGCTGGCCGCATAGGGCCGCGCCGCCTCGGCCGTCGCCTGGGCGCGGCGCAGCTTTGACGCCGCGACCATCTGCATGGCCTTGGTGATTTTCTGCGTCGCCTTGGTGGCGGCGATGCGGTTGCGCAGGGCTTTGAGGCTCGGCATGGCGGTCAGGAGCCAGTGATCAGTAATCGGTCATCAGGGACCAAGTGCCAGGAGTCGGAGTCAGGTGCGATTTCGACATTCTGATTACCAACCCCTGACCTCTGATTCCTGTCACGCGAATGTCTTGGCGTAGCTGTCGACCACGCCCTTGAGCTTGGCGGCGGTGGCGTCGTCGAGGTCGCGGGAGCTGCGGATGGCGTCGAGGATGTCGGCGTGCTGGCCGCGCAGCAAGCCGAGGAGGCCGTCCTCGAAGGCGCGCACCCGCTCGACCGGCAGCGGATCGAGATAGCCGTTGACGCCCGTATAGACGACGCAGACCTGCTCCTCCATCTTGAGCGGCGAGAACTGCGGCTGCTTGAGAAGCTCGGTGAGCCGCGAGCCGCGATTGAGCAGCCGCTGCGTGGTGGCGTCGAGATCGGAGCCGAACTGCGCAAACGCCGCCATCTCGCGGTATTGCGCAAGCTCACCCTTGATGCGGCCCGCGACCTTCTTCATCGCCTTGGTCTGTGCCGCCGAGCCGACCCGCGACACCGACAGGCCGACGTTCACCGCGGGGCGGATGCCCTGATAGAACAAGTCGGTTTCGAGAAAGATCTGGCCGTCGGTGATGGAGATGACATTGGTCGGAATATAGGCCGACACGTCGTTGGCCTGGGTCTCGATCACCGGCAGCGCGGTCAGCGAGCCGGCGCCGTTGTCGTCGTTCATCTTGGCGGCGCGCTCCAAGAGCCGCGAGTGCAGGTAGAACACGTCGCCCGGATAGGCCTCGCGGCCCGGCGGCCGGCGCAAAAGCAGCGACATCTGCCGATACGCCACGGCCTGCTTGGACAGATCGTCGTAGATGATCACCGCGTGCATGCCGTTGTCGCGGAAGTATTCGCCCATGGCGCAGCCGGAAAACGGCGCCAAAAACTGCATCGGCGCCGGATCGGACGCGGTGGCGGCGATCACGATCGAGTAGTCGAGCGCGCCGTTCTCCTCCAATACCTTGACGAACTGCGCCACCGTCGAGCGCTTCTGGCCGATCGCCACATAGACGCAGTACAGCTTGATCTTCTCGTCGCTCGAGGCGTTGAGCGGCTTCTGGTTCAAGATGGTGTCGAGCGCGATCGCGGTCTTGCCGGTCTGGCGGTCGCCGATGATCAGCTCGCGCTGGCCGCGGCCGATCGGGATCAGCGCGTCGATGGCTTTCAGCCCCGTCGCCATCGGCTCGTGCACCGACTTGCGCGGAATGATGCCCGGCGCCTTGACGTCGACCCGGGCGCGGTGGTCGGCCGCAATCGGCCCCTTGCCGTCGATCGGATCGCCGAGCGCATCGACCACGCGGCCGAGCAAACCCTTGCCGACCGGCACCTCGACGATGGCGCGGGTGCGCTTGACGGTCTGGCCCTCCTTGATGTCGCGGTCACCGCCGAAAATGACAATGCCGACATTGTCGCTCTCGAGATTGATCGCCATGCCGCGAACGCCGCTCTCGAACTCGACCATCTCGCCCGACTGCACGTTGTCGAGGCCGTAAACGTGCGCAATGCCGTCGCCAACCGACAGCACCTGGCCGACCTCGGAGACTTCGGCCTCCTGGCCGAAATTCTTGATCTGCTCCTTGAGAATGGCGGAAATCTCCGCCGCGCGGATATCCATTAGCGGGCCTCTTTCATCGCGTGCCTGATTGCATTGAGCTTCGTCCGCAGCGAGGTGTCGACCATCCGGCTGCCGAGCTTGACCACGAGCCCGCCCAGGAGGGCGGCATCCACTTTCACATCGAGATCGACGTCCTTGCCGCTGACCGCCTTGAGCGCGCTTTTGAGCGCCGCAACGTGGCCGTCCTTGAGCGGCTCCGCAACCGTGACCTCGGCGGTCGCCTGTCCCTTGTGGGCGGCCACCAGCTCGCCGAAACCTTTGATCATGTCGCGGATCGAAAACAGCCGCCGGTTCGTCGTCACCAGCTTGAGAAATTTCTCCGCCAGGCCGCCAATGCCGGCGCGCTGCAGCACCGCCGACAGCGCCGCCAGCTGCTCGTCGGCCGAAAACACCGGGCTGCGAACCAGCCGCAGCAGGTCAGGGCTCTCGGCAATCAGCGCGTCGAAACGGTCCAGCCCCGCCTTGACCGCATCGACGGAATTCGCCTCCCGCGCCAGCTCAAACAAAGCCGTCGCATAGCGACCCGCCATGCCCGATACAATGGTCTCTGCTGCCGCCACTTCTCGCCTGCGCTCGTGTCGTCGAGAGCCCGCGTTCGCCAAGGGCGCCGCCGGCGCTGGGGAGCCGGCGCAGACCCTCGGGATCGAGCCCCTGGGAAGTCAGCGGGATTTTTGGATTGAGGGCAGCGGAATGCCCCAAGAAACCGCAAAAGAACCCGCAAAATCGCGGCGTTGCTAACATACCGAACCATGCGGCGCAACATCGCGCAGGGCGGCAAAATCGGTCCGCACGGCGCTCGCGCAAGCGGACGAGGGCCTCACGCCGCCTGTGCGCCGTGGTCCCGGATCACCTCGAGAAAATCCTGGCCGTACTGCCGCAGCTTGGTCTCGCCGACGCCGTGCACCGCCGCCATCTCGGTCAGGTCCCGCGGCTTGCGCCTTGCCATGTCGAGCAGGGTCTTGTCGGGGAAGACCACATAGGCGGCGACCCGCAGCGATTTGGCGAGTTCCAAGCGGCGCCGGCGCAGCGCCTCGAATAGGGCAGGGTCGGCGGGAGTGGCATCGTCAAAGGCGGCCGCCCTCGCAGCGGGGCGGGCGGCCTTGCGGCCGGACTTGAGCACGTCTTGGCGAAGGGTGAATTTGTCCTGGCCCTTGAGGACGCGGCGGCCCGTCTGGGTGAGGCGCCAAGTGCCGTAGCCGGTGACGTCAAGAGCGATGATGCCGGCGCCGTGCAGCTGGCGGAAAATCGAACGCCATGTCTTCCTGTCGTATTCCTGACCGACGCCGAAAGTCGGCAGGCGGTCATGGCCGAATTTCTCCACCGCCTCGCTGCGTTCGCCGAGCAGAACGTTGGTGAGGTGCTCGGTCCCGAACCGCTCGCCGGTGCGAACCATGGCCGATAGCGCTTTCTGCGCCGCGATCGTGCCGTCGACCAATTGGGCGCCGTCGCAGCAGAAATCGCAATTGCCGCAGGGCTCGGAGACTTCTGCGAAATAGGTCAAAAGAGTTTGGCGGCGACAGCGCGGCGATTCGCACAGCGAGACCAGTGCGTTGAGGCGCTGGCGGTCGACGCGCTTCTGCTCCTCGCTGGCGTCGCTCTCGTCGATCTGCAAACGGCGCAGCCGGATGTCGCCGGTTGAATAGAGCGTCAACGTGTCGGCCGGCAATCCGTCGCGTCCGGCCCGGCCGATCTCCTGATAATAGCTCTCGATGTTGGACGGCATGTCGGCATGCAGCACGAAACGCACGTCGGGCTTGTCGATGCCCATGCCGAACGCGATCGTGGCGACGACCACCACGCCGTCCTCCTGCAGGAACGTGTCCTGGTGCCGCGAGCGCGCCATCGACTCCATGCCGGCGTGATAGGGCAGCGACTTGATGCCCTCCTCGCTCAGATACTCGGCAATCTTCTCGGTCTTGCGCCGCGACGCGCAGTACACGATGCCGCTCTGCCCGCGGTGCGCGGCTACGAAATCGCTGATCTGTTTCCGGCTGCCGATCTTGGGCTGCATGGCAAGACGCAGGTTGGGCCGGTCGAAGCCGTGCACGAACACTTCGGGAGGCCGGTTGAACAGCTTGGCCAAAATGTCGGCGCGCGTAGCGGCGTCGGCCGTGGCGGTGAACGCAACGGTCTGCACCTCGCCGAGTGCCGTCCGCACCTTGCCGAGCTCGGCGTATTCCGGGCGGAAATCATGCCCCCATTGCGAGATGCAATGCGCCTCGTCGACCGCCAGCATGGCGACCTTGGCGCGTTTGAGAAGATCGAGCGTTTCGGGTTTGGCCAGCCGCTCGGGCGCCACATAGACGAGCCGCAATTCGCCACGCGCGATGCGTTCGAGAACCGATCGATTTTCGCGCGCGTCATTGGCGGAATTCAGGGCGGCGGCCGCTACTCCGTAGCCGCAGAGCTGCGCGACTTGATTGCGCATGAGCGCAATCAGCGGCGACACCACGACGGTCAAACCTTCGCGCAGCAGCGCCGGAAGCTGATAACACAGCGACTTGCCGCTGCCGGTCGGCATGATCGCCAGCACGTCGCGGCCGTCCAGAACCGCGCCGACGATGTCGCCTTGGCCCGGCCGGAACGCGGCAAAGCCGAAGGTCGTGCGCAGAACGCTTTGTGCAGCCGCAAGGTCGGACATGACGATCCCGTGCGGCCGTTCTAGCTTTGTTTCCGCCAGCGCCGCAACGGCGCAGGCGGCATTATGTCCACAGCCAAGCGTGTTCTTGCGCCCATGCCGGCGCTGATGCAGGTTGCGGGCTCACGACGCGCGCCACCTCACCTCATGTCCACTGCCGGGAATTCCGCAGCCGGCCCTTCGCTCGGCCGGCTCGCTCGACTCATGTTCGTGCTGTTCCTGGCCGGCGTCAGCCTGCGCATGACGATACTCGCCATGCCACCGGTGATCCCGCTGGTGCATGACGAATTGCGCATGTCGGAGACGCAGGTCGGGCTTCTGGTCGGTCTGCCGCTGGCGCTGTTTGCGCTTGCGGCGATACCGGGCTCGCTGTTGATCGCGCGGATCGGCTCGAGGTTTGCAGTGCTGACCGGCATGGTGATTGCCGCGGTGGCGAGCGGGGCGCGCGGCGCGGCGACCGACATCTGGACGCTCTATGCGGCCGCCATCGCGACCGGCTTCGGTGTTGCCATCATGCAGCCGGGCATGCCGACGCTGGTGCGCGAGTGGCTCGGCACGCGCATCGCGCTCGGTACCATTGCCTACACGAGCGGCATGCTGTTCGGCGCCACGCTTTCGTCCGCGACGACGATACCTTACGTGCTGCCGGCGCTTGGCGGCTCGTGGCGCGCCGATATGGTGTTTTGGGCGGTGCCGGCGTTGCTGATCGCGCCGCTGTTCTTTCTGTTCAGTCCGCTGCGCAGCGATCGGCAAAGCGCGACGATCGCCACTGGCGGCCGCTGGTGGCCGGATTGGAAGAGACCGCTGATCTGGCTCCTCGGCATCACGTTGGGCAGCAACAACAGCGCGTTCTTCGGCACCAATGCGTTTATCGGCGACTATCTCGCCAGCCAGGGTAAGGCGGACCTGTTCGGGCCGGCGGTGGCGTGGCTCAACGGCCTGCAGATGGCGGCGCCTTTTATTCTGCTCGTGATCGCGAACCGGCTCGAGCGCCGCGCTTGGCCGTTTCTGGTGTTCGGGCCGCTCCTGTTCGCGGCGTTCGTCGCCTTTATCTTCGTGCAATCGAACGTCGCCATTTTGGTTGCCGCCGGTTTGGTCGGCTTCACCACCGCGATGACGTTTCCTCCGGCGCTGGCGCTGCCGGCGGTGCTGAGCACGCCCGGCGACGTTTCGCGCACCTCGGCCGGCATGTTCACGGTCAGCTACACCTGCGGGATCGCCATTCCGACCATCAGCGGCGCACTGTGGGACCTTACCGGCAAGCCATGGACCGCGTTCCTGCCGCTGTGCCTGTGCGCCGTTACGCTGACTATTTTCGGCGCTGTGGTCACCCGACTGCCGAAGCCCGCCGACAAACCGGCCGGCCGATGATGCGACGCCAGGTGTCTGCGGCATCGCATGGGCGCCGTGCATCGAGGAGAATCGCGCCACATTGCGCCAGCGGATTTGCTATAGCGGGACGTGGAGGCAAACGAGATTGATGGCTACGCGATCCAAAACAGCGGCACCGCGCAAACGGACCGCAAGGCAGCCGATGCTGCCGCATGAGCGGCTCGCCTATTCGCCCATTACCGAGCGGCCGCCTCTGAAACTGCCGAACGGTGCCCGCATGGCGGTGTGGGTGATCGTCAACGTCGAGGAATGGGACGCAACGCAGCCGATGCCGCGGACGGTGCTCACGCCGCCGGCTGGCGGCTCGCCGATGCCGGACGTGCCGAACTGGGCCTGGCACGAATACGGCAACCGCGTCGGCTTCTGGCGCTTCGTCAAAGTGTTCGACGAGTTCGACATTCCCGGTGTCATGTGCATCAACGGTTCGGCGCTTGAAGCCTATCCGCAAATCGTGCGCGCTGCGGTGGAGCGCAATTGGGAATTCATCGGCCACGGTTTTACCCAGCGCAACATGCAGAAAGTGCCGGACGAGCGCGCCGATATCCGCAAAGTGCGTGAGGTCATCACCAAGGCGACCGGCAAGCCGCCGCGCGGCTGGCTCGGACCGGGCCTGACCGAGACATGGGTGACGCCGGATCTGTTGGTCGAGGAGGGCTACGACTACGTCGCCGACTGGGTGCTGGACGACCAGCCGGTGTGGCTGAAAACACGCGGCAAGCCGATTCTCAACGTGCCCTACACCCAGGAATGCAACGACGTCGCCATGATGCTGATCCAGCACCACAAGGCGTCGGAGTATTGCGAGCGCGCGCTCGACCAGTTCGAGCAGATTTATGCCGACGCGGCCCACTCGGCGCGCATCATGGCGATGGCGGTCCATCCCTACATCATGGGCGCGCCGCATCGGGCCAAATATTTCCGCCGCATCTTCGAAGTCATTCGCAAAAAGTCCGACGTGCTGTTCTGGACCGGCAGTCAGATCGCCGATTGGTTTTTGCGCGCCGGGCCGAAGGCGCCGTGACCGTTTGCGCAGCGAACATTCCGTGAGCAGTTCCGCACATGCATCGCAGGCCGCCGCAGCCGGCGACGTCGGCGCGCGGTTGATGCTGGTCGCCTTGTGCGTGGTGTGGGGCTCGACCTGGCCGATCATGCGGATCGCGCTGAACGAAGTGCCGCCGTTCACCATGCGCACGATCAGCGTCTTCGTCGGCGGGCTCATGTTGCTTGCGATCTGCGCCATCAAACGGCGCAGCCTCCGCCTGCACGGGATCAAGAATTGGA